>Ga0137407_10001030_pt1 | contig 18309 bp, 12 predicted proteins | sample CZOMad2_2_16fung_FD_108410 | JGI IMG/M metagenome (GOLD analysis project Ga0137407, IMG submission 108410) | Vadose zone soil fungal communities from Angelo Coast Range Reserve, California, USA - CZOMad2_2_16fungal (Illumina Assembly) | ecosystem: Environmental > Terrestrial > Soil > Vadose... | reverse complement strand
GGGCGCTCTCATCTGACGCGTGGTCAGCACCGGGTTCGGAGGACCACCAGGTCCTCCGCGCGGTAAACGCGGATGTCGAGCGGCATCGCGCCGGGGATAGACGGGCCCTCGCGGCGGCGCCGCGTCGTCGTGACCCCGATCCCGAGTCCCGAGCTCCGCATAACACGATTTCGGTCTCCGAGGCTCATCGGCGGCGGCAGCCCGCCGCTGCCAGGCGAGGTGCCGGTCGCCATCGACGGGTGCTCTTCCTGAAGGGACGCCGGCCGCGCGCCTACGCGTGCCGGCGGTACGGCTGCGCGCGGTCGGAAAACTTCATAGTTACTTCCGTTCGCCAGCGCGCAGTTCCACTTTTTTTGTTGGTTCGTCGTTCTTCGTCCTGTTTGGCCCTGATTCGGGGTCTTATGGGAGCAAAATGGGAGCAGCCGCTACCACACCGCGTTAAGCGCGTGGCGCTACCTTTATATCCGACTCGCGCGGACGGCCATCCATCACGGGGTCGGGCGACCGCCGAGGCGGGCCGCTCCGGTCTCGCCGGGGATGCTGAAGTGAAATGTGACGCCGTGCGACGCGTTCGGCGTGGCCCACAGCCGACCCCCGTGCGCTTCGATGATCGATCGGCTGATCGACAGGCCCATGCCCATGCCGCCCGGCTTGGTGGTGAAGAACGCATTGAACACGTCCTCGAGGTGGGTCGCGGGAATGCCGAAACCAGTGTCCTGCACGTCGATCGTGACGTAATCGCGATCGGGCTGCGACGATCGGACGACGAGCTCACGCGGCCGGTCGACAACCTCCGCCATCGCGTCGAGGGCATTCATCACGACGTTGAGAATCACTTGCCGCAGTTGGATCGGGTCACCGAGCACGGGTGGCAAAGTGGACGCGAGATCCACGGTCAGCGACACGTCGTGACGTCGGAGCTCTGGCCGCACGAGCGACAGCACGTCCTGAATAACGCCCTCGAGATTCACAAGACTCTTCTGCGGCTCGGTTTTCCTGGCGAGCTGACGGAGCCGCTGGATCACGTCCGCCGCCCGGTGGCCCTCCTTGACGATCGCGGCGAGCGCCTCTCGGGCGTGGTCGAGACGTGGATGGTCTGCAGCTAACCAGTTGAGGCCGGCGAAGGCGTCGGCGACGATTGCCGCCAGGGGCTGATTGACCTCGTGGGCGATCGACGCAGCCAGCTCACCGAGGGTGGTCACGCGGCTGACGTGGGCGAGTTCTGCGTGAGCTCGCTGCAAGGCGTCCTCGGCCCGTTTTCGTTCGCTCACATCGATGACGAAGAAGACGGCCTGCGTCCGACTCTCCTCGAACGCCGCGCCGCCGACCAGCGCCCGCACTCGCGTCCCGTCCTTGCGGATGAACTCTTTTTCGTACGTGGTCGAACGTCCGGTCGCCCGTATCTCCGCCACGGCTCGCTGCGTGACGGCGTGCCATTCGGGCGGCGTCAGCGCATCCCAGCGAAGTCGGCCGGCTCCCAGATCGTCCCGCGTATAGCCGAGCATCTCCAGGTACGCGTCGTTCGTCTCGATGATCGGCCCGGCGAACTCCGCGATCACAACGCCGATGATGTTGCCATCGACGAGTCGCCGGATCTTGGCTTCCCGCTCCTGCAGCTCGCGGTACAGCCGGCTGTTGTCGAGGGACATCGCCGCCTCCGAGGCAAGCAGCTGCAGGACGGCAATCCTCCCGGGGGTGAAGACGTTCGGGGCGAGATTGTTTTCCAGGTACAGCACCGCAACCAGGGCACCCTGCTTCACGAGGGGCAGACACAACACGGACCGCGCACGCTGCTTTCGGATGTACTGATCGTCGGAAAAGGGATTTTGCGCCCAAGCGTCGGCCAGAATCACGCTCTCCTGCGTGCGCGCGGCGTAGCGTACAACCGACACGGGAAGTTCGTCCGCGGACACGGCCGCCTGGCGCAGATGCACCGTGACAGCACTGCCACTGGTGTTCGCCTCGGCGTCGATCGAGAGTTCGGCGCCATGCGGCAAGACGAGCACGCCGCGTTCCGCCCCGGCGTGCTGGATCGCTGTCCGCAAGAGCGTCTCGATCAGCTTTTCCACGACGAGCTCGCCCGAGACGGCCTGCGAGACCTTGAGCACCGTCGCGAGATCGAGATGCTCGATCGGGGCGCCGATCGTTTCGCGCGCGTCGGGCGCCGGCTCTCCCTTGCGCAGGTCCGGATAGAACTGGTCGAGTTGCCGGACCTTGCCGTCGGCTCCCCAGCGGAGATACGCGTGCCGGGCGTCCTGCAGGTACACACGGGCAATCTTTTCCAGCCCGCGCGCCGCGTAGAAGCGCGCGGCCACCTCATGGGCCAGGCCCTCGTTCTGCACGAAGCCGTTGTCGCGAGCCGATTGAATGGCCTGCTCGTACAGACGCATGGCATCAGCATCCCGCCCTTCGAGGCGGGCGATCTCGGCTGACACCAGCGCGAGCTGGTCGGCGAAAGTCGGTGGATAGTTGTCGGCCCACTCGTGCAGGCGCTCCCGGTGCGCCGTCAGGAGGTCGCGCCACCCGCTCTGCTCGTCGGCAGAACCCTTCTCGTAGAGCGCCGCCACCGTCAGCGCGGTGTAGTAGAAGTAGTCGAGCAAGCGGGTCTGGAGGGTCGCGGCCCAAAGCAGCGCCCTCGCCTTGTCGGCAGCCGCGAGAGCTTCGGCGTAGTCGCCCGCCAGGAAGCGCGCCTTGAGCTTGAGGATCCAGTACCAGCAGATCATCGTGGGCAGCCGGTCCCCCGTCAGTTGCGCCTCGAATGCCGCCTCGTCGAACTGCGCGTCGCTGAAGGTGGAGAAGGTCGCGGTCCGGCCCTGCATGATGGCGATGAAGCGCTGCTGGCTCACGATGACGTCCGCCATGTCGTGGAACCTGGCTCTCCGGGCGAACTCCAGGGCCATCTCCGACTCGCGCCACACCGCGTCGAGCGGATCGTTGCGCAGGAGAAGACTCGCGACCGCTTGGGATATGCTGTAGCAGGCGTAAGTCAGATCCCCCGTCTCGGTCGCGGTGCGAAAGGCCGTCCGCGTGAAATCGATCGCAGTTGCGATCGGCTGGGTCCACAGAGCAACTATTCCCATCGTGTAGTGGACCTGTGCCCGATAAGCGATAAAGCCGTGCTGCTCGACCAGGTCGCATGCGAGCCTGGCGAAACGATAACCTTCGCTGTAACGGTGAAACACCGGGCCGAGGATCATCCCGAAGCTGGCCAGCCCGTGCGTCGAAGCGCCGCTCGTCCCGTGCTGCATGCTGACGTTCACCATGCGGCACACGCGCAAGTAAAACAAATGGAGGTCGGTAACGTAGGCGGCGTCGCGAAGGGCCGAGAGTAGACGCATGGCGGCCTGCAGTTCCGGATCGGTCATCAACGGCAGATCGATCAGGCTCTCGATCGTGCACCCCTCCAGGTTGCGCCAGACCGTGTCGTATTCGGTCTGGACCTGCTCCCAGGTCGGGTGCGCCGGCAGGTCGATGCCGAACAGGCGCAGGCAAGTGAGCGCGCCGGCCACGGCTTGCGCGTTCTCCGACTTCATGACATGGAGCAGGACCTTCAGGTGGTAAACGGCCGCCTGGTCGATTTTCGACGCCGCGCGCTGCAGTAACACCCCAATCAGTTGCTCGGCCCCGTCGAAGTGACCGGAGAGAAACTCGCACTCCGCACGCTCGAGCCACAGGCTGAACATCAATTCGTACCGGCTGCCCCAGTCTCTTTCGTCGAACAGGGCCATGCCGCCCGCAAAATACGCGCGCGCCGATGCAAAGGCCGCCGACGCCTTGGCCTTTCGCCCCGCACGCAGGTCGATCGTGGCCACCTGCGCTTTCTCGTCGGGGTCGACCAGCAGCGCGGCGCCCCGATTGAGCTGGTTCGCGACATCGAACAGGTGCTCGGCGAGCTGCGCCGCCGTCAGGCTCGCCAGCAGCACGCGGCCTAGCGCCAAGTGCACTTCGCCACGCTGCTCTTCGGGAATCAGTGAATACGCCGCCTGCTGGATGCGGTCATGCAGGAATTTGTAAGCGCTACCCTGGTGGACGACGAGGCCAGCGTGGACGGCTTCCCAGAGTGCCGCGTGCATCGTCTCTTCTGTTTCCCCGCGAACCAGGGTCAGAGTGGCGATCTCGGCGGTGTTGCCCAGGCAGGCGAGTTGTTTCAGGGCTTCCTGGGTGGTGGCGGACAAGCGCTTGAGCTTCCCGGCCATGAGCTCCACCACGTTGTCGGTGTAGCTCCTGGCGCGGATGCGATCGATGTCCCATTGCCAGGCTGGCGCGACCGGGTCGAACGCGAGCAGCCCGCCTTCGGCCAGCGCGGTGAAGAATTGAATCGCGAAGAACGGATTGCCGCCGGTCCTCTCCTGTACCAGCTGCGCCAGCGGAAGGGCGCGCTCCGGCTCGCACTGCAAGGCATCTGCGATGAGCCGGCCGACATCGTCGAGGCGAAGCGGCGTCAGGATGATCTGCTCGACCCGCCCTCCTGCCTCACGGATCGCCTCGAGCGTGCGCGTCAGCGGGTGCGCGGGGCCCACCTCGTTGTCCCTGTAGGCCCCGACCAGGAACAGATGTCGAACATCAGGCTGGGTGAGCAGGTGCACCAGCAGATCGAGCGTGGCGCTGTCCAGCCATTGCAGATCGTCGAGGAAGAGGGCGAGCGGATGTTCGGGCCGGGCGAAGACGCCGACGAACCGCCGGAACACCATCTGAAAGCGGTTCTTCGCATCCTGCGCCGGTAGGTCCGCGACCGGCGGCTGCGTGCCGATGACAAGCTCAAGCTCGGGAACGAGGTTCACCATGAGCTGCCCGTTCGGACCGAGCGCCTCGCGCAAGGCGTCGCGCCAGCGGCCAAGCTCCACATCGCTCTGGCCCAGCAGCGGGCGCACCAGGCTCTGGAAGGCCTGGGCCAGGGTGGTGTACGGGATGTCGCGCTTGTATTGGTCGAACTTGCCCGACGCGAACAGGCCACGTGGCCCGACGAGCACCTTGTGCAGCTCGTTCACCACCGAGGACTTGCCGATGCCGGAATAGCCGGACACGAGCACGAGCTCGGGCGTGCCATTGGCCACGACGCGGTCGAAGGCCGCGAGCAGCGCGTCGATCTCGCGCTCCCGGCCGTACAGCTTCTCCGGGATCAGCAGCCGGTGCGACACATCGTGCGCGCCCAAGGGGAACGGCACGATGCGGCCATGCGACTCGCATTCCACTAGGCAGCGCCGCAGATCGGCCTCGACTCCCGCGGCGGTCTGGTAGCGCTGCTCGGCGGTCTTCGCGAGCAGCTTCATCACGATCGCCGAGAGCGGCCCCGGTATGCCTGCGACCCGCTCGTCGGGCGGGACCGGCTGCCGCGCGATGTGGCAGTGGATCCACTCCATCGGCTCGGAGGCGCTGAACGGCAGCGCGCCGGTGAGCAGCTCATAGAGGGTGACCCCCAAGGCGTAGAGATCGCTGCGGGAATCGATCGACCGGTTCATCCGGCCGGTCTGCTCGGGCGCCATGTAGGCGAGCGTTCCGGCGATCACCTCGGGTGGCTCGGGGACTCGATGCTCGCGCGGCAGGCGGGAGGCAATGGCGAAGCCGGTCAGCCAGGCGTGGCCAGTCGTGAGGTTGACCAGAATGTTGGCCGGCTTGACGTCCTTGTGAATGAGGCCACGCTCGTGGACACGACCGAGGGCGACCGCGATGCCGATGGCGACGCGAATGAACTGCGTCACCTCCCACGGCTGGCCAACCAGCCGGCCCAGCAGCTCGCCGCCCGGATCCTCGAGCACCAGCATCTGCGCTCCGCGCTGACGTAGAAGCGCCAGGGGCCGCGCCGCCCATGCGCCGTCGAGCTCGTCGCGCAACGCGTATTCCTGCTCCAGGCGCTTGAGGCTTGCCGGTGCGGGCTGTTCGACGGCCGCGGCCACCACCAGCAGCGGCGAGCGCTCAACCTCGCTCACGCTCCGATACAGGACCAGCCCCTCATCCTGCCACAGCGTTTCGAGCACCTCCGTTGGCGGCCCTATCACGGGTATCGTCAATTCAACGGCTGCGTGGTCGAGCACTGGCATGGACCCTTCTCCCTCGTACCACGGCTACCCCTCCCTCGCTGAGCCTTCCCTTCCCGTTACAGCGATCAACGTGTTCACGATATCAGAGGTCTCCAGTTTCGAGACACCGCGAGACACACGTATAGGATGAGATTCACCCTAATGCGCGGCGAGAAGGCACACGCGGACAATCGATCTTCTCACCCGTTTCGCCGTGTACGGACCACTGCGCCAACCCGTAGCGGTACCTCTGCGAGGCGGTGGTCAGGACCCGGCGGCTCCTTGACCATAAAGACGTACTCTTCCAGGAAGCCACGCATGTTCGCGTTGTCTTCGGTTGAGGCGGTGTTCACCATTTTCATGAAGTCCAGATGGTTCGGAATCCGTTCCCAGACCATGTAGCGGTCGACGTTGATACGCTTGCCTCTCGCCGCGTCCGCCGCGTCCTCACGATAGATGGTGATGGTCACCTCGTAATCTGAGCGACGCTCTGCGACTGCGGCGACAAGCCGTGCCTCGGTTGCCAGGCGTGAGGCGGGGGTTTTCTCGACGCCAATCGAGACCTGCTCGCCCTGCTGTGCCTTCATCGACCGGCACCCTCCCAATAACGGGGGAATTACAGGAACCGATCACCGAATACGGGAGTAAATACGGACGGCCGCACTGGGAGACTTTCGGTGCTCGCCTCCGGAATTTCGTGGCACGACGCCACGAAATTCCGCGCGCGGGGTCTGATGGGGTCCCGGTGCAGCTACCGTATTTAGGCCCGTATTCGCTGGTCGTTCCCTGTTATTACCCCGTAATTGACGCGTTGCGCGCGGCCGCGCCCAGCTACATCGACGCCAGGCGGAAGCGCCGAGTGTCAGACGCGCGAGCTCGGCCGGTAGAACGGCACGCGCGCGTCCTCGTCGAGCCAGCCGTCGTAGAAGCGCTTGACCACGGGGAAGACCTCCCGCGACAGGCGGCGGCGCGTCTCCTCGTCCGGTGTCAGCGGCGCACGGAGCGACGCGGCGAGCTCCTCCAGCACCGCCTGCTTGTCGATTCGCGTGAAGCGCCCGTCGCGCAGCACGACCTCGCCCGCCACCATCACCAGCGCGACGCCGGACGTCTTCGCGCGATGCACGACGGCGTCGACGACGGCGGTATCCGGATCGAGGTACGGATGCGCGATCTGCGGCCACGAGAGCAGGGCGAGATCCGCCGCCCGGCCGCGCTCGAGCGTCCCGATGTGGCCGGCGTACGGGGTCGTCGCCGCGCCGTCCTCGGTCGCCATGCGGAAGACCTGGGGCGACGTCGGCACCGCGTCGTCCATGCCGGGCACGCGGTGCAGGCGCAGCACCAGCCGCATCTCCTGCAGCATATCGCGGTCGTCGTTGATGCCCGCTTCGTCCAGACCGATCGCGACTTTCACGCCGCGCGCGGCCCAGTGATTGAGCGGCGCCACGCCGCTGCGCAGGCGGAGGTTCGAGCTGGCGTTGTGGCAGATCATCGTGCCCGTCTGCGCGACGAGGTCGAGGTCGGCCTCGCTGAGCCAGACGCCGTGGCCGAGGGTGAGGCCCGGTCCCGCGAGCCCGCGGTCCACGAGATGACGGAAGGCCGTGCCCCCGGTGCGGCGCCGCGCATATTCCTTCTGATACGCGGTCTCGACGAGGTGCATGTGCATGCCGACCTGGTACTTGGCCGACCAGTCGCGCAGCGCGGCGAGCGCCTCGTCCGAGCACCAGTGCAGGTTCGCCGGCGCCAGCTGCACGCGCGCGCGCGTGCGCGTGTTGCGGCCGCACTTCTCCCACAGGTCGGTGAAGATGCCGTGGTGGTCGTCGATTGGGATGGCCTGCGCGCGCAGGTACTCGAGGAGCGGCCCGGCCACAGGCGCCGGGAAGCGGGCCGCGAAGGCCTCGTCGGCCTCGTACGCCAGCCGATTCTGGTCGCGGAGCGCGTAGGAGTACGACACGCGCATGCCGACGGCGTCGTAGGCCTCGAGGATGCGGCCGGCCACCTCGATCACGCGCGCGGCGGGGCCGATGCGCCAGCCGTGCAGGTGCTGCACCGTGGTGATGCCCGACTCCAGCATCTCGCACGCCGAGTACAGCGTGTCGAGATACGGGTCGACGCCGCGGGCGGCCATCCGGCTCGCGAACCACAGCTCGAGCGCGTAATCCGGCGAGCCGAGCTGGAACGGCGTGAGGCCGACGTGGTGGTGGCCGTTGACGAAGCCCGGCACCACGACGTGATCGGCGGAGCCGAGCACCTCGTCGGGGCGGTGGCGCGCCGCCACCTCCGTGTAACGCCCGACGTCGACAATGATGCCGTCGCGCTGGAAGACCGCGCCGTCGGCGATGACCTCGGCCTCAGTGCGGCTCGTGACCTTCGCCACGACGTATTTCCCGCGGATCAGCGACGATGCCATGCCCGCTCCTTCACTTGATGCGCGTGTCGAGCATCTCGACGAGCTCCTGCTCCTCGAACGCCCGCGCGACCTCGGCCCGCAGCCGCTCGATGAAGTGCGCGCGGTAGCGCTCGAACTCCGGGCCGATCACGCTGCGCGGCCGCGGCATGTCGATCGGCACGCTGTCCAGCACGCGGCCGGGACGCGCCGTGAGCACGACCACGCGATCCGCCAGGTACACGGCCTCGTCGATGTGGTGGGTGACGAAGACGACGGTCTTGCCCGAGCCGCGCCAGATGTCGAGCAGGAACGTCTGCATCTGGTAGCGCGTCTGCACGTCGAGCGCCGCGAACGGCTCGTCCATCAATAGAATTTCCGCGCCCACGCAGAGGGCGCGCGCGATGGCCACCCGCTGCTGCATACCGCCCGACAGCTCGTGCGGGTGCTTCGCCGCGAACTCGCGCAGGCCGACCTGGCGCAGGAACTCGTCGGCGCGGCGACGGCGCTCCTTGCGCCCGACGCCCTGGAGCTTGAGCCCGAAGGCGACGTTGTCCCGCGCGGACATCCACGGATAGAGCGAGGGCTGCTGGAAGATCAGCGAGCGATCGGCGTGGGGGCCGGTGATCGGCTGCCCGTGGTGGAGTAGCGCGCCCGCCGTCGGCGACTCCAGGCCGGCCAGCAGCTTGAGCAGCGTGCTCTTGCCGCAGCCGCTCGGGCCGATCACGACGAGGAACTCGCTCGCGCGCACCTCGAGGTCGATGTCGGTCAGCGCGGCGACCTCCCGGTCGGTGTCGTCGTTCCAGACCTTGGTCAGTCCCACGCAGGCGAGCGTGCCGTCCATCGCCATGTCGTTCAGATCTCGGTGGCCCGGCGCCACCAGAGCACGCGGCGCTGGACCTGGCCGAACGCCGCGTCGAGCAGATAGCCGACGAGCCCGATCATCGCCATGCCCAGAAAGGTCAGGTTCATGTTCATCATCTGCCGGCCGACCATGACGATGGCGCCGAGCCCGGTGTTGACGCCGACCATCTCGGCGGCGAGCACGCCCATCCAGGCGCCGAAGAGGTTCATGCGCACGAGATCGAAGAGGGCCGGGATGGACGCCGGCAGCACCACGTGGAACATCACCTGCGAGCGTCGCGCGCCGAGCACGCGCGCGGCGTCGAGGTACACGCGCTCAACGTTGGTCATGGCCTTGACGGTGGCGAGCGTGAGCGTGAAGTAGATACCGACGAACACCACGAAGATCGCCGACCAATCGCCGATGCCGAACGCCACGATGGCGAGCGGGATCCACGCCACGGGCGCGATGGGCGCCAGCAGCGTGACGGTGGGCAGCGTGAGCTTGCGCACGATCCCGAAGTAGAAGGCCAGGCCGCCGGTGCAGACGCCGGCCACGAAGGCGAGGAAGAGCCCCACGAGCACGCGCTGCACGCTGGCGGCGATCGCGGTGAGGGCGACGAAGTTCGCGCCGGTGCGCTCCACGCCGACGGCCGGCATGAGGAACTGCGCCTGGTTGCGGATCTCGCCGATGAACTCGTGCGGCGGCGGCAGGATCACCGGGTTGATGAGCTGCAGCGCGGCCGCCGCCTCCCAGACGCCCACCACGATACCGACCGAAAGCACCCACCATACGCCGGCCTGCGCCGTCTCGACGAGCCGCCGCCACGCCCCGCGCCGCCGGCAGGCCGGGGGCGCGGCGGCGACGCGGGGCACGGGCGCGGCGCCGGGCTCGGTCGCGACGCGACCGATCACGCCGACTTCACCTTCACCTTTCGGTAGAGGTCGGGATTCTCGGCGATGACCTGCTCGAGCAGGTTGAAGTTCACGAAGCCCTGATCGGGGTCCTTGGAGATGTAGTTCAGCTCCTTCATGCTCTGCGCGCGCCCGAACATGAACTCCTTCTTGTTGCGGATGTCCACCCCCGGCGGCTGCGCCTTGGCGGCGGCGAGCAGGCTCGTCATGTCGGTCTTGTAGTACTTGCCGATCGTCGTCCTCGCCGCCTCCTCGAAGTTCGTCTCGATCTCAGCCTCGGCCTCGAAGAACACGCGGATCACGTCCTTGACGACCTTCGGCTCCTTGTCGATCAGTTCCTTGCGCGCGATCAGCACGCAGTCGGGATAGCCGGGCCCGTACATGTCGACGCCGTCGCCGAGGACGTTGCCCTTAGTCGCCATGAGGCCGCGCGTGGCGTAGGGCTCGATCGCGCTCATCACGTCGAGCTGGCCGGCGATGAAGGCGTTGGTCAGCTCCACGCTGTTGCCGAGGTACTGCATCTTGATGTCCTTGTACGTCATGCCTTGCTTCTTCAGGTAGTCGTACACGAGGATGTCCAGCGTGTCCGCCTGAAAGGTACCGACCCGCTTGCCGCGCATGTCGGCGAACGTCTTGATCCCGGGCTGGCCGACCATGATGAGGCCCTGCGTGCCGCTGCCCGACACGACCGCGAACGACGGCGAGCGCGTGTAGGCGGCGATCGCGTTCGTGTACGGGATCACGCCCATCTCGACCTTGCCCGTCGCGAGCTGGATCGCCTGGTCGCCGGCCCAGCCCGAGAGCACGACATTGCTCTCGATCCCGTACTTCGCGAAGAGCTTCTTCTCCGCTGCATAGAAGAGCGGCATGTTGCAGAGGCCGGTGCCGTGCGAGAACTTGATCTCGCGCTTGCCCTGCGCCCACGACGGGCGCGCGCCGCACATCGCGCACGCCGCCACGCCGAAGGTCATGCTGCGCCCCAGGAATCCGCGTCGAGTCATCTCGGCCATGACGGCCTCCTTTTTGAGCAACGTCGCCGGTTCCATACCGGGAGGAGCACCGCGACACGCAAGGGATGTGCCGCGCGGAGGATGTCGGTCGGCCTCGGATTGATGCGTCGGCAACTGCGCCGCGCGCCTACGCTCTTCGCAGGAACGACGACGACGACGGAGCGGACTCGTGCTCGCCGGTTGCCTCAACAATTATCAGTGCGCGTCCGCGTGCACACTGCCGAGGCATTCGGCGGACCCGGCCGGACTTGTCCGCGTGCGCGGCCGGCGGGGCGCGGCACGGTGGCCGCAACGCCGTGCCGGCTGACGACCAGGTACACGCCGCCGGCGACCACGATCCCGACCAGCCAACTCAGGTCCGCGCCGCCGAGCAACCTGGTGGAGACGGACCCCTGCAGGGCGGGGACGAGGCCGTCTTCAACCGTCCAGCCGGCGATCAGGCCCGCCACGAACGCCGCGATCCCGCCCCAGTTGACGTCGCCATAGGCGCTCCGCTCCGGCTCCCGGTAGAGCTCCTCGACGTCGATGTGGCCGCGCCGCTTGACGAAGAAGTCGGCCAGAACCACGCCGGCCCAGGGGCTCATCCACAGCAGGAGACTGATCATCCAGTTGTCGAATGCCTTGGCGAACGAGGGCTGCAACACGAAATGGATCGTGACGAGGTAGCCGACCACGCCCGCGATCAGCGCCATCGCCGTCCGCGAGAGGCGGATGCCCATGCTGAGCGCGGCGAGCGCCGCCGAGTAGACGTTCAGGATGTTCGTCGCGATCGGGGCCGTGCAGCACCATCAGGAGCACCAGCAGGCTCATGAACCCGCCGAAGACGGCGCTCACCATCTTCGCGGGGTCGGTGTCCTGGGTGACGCTGGCCCGTGGACGTCTCGCCGTGCACGACGGCGAGCACCTTCGTCGGCGCCTGGCGAAGCGTCGTCTCGATCGCGACGGGGTCGAGCGCCTGTCCCCACTCCGCGCGGACCACGCAGACGTCGGCGTCGCAGCGCCGCGCAAGGTCCTCGAGCAAGAGGCCGAAGCGACCGCACTCGCCGATCACCACGCGATCTCCGGGCTCCACCAGCGACACCATCGCCGCCTCGAGCCCCGCGCGCCCGGTGCCGGAGACCGGGAACGTGCGCGCGCGCGGTCCGGAACACCAGGCGCGAGAGCGCCATCACCTCGTCCATGATCGCGGTAAACTCCGGGTCGAACTGACCGAGCAGCGGCGTCGCCATGGCGCGCAGTACCCGGGGATCGGCCATGCTCGGCCCGGGCCCGAGGAGGATGCGCGGCGTGGGAAGCGGATCGGGCGGCGCGCTCATCGACATGGCGGCACGCTAGCAGCGCGCGCGTGAACTCGTCAATTCCAGTGACTCCGCCTAATTCGGTGGCATCCGCGCCTGGCCTGACTACAACTTGGGCTGACGACGGGTCGGCCGCTCCCTCCCCGCATCCCAAACGTGCCTGGAATCGACCCCCGCGCCTGGCATCGCCGGTGCATCGCGGTCGCTAGTCCCGATGACCTACCCTCGTGACCTCGTCGGCTACGGTCAGCGCCCGCCGCACGCCGACTGGCCGGGCGGCGCGCGGCTGGCGCTTCAGATCGTCATGAACTGGGAGGAGGGCGGCGAGCGCTCGATCCTGCACGGCGACGACGGCGCCGAGACGTACCTGCACGAGGTGCCAGGCACGGCGCCGGTGGCCGGCGCGCGCAATCTGCAGATCGAGTCTACCTCCGAGTACGGCACGCGCGCGGGACTCTGGCGACTGCTCCGCCTGTTCCGCGAGCGCGCGGTGCCGATCAGCGTGTTCGCGGTGGGCATGGCGGTGGACCGTTACCCCGAGGCCGCGCGGGCGATCGTGGAGGCCGGGCACGAGGTGGTGAGTCACGGCTGGCGCTGGATCGACTACCAGTTCGTCAGCGAAAACGTCGAGCGCGAGCACATCCGGCAGGCGGTCGCCAGCATCGAGCGCGCGGCCGGCGCCCGGCCGCTCGGCTGGTACACGGGCCGCCTGAGCCCGAACACGCGGCGGCTCGTCGTCGAGGAGGGCGGGTTCCTGTACGACGCGGACGCGTACAACGACGATCTCCCCTACTGGGTCGAGGTCGCCGGCCGGCCGCACCTCGTGGTGCCCTACACGCTGGACAACAACGACATGAAGTTCGGGACGCTGCACGGGTTCAGCACCGGCGACGAGTTCTTCACCTACGTGCGCGACGCCTTCGACGTCCTCTACGCCGAGGGCGGTGACCGGCCGAAGATGATGTCGGTCGGTCTGCACATGCGGCTCGTGGGGCGGCCGGGACGGTTCGGCGCGCTCGCACGCTTTCTGGACCACGTCCAGCGTCACGACGCCGTGTGGATCTGCCGCCGCATCGACATCGCACGGCACTGGATCGCCCGGCACCCGCATGGCCGGTAGCGGCGTGGCGGCAGTCCTCGAGCTGCGCGGCGTGAGCAAGCACTACGGTCCCGTCGTGGCCGTCGACGCCATCGATCTCCGGATCGCGGGGGGCACCTACTGCTGCCTGCTCGGCCCCTCGGGGTGCGGAAAGACGTCGACGCTCAGGATGATCGCCGGCCACGAGACCGTCACGAGCGGAGAGATCGTCTTCGACGGAGAGCCGATCACCGATCTGCCGCCCGGACGCCGCGGCACCGCGATGATGTTCCAGAGCTACGCGCTCTTCCCGCATCTGAGCGTGCTCGACAACGTCGCGTTCGCGATGAAGATGCGCGGTATCGCGAAGGAGCGCCGGCGCGCGCGGGCGGCCGCCCTGCTCGAGCTGATGGCCATGGAGGCCTACGCCGGCCGCTTCCCCGCGCAGCTCTCGGGCGGGCAGCAGCAGCGCGTGGCGCTGGCGCGCGCGCTCATCACCGAGCCGCGGATCCTCCTGCTCGACGAACCCCTGTCCGCGCTCGACCCCTTCCTGCGCGTCCACATGCGCGTGGAGCTGAAGCGGCTGCAGCGCGAGCTCGGGATCGCGTTCATCCACGTCACGCACGCCCAGGACGAAGCCATGGCCCTGGCCGACGTGATCGTGGTGATGAACGAGGGACGCATCGAGCAGCACGGCAGCCCGCGCGAGGTCTTCAACCGTCCGCGCACGGAGTTCGTTGCCCGCTTCATCGGCGGCCACAACCTCGTCACCGTCGGCGGCGTGCGCCTCGCGGTGCGCGCGGATCGGCTGCGGCTGTGCCGGCTCGACGGCGGCGGCGACGCCTGCGGGCGCCTCACCGCCGTCGTCACCGCCGTGGAGTACCAGGGCAACGTCGTGCACACCGACCTGCGCGCCGACGACGGCACCGAGCTCGTCGCCGTCGCACCCGATCATCTCTTCGATCGCGAGCCGCTGGAGCCGGGGGCGCGGGTGGCCGTGACCTGGGACGACGCCGGCGCGCACCGGCTCGCGTGAGCGCGGACCACCACCGAAAGGAGACGCATCGATGAGACCAACCACGAAGGGCCAGGCCGGCGTAAGCCGGCGAACCGTTCTCAAGGGCGCCGCCGCCGCGATCGCCGGATTCCCGGCCATCGTCTCGGCGCAGCCGGTGACGCTGCGCTACCTGGGCACCGCCGTCAACCAGTCGAAGGAGATCGCGCAGAAGGTGAAGGCCGACCTCGGCCTCGTCATCGAGTACATCCCGGTCACCACCGACGAGGTCGCCAAGCGGATCATCACCCAGCCGAACTCCTTCGACGTGGTGGACGCCGAGTACTTCCAGCTCCGCAAGCTGATTCCGTCCGGCAACCTGCTCGGCATGGACGCCAAGCGGATCAAGTCCGCGGACAAGATCACGCCGGTCTTCACCAAGGGCCAGGTCGCCGGCAAGACCATCGGCGATCAGGGCACGGCGCCGAAGAAGGTCTTCTACCTGGAAGGTCCGACGTCGACGAAGTTCGCCGCGGCGCCGACCCAATGGATCACGCTGATTCCCACGGTCTACAACGCCGACACCCTCGGCATCCGCCCCGACCTCATCAAGCGGCCGATCGGCTCCTGGGCCGAGCTGCTCAACGGCGAGTTCAAGGGCAAGGCGGCCATCCTCAACATCCCCTCGATCGGCATCATGGATGCCGCGATGGTGGTGGAGTCGCAGGGGGCTTACAAGTACCGGGACAAGGGCAACATGACGAAGCCCGAGATCGACCTCACGATCAAGACGCTCATCGACGCGAAGAAGGCCGGACAGTTCCGCGCGTTCTGGAAGGACTTCAACGAGAGCGTGAATCTGATGGCGTCGGGCGAGGTCGTGATCCAGTCGATGTGGTCGCCGGCGGTGACCAAGGTGCGCTCGATGGGTGTCCCCTGCATCTACCAGCCGCTGAAGGAAGGCTACCGCGCGTGGGCGGCCGGCTTCGGCCTGCCCAAGACGCTGACGGGCAAGAAGCTCGACGCCAGCTACGAGTTCATCAACTGGTTCCTGTCGGGCTGGGCCGGCGCCTTCCTGAACCGCCAGGGCTACTACTCGGCCGTGCTCGAGACGGCCAAGGCCAACATGGAGCCCTACGAGTGGGCGTACTGGATGGAGGGCAAGCCGGCCGAGAAGGACATCAAGGCGCCGGACGGCACGCTGCTGGAGAAGGCCGGCACGGTGCGGGACGGCGGCTCGTACGAGGCGCGCATGGGCGCCGTCGCGTGCTGGAACGCCGTCATGGACGAGAACGACTATATGGTCCGCAAGTGGAACGAATTCATCGCCGCCTGAGCGGGCTGATCGCGCCCGCCGCGGTGCCGTACTGGCAGGTGGCGCCGCTGGCGGGCGTGTTCGCCGTGTTCTTCCTGCTGCCGCTGGCCATCACGGTGGCCGTCAGCTTCTGGCGTTACACCGAGTACTCGATGAGCCCGGCGCTGGTCGGGGACAATTACGCGTCGGTGTTCGCCGGATGCCTGGCCGAGCTGCCCGCCCTCTGCGTCACCTTCAAGACGTACGTGTCGACGCTGAAGTTCTGCCTCCTCGTGTGGCTCGTCACGCTCGTGCTGGGCTTCACCGTGGCGTATTTCCTCGCCTTCCACGTGCGCTCGCTCACGTGGCAGACCGTGCTGTTCCTGCTGTGCACGATCCCGTTCTGGACGTCGAACGTGATCCGCATGATCTCGTGGGTGCCGCTGCTCGGCCGCAACGGCCTCGTCAACACCGTCCTCGTAGCGTCGGGCGCCGTCCCGGCCCCGCTCGAGTGGCTGCTGTTCTCCGACTTCGCCGTCGTCCTCGCCTTCGTGCACCTTTACACGATGTTCATGATCGTCCCGATCTTCAATTCGATGAGCCGGATCGACCGCGCGCTCCTCGAGGCGGCGCGCGACGCGGGCGCCTCGGCCTGGCAGACGGTCTGGAACGTCGTCGTGCCGCTGTCGAGGCCGGGCCTGGTCATCGGCTCGATCTTCGTCGTGACCCTGGTCATGGGCGACTACGTCACGATCGGGGTCATGGGCGGCCAGCAGATCGCGTCGGTCGGCAAGATCATCCAGGTCGAGCTGAGCTATCTGCAGTTCCCGCTGGCCGCGGCGAACGCCGTCGTGCTGCTCGGCGCCGTCCTCGCGATCATCTGCACGATGACCCGCCTCGTCGACCTGCGCCGGGAGCTCTGAGCCCGTGGCCCAGCGACGGCCGCCAGCCTTCTACGCGCTCGCGACGGTCTTCGGCCTGTTCGTGCTGTTCCTGTACGGCCCCATGCTGACGATCATCGTGCTGTCGTTTCAGGGGCCGACGGGCGGCCTGACGTTTCCCCTGCACGGCGTCTCCACGCACTGGTTCGTCCGTCTGTGGGGCGGCCTCGGCGTCGTCGACATCTGGGCCGCGTTCGGGCGGTCGCTGAAGCTGGGCGCGGTCGTCATGATGCTCACCGTGCTCATCTCGCTGCTCGCGGGCTACGCGTTCCGGCGGCGCTTCCGCGGCTCGGCCTTCGTCTTCTACACGGCGGTGGCGAGCCTCATCGTGCCCTCGATCATCGTCTCGCTCGGCATCGCCGTCGAGTTCCGCCTCCTCGACGCGCTGATCAGGTGGGCGGCCGAGAGCGCCGGCCTCGCCGGCCTCGTCGACGGATTCACGACGAGCGCGGGCACGTTCACGTCGGGGCTCGGCGCCCATCTTACGTGGACGCTGCCCTTCGGGCTGCTCATCATGTTCGCCGTCTTCAACCGCTTCGACCGCCGCTACGAGGAGGCCGCCCGCGACCTCGGAGCGACGCCGCGCCAGACGTTCCGCCACGTGGTGCTGCCGCTCATCGCGCCCTCGCTCGTCGGCATCGCCCTCTTCGGCTTCACGCTGTCGTGGGACGAGGCGGCACGCTCGAGCCAGGCGCTAGGCGCCGACCAGAACACTCTGCCGCTCGAGCTGACCGGCCTCACGACGACGGTGACCAATCCGGAGATCTACGCCCTCGGCACGGTCACGACCGGCGTGTCGTTCGCCGTGATCGTGGTCTCGCTGCTGCTGATCCGGGCCCTGCAGCGGCGGCGGGCGTAGCGCCCGTATGGACATCCTGGTGGTCAACCCCAACACGACGCGCTCGATGACTGAGACCATCCGGCGCGCCGCGGAGCGGGCCGCCGCACCCGGCACGCGCATCGTCGCCGTGAACCCGCCGGCCGGGCCCGAGAGCATCGAAGGCTTCTACGACGACGCGCTCGCCGTCCCCGGCCTGCTCGCCGAGATCGCGAAGGGCGAGGCGCAGGGCGTGGCCGCGCACGTCATCGCGTGCTTCGACGACACCGGGCTCGACGCGGCCCGCGCACTGGCCGGCGCACCCGTCGTCGGCATCGGCGAGGCCGCGTTCCACGCCGCGAGCCTCGTCGCCGGCCGCTTCGCCGTCGTCACCACGCTGGCGCGCTCGGTCCCGACGATCGAGTTCAATCTCCTGCGCTATGGACTGGCCGCGCGCTGCGCCCGCGTGCGCGCGGCGGACGTCCCGGTCCTCGCGCTGGAAGCGCGGTGGAGCGACGCCCGCGAGAGGATCGACGCGCAGATCGCCGCCGCGAAGTCCGACGACGGCGCCGAGGCCATCGTGCTGGGCTGCGCCGGCATGGCCGACTTCGCTGCCGAGCTCACCGCCCGTCACGGCCTGCCTGTCGTCGACGGCGTCGCCGCCGCCGTGGCGCTGGCCGAGACGCTCGTGCGCCTGGGTCTCAGAACCTCGAAGCTCG
>Ga0137407_10001028_pt1 | contig 18315 bp, 18 predicted proteins | sample CZOMad2_2_16fung_FD_108410 | JGI IMG/M metagenome (GOLD analysis project Ga0137407, IMG submission 108410) | Vadose zone soil fungal communities from Angelo Coast Range Reserve, California, USA - CZOMad2_2_16fungal (Illumina Assembly) | ecosystem: Environmental > Terrestrial > Soil > Vadose... | reverse complement strand
TCCGAGCCGGGCTGCCATTTTGCAGACGAGGCGCATGCGCTTCCGGATCAATTTTTCCTGCTTTCCTGGTTTCCTGTTTGGCCGATGCTTGTCCCCGAAATGGAACCGGCCGATTGGGCAGCATTGAGTGACGAGGCATTGCTTGAGCGCCGCATCTCAACGCTAGGTCTGAAGCTTGAGGGCACAGCGCTCGAACCGCTGATCCGACAACTGTACGATGAGCTTTCGGCAAAGGGCCTGGTGTTTCATCCGCCGTGTCACATTGGCGATGAATGGTTCGTCCCAGTCGGTATTCCTGCGATCTTTGTTCCGTTTTTTCTGGTGCACGACCGACTGCGCGCGCTCGAGCGCACAATGATGCTCGAAGTCGAAGGCGGGACGCCAGAGTGGTTCATGAAGTTAATGCGACATGAAGCGGGGCATGCTTACATGTACGCTTATCAACTGACGCGTCGGAAAAAATGGAAGCAATGTTTCGGGCCAACATCACGGGAAGAAACGCCGGACACTTACCGGCCACGCCCATTCAGCCGTAGTTACGCCGTTCACCTTGAGGATTGGTATGCGCAGAGTCATCCCGACGAGGATTTCGCAGAGACGTTTGCGGTCTGGCTCACGCCGGAGCTCGATTGGCGCAAGGACTATGCTGGCTGGCCGGCACTCCGAAAAATGGAATACGTTGATGAGCTGATGCGCCCATTGGCGGGCCTGCCGCCGGTGCACTCGCCGGGATATCGCCTCGCCGAATACGATTGTCTCAACGTAAAGCTCAAGACCTATTACGCGCGCAAACGCAAACTGAATGAAGATACGTACCCTGATTTTTACGACGCAGATCTGCGACAGCTCTTCGCCGCGCCTGCTGGCATCACGGCAAGCGCGTATTTGCGACGGCGAAGGCGGCGGTTACTGAATGCGGTTTCCCAATGGACAAACGAAAAGAAATTTCCTGTGAACCAGCTCCTCGCGCGGCTTACCCGCCGATGCGATGAACTTGGGTTGCATGTACTGAATGACGATCCGCAGCAGGATTTTCGTGTGACCGCTTTCATCACGACGCTGGTGATGAATTATCTTTTCACCGGCAAATTCAAACGCACGAAGTAACGAATCCTTGGCCAAATGTTGAGTGGTCGCCCCGATGAAAACCATTTTTGGTGCGCGGCTGACGTAATCGCTCCGCTGGCGTGCAACGGATCGGGTAGCGCATGCGTCCCGCGTGCTGGCGAAGGCCTCTGGCTTTCGCGAACTTTTGTTCGAAATCGCAAGCTCGTTAGGGCAATGACAGCTCAGAAAAAGTTCGTTTCGGCGCGACGCCGAAACCAGCACGCGAGACGCGTGCGCTACCCACGCTCGGAATGACCTAAGGTGAAAAAGAAACTCAAGGTTCTCGTTCTGTTCGACGGCACAAGTCCGACCACTGTGGACCAGGATTTCAGCGACGAACTGAAGACGAAAGAGTGGAAGACCGAGGCGAATGTGATGAACGCGCTCGGCGCGATGGGGCACACGCCGGAGCATCTGGCCATCTATGACGATGTCGATCTTCTGCGGCAAAAACTGGAGACGTTCGCGCCTGATGTCCTTTTCAATCTGGTCGAACAATTCAGGAACAAATCTGAATTCGACCAGAACATCGTTTCATTTTTCGAAATGCAAGGCTTGCCGTTCACCGGCTGCGGCTCCACCGGGCTAACGCTTTGCAAGCACAAAGGCATCTCAAAAAAGATCCTGCATTATCACGGCATTCACGTGCCGAATTTCGTGGTCATTCCGCGCGGACAGCGGATCGCGCGCCTCAAGCAACCCAAATTTCCGCTCGTCGTAAAGCCAGTGAAAGAAGAAGCGTCTTATGGGATCTCACGAGCGTCATTCGTTGGAAATGACGAGCAGTTTCGGGAACGTGTGACTTTTATTCACGAGAAATACAACAGTGATGCAATTGCCGAGGAATACATCGAGGGTCGCGAGCTTTACGTGAGCCTGATGGGAAGTGTGCGATTAACCGTTTTTCCGATTCGCGAACTGGTCTTCCGAGAGGTCCCACCCGATGAACCGAAGATCGCTACCTACAAAGCGAAATGGGACGACGAGTATCGAAAACGCTGGGGCCTGGAGAACCAGTTCGCCGACAATATCGATCCGGCGCTCATCATAAAAATTCAAGAAACCTGCAAAGCCATCTATCGTTTGCTGACCATCGACGGCTACGCGCGCATCGACCTGCGCCTGACATCCGAAAACAAACTCTATTTCATCGAGGCAAACCCGAATCCCATTCTCGCCGACGATGAAGACTTCGCCCTCGCAGCCGGGAAAGCAGGCCTGCCATATCCGCAGTTGATTGACCGGATAGCACGGCAAGGAGTAAAGACAGTCCGCGACTAAAAAAGAAAGCCTCGACACTCGAGGCTGGCCACCCCAACACAGACACGACGAACAAAATAATCGTGCATAGCAGGTCGAGGTCACATAGACTCGGGGGCCCCGGAGCTCTCAAAAATTCGTCGATGAAAAGAAGACGCATCACTCAATGTGCTTTCTTGAATCTGCGTGCGTCGATTGCAGTTCTTCTTTGCTCCGCCGCCGCCTGTTGGGTGTTAAGTGCGACGGTCCTGGCTTTCTTCCGCCCGGAGGGGTCCTCAAAAGTTTTCCAGAGGACTCTGTCCTTGTCAGAACGCGTAGCTTATCAGCGAACGATCGAGAAGGTTTACTGGGATCACCGCATCTGGCCGAAAGACCGCCCTGATCCCAAGCCATCGCTCGATGCAGTGATGTCTCAGGCGCAGCTCGAAAAGAAAGTCGAAGATTATCTGGGCGACTCGCAAGCGCTGGAGGACGACTGGCATCGGCCAATCACTGCCGAGCAATTGCAGGCTGAAATGGATCGCATGGCACAGCACACCCACCAGCCCGAGGTGTTGCGCGAAGTGTTTGCAGCGCTGGGGAATGATCCGTTTGTAATTGCTGAATGTCTGGCTCGGCCGGTGTTGGCTGAGCGTTTTGTAAGAAACTTCGACGCCAATCATCAAGAACCATTGGAATTCCGGCGAGGGGGAGAGCAAAGCAATAAGTATACGCTTCCCCCAATATCGACCGGCCCAAACGGATGCGTTGATGATACGTGGACAGCGACCAGCACAACCAACGCTCCCACTGCCCGGGTGGGCCACACAGCAGTGTGGACTGGCACTGAAATGATCGTCTGGGGTGGAGGTGCTAGCGGCCCTACCTATCTGAACACCGGCGGGAGGTACAATCCTACCACCGACAGTTGGACAGCCACCAGCGCCGCTAACGCGCCCAACGCCCGGGCGAGCCACACGGCGGTGTGGACTGGCACTGAAATGATCGTCTGGGGCGGAGGACTTAACGGCAACTTTTTCAACACAGGCGGCAGATACAATCCTGGCACCGATAGTTGGACAGCCACCAGCACAACCAACGCGCCCGCTGGCCGACAGGAATTTACGGCAGTTTGGACCGGCAGTGAGATGATTGTCTGGGGAGGATATGCCGGTCCGTACTTGAACACGGGCGGGCGATACAATCCAACCATGGATAGTTGGACTGCGACCAGTACCAACAACGCGCCCGAAGGCCGATCCGACCATACAGCAGTCTGGACCGATAGTGAGATGATCGTCTGGGGCGGATTTTTCGGTGGTATCGCCTTGAACACGGGCGGGAAATACAACCCTGGCACCGACAGTTGGACAGCCACCAGCACAACCAACGCGCCCTCTCCCCGAGGCTATCCCGGGGCAGTCTGGACCAGCAGCGAGATGATCATCTGGGGCGGATGGGATGACATCAATTTTTTGAATACCGGCGGGAGATACAAGCCTGGCAAGGACAGTTGGACAGCTGCCAGCACGGCCAATGCGCCTTCTGGCCGATTCCAGCACACGGCAGTGTGGACCGCGTCTGAAATGATCGTTTGGGGTGGATGGGATCCCCCCAATATTTTCAACACCGGCGGCAAATACAATCCAAGCGCGGATAGTTGGATAGCCACTACCACGACCAACGCGCCCACCAGCCGATACGGGCATACGGCAGTCTGGACCGGCAGCGAGATGATTGCATGGGGCGGCTATGATGGCAGCTATTTGAACACCGGAGGGAGATACTGCGCGCAATCCACCGTGACGCCGACGGCGACTCCAACAGCAACTGCAAGTGCAACAGCAACAGCAACTCCAACTGCGACGCTAACACCAAGACGTACACCGGCTTCGCGAGTGCGGCCAACTCCTGCGCCGCGTCCATAAGAATTCTGATTAAATGATGGCCGCGACGACCAGCGCCTTGATTACGGTTGATTCCCGGATCGAGGTGTCTGTGGCTCGAACGCGTTCATGGAAAAGAAATTTCCAATCGCAAGATTGAATAGCGCGCAGAACGAACCCGAGCAGGCAAGCGCGATCGCCCATCCGCGCCCGCCCAGCGCGCGTGCAACCACGCCTGCGAGTGTAACCATCGCTGCACCCGCCACGGCCGGAAGGAGCCGGATTGTAAAAAGCGAATCCTCCAAGAGAAGTTGGATCAATCGAAGAAGCGGAATCGACAACGGCGGCTGATCGACGTATCCAAACGCGAGATGTCGCGCGCAGGCGATGTAATAAAGCTCGTCGCGAAAATAACCGTAGCGCCCGTTTGTCAGGAAATGGACCAGCAACGCTATCGCGCCAAACAGAACTACTAACATCGATTCGGTGGAGTACTTTCGACTTACTGCTCCGATTTCCTCATTCACCGATCGGAAAATCGCGCACGGTTTTGTTTTCGGCTAAGTTGGCATATGAGCGTGCAAGTCTATGGATGCAATCATATCGCGATCGAAGTAGATGATGTTGAGAAGGCAGTGGCGTTTTACAAGGACGTTTTCAATCTCGAACAGATGAGCGGCGGTGAGGGAGATGCTTTTTTCAAATTGGGTGAGCACCAGTTCCTCGCGATTTTCGAAGTAGAAAAAGCGCAACCGGCAAACGTGCGTCATTTCGGACTGATGGTTCGCGACGAAGCGCAGCTTGAGGAGGTTCGTCAGAAACTCACTGGCAAGTACAAGATCAAGCTGATACCGCCGTTCCGCTGTGATTTTCACGACCCTTGGGGCAATCGCATCCAGGTTGTCGATCTTCACGACGAATCGCTTGTCTGGCTCTTGCCTTACCGCGAAGTCCAGAAGGCGGGCATCAAATTCGACACGAAGTAGTTGATGCATCTCGTTCTAGAGAGCTGCACCATTCGCCCGTGGCGAATGGATGACGCGGAGTCGCTCGTCAAGCATGCGAATAATCGCAAAGTCTGGCTCGGGCTGCGCGATCTTTTTCCGCATCCGTACACGATCGAAGATGCGCACGAATTCTTGCAAAAGAAGATAGCTGAGCAGTCGGCCACAATTTTTTGCATTGAAATTGATGGTGCCGCGGTTGGTGGGATCGGTTTTCACTCGGGCCAGGACGTGCATCGGCAAACAGCGACAGTGGGTTACTGGCTAGGCGAACAGTTCTGGGGACGCGGCATCATGACCGAAGCAGTGACTGCGGTCACCTATTTCTGTTTCGACAATTTTCCGCTCCGCCGAATCTCTGCTGAAGTATTCGCGAACAATCCTGCATCCGCGCGTGTGCTGGAAAAAGCCGGTTTCATTTTCGAAGGACGCCTCAAGAACCACGTGGTGAAGGAAGGACAGGTTCTCGATTCACTGCTCTACGCTCGGTCAAAGTAGCGCCGCGCGCGCCGGCAACTTGCGTGTCTATTGATCAGGGGCGATATGGCTCGCCTCAGTAAACCAATGATTTCATTTATTGTTCCGGCGTATAACGAAGAGCACGAACTTTCGGATACCCTGGCCGCGATTCACGCGGCGGCTTCTGGCGCGGCACGGCCGTACGAGATCATCGTCGTTGATGATGCATCAACGGACGCGACCCCGAAGGTCGCGTCGGATGCAGGTGCGAAAGTGGTCCAAATTCATCGACGCCAAATCGCAGCCTCTCGCAATGCCGGCGGGCGTGCTGCGCAGGGCGAGTTTTTATTCTTCATTGACGCCGACACGCGGATCAATCGAGCGCATGTAAGTGGGGGCATTGCCGCTCTGGAAGCTGGTTACGCCGGAGGCGGCGCGCGAGTGGCGATGGACGGATTTATTCCGCTTTGGGGCCGCATGCTGTTGCGCGGGTTTTCGTCGCTTTATTTCGGCCTGAATCTCGGGGCCGGCGCTTTTCTGTTCACCACGCGGCGCAATTTTGATGTCGTTGGCGGATTCGATGAGCAGTACTTTGCTGGTGAAGAAGTTTATTTTTCCCTCGAGCTAAAAAAGCTGGGGGGTTTTAAAGTGCTGCGGGAACCGGTTGTAACGTCAGCCCGGAAATTGCGAATGTATCCGGCGAAAGATTTTCTACGCAAATTCTTTGGCGTAATCGTCCGCGGTCCGCGCGGAGTCCGTTCGCGTGCAAAGCTCAGCCTCTGGTACGATGGCAAACGCGAAAAGCAGTTGCTTGTGAATGGCACCGACGCGGCAGGATCCGAATAGCTGTCCGGTTGCTAAAACGGGTTCTTCGTCTAAAGTAGGCGCTTCGTTATGGCAGAGAGCACCGAAAGTCTTAAGGAGTTCCAATTGCACGACAAAGATACCGGAAGCGCGGATGTGCAGGTCGCACTTCTGACCCGCCGGATCGAGCATTTGACTGAGCACCTCAAGACCAACCGGAAAGATCATTCTTCGCGCCGCGGCCTGCTTAAGATGGTCGCGCAGCGCCGAAGTCTGCTCGATTATTTGAGCAAAACGAAAGCTGATCGCTATAAAAAGCTGATCGACACGCTCAATCTGCGCAAATAACACGGAATCTCCGGTTTGTGCGCAGCGGTTTGAATAACTCGAAGCCGCAAGTAAGTTAAACACAGTTAATTAGCAGGCTCAGGCCGCAATAATCACCCCGGATTTTAGGTTTTAGTTTCGCGCTCCGCGCTGCGGAGCAACGGGTTTAAAACCTACAGTCAGGGTGACCGGCCTGGAACTTGCGCATCCAGGAAAGATAAAATGCAACAAAAGGTCACAGCCCAAATTGGGGCTAATCAAATCTCCATCGAAACCGGCAAAATCGCCAGACTCGCCGACGGCGCGGTCGTCGTCACGTGCGGCGACACTATGGTGCTGGCCAGCGCCGTCTCGGCCACCGCCATAAAAGAAGGCCAGGATTATTTCCCGCTCACCGTCGATTATCGCGAAAAAGCGGCAGCCGTGGGGAAATTTCCCGGCGGCTATTTCAAACGCGAAGGCCGACCGGCGGAAAAGGAAACGCTCACGTCGCGCATGATCGATCGGCCCCTGAGGCCGCTCTTTCAGCAAGGATATTTTTACGACACGCAGATCATCTCGATCCTGCTCAGCGCCGACGGCGAAAATGATCCTGACATTCTGGCGATCAACGGCGCCTCCGCTGCGCTGTGCGTTTCAGATATTCCGTTTGCTGGGCCAATCGGTGCCGTGCGCGTGGGGCGGGTGAATGGCGAGTTTATCGCCAACCCGACACATACCGAGCGCGCCGAGAGCGATCTGGACCTGGTTTACGTCGGCACAGAAAACGATGTCATAATGATCGAAGGTTCGGCCAGGGAACTGCCGGAAACTGAGTTCGTAAAAGCGCTCGAGTTCGCGCACGAACATGCGCGCGAGATGATTCGCATCCAAAAAGAGCTCGCAGCGATGGTGAACAAACCCAAACGGGACGCCCAGTTGCTCCAGGTGAATCAGGAGCTGCTCGATATTGCCTACCGCGTTGCAGGCGACCGCATCGAAGCGGCACTTTATACCGAAGGCAAGACTGCGCGCGCTAAAGCGGTCGATGCCCTGCGCGAGGAAGTGAAGGCGGCAATCCTGGAAAAGAATCCGGAGGCTGATCCCTTCGCGATCTCGCAGGCATTCGATTACGTCCAGAAGAAGGCGTTTCGCATTAGCATTTTGGAAAAGCAGAAGCGCGTCGACGGTCGCGGGTATGGGGATTTACGACCGATCGCTTGCGAAGTGACCGTTCTACCACGCGCGCACGGCTCGGCGATTTTCCAGCGCGGCGAAACGCAGGCGGTGGCGCTTGCCACACTGGCGCCCATCGAGGAAGCGCAAATGCTGGATGCTTACGGCGGCGGCGAACAATCGAAGCGGTTCATTCTGCACTACAATTTTCCGCCGTTTAGCGTAGGCGAAACGGGACGGACGGGGGGGCCTGGACGACGTGAGATTGGTCACGGCGCACTCGCGGAGCGGTCGCTGGAGCCAGTGGTACCAGGTGAAGGCGATTTTCGTTACGCCATCCGCATATCGAGCGAGATCATGGAATCAAATGGATCGACCTCCATGGCCAGCGTGTGCGCGGGCACACTCGCCCTCATGGACGCTGGCGTGCCACTGAAAACGCCGGTTGCGGGAATCTCGATCGGACTGGTGACAGAGCGCGACGATGATCGCGAAATAAAGCGATACGAATTGCTCACCGACATCATCGGCTCGGAAGATCACTTTGGTGACATGGACTTCAAACTTTGCGGAACAGACACAGGCGTCACTGGCTTTCAGCTCGACCTGAAGCTCCCTGGCATCAGCCACAAGATCATGTCGGAAGCAATTCAGCGTGCAAAGGAAGCACGCGCGAAAATTCTCGGTATCATGCGCAGCACACTGGACCAGCCGCGGCCGGAGCTATCGAAATACGCGCCGCGAATTGAAACGATCAAAATTAATCCGGAGAAGATCGGCGCGCTCATTGGCCCTGGCGGAAAGACCATCAAGGGCATTGTCGCTGAGACCGGTGCTGAGATTAATATTGAAGACGACGGATCGGTGCACATCTACGCCACCAGCGGCGAAAGCATGGCGCGGGCGAAGGAAATCATTGGCGGAATGACGCGTGAAATTGAGATTGGACAGACCTACCAGGGACGCGTGGTCTCAACGAAGGAATTCGGCGCGTTTGTCGAGGTTTTCCCGGGCAAGGATGGGCTTGTTCATATTTCCGAGCTCGCAGATTTCCGCGTCAAACGGACCGAGGATGTCGCCAAAATGGGCGATATCATTTGGGTCAAGTGCATCGGCATCGACGACAAAGGCCGAGTGAAACTTTCGCGCAAAGCGGCGCTGAAGGAACGCGCGGAGAAGGAAGCTGGTCAGGCAGCGTAGGCTGGAGTCCAGCCCGAAGCTGATTTCATCACGCGAAGGCGGCAGCTTGTGTGAGACTTCACACTAACTGCTGAGCGCTTGCACCACATTTCATCTTCGACGAAGCATCTGGTTTTTCGATGCCCAAACACACGCTGACCGGAAACATCAAACGGCATCGCGCCTTTCCATCGAAGATTCTCGGGAACCGTCGCGACGTTCTGGTTTATCTGCCGCGGGGCTACCGCCACTTCTCACGCAGGCGCTATCCGGTTCTCTATTTACAAGACGGACAAAACGTCTTCGACTCAGCCACTTCCTTTGCAGGCGTGGAATGGGGCGTCGATGAAACAGCGGAACGCCTAATTCGCGCCAATCTTATCGAGCCGCTCATCATCGTCGCGGTCGCAAACATGGGTGAGAACCGCGTTCACGAATATGGACCGACGAGAGGAATCATCGACACGAGTGCGAAACGTAAGCGACGCAGCAAAGGCCTTGCCCCTGAATACGCGCACTTCCTGATGGACGAATTGAAGCCTTATATCGACTGGAAATATCGGACGAACCCTGCGCCGGAATTCACGGCGCTGGGTGGCTCGTCACTGGGAGGCCTGGTTACGCTTGCCATTGGCGCTTTGTACCCGGAGATGTTCCGCAGGCTCATCGTGATGTCGCCATCGGTCTGGTGGGACGATTTCGCACTCTACCGTCTGGTTGATTCCATCGAGCAAAAACCACCCTTAAAAATCTGGCTGGACGCCGGCACAGCCGAGCCGGGTTGGGAACAGACGCGTGAATTGGGTAATCGCCTGATCGGAAAAGGCTGGAAACTGCACAAAGATATTGAGTACTTGGAAGCGCAAGGTGCCGATCACAGCGAAGGAGCGTGGGCAGCGCGCGTCGAACCGGCCCTACGATTTTTGTTTCCGCCAGAGAAGTAACGTTAATCACCTGCCCGCCGGCGGAACCGGCGTCGGATTGGGTGGCAATGGCTCAGGAGGTGGTGTGGGTACCGGCGGGGCTGGTTTGGGCGGTGATGGTTGAACTGGCATTTGTAGGCTTTGTGTCATGTCAACGTAAACAATTGAGAGATTCCTCGACTCTGCTCGGAATGACAAACTACTGGAGCGGTTTGCTGTAAACCTGGTACACGCGCACGAAGCCACCGACAAAGTCCCAGTCCTTTTGAAAAGAAAAAGAGCGCGTCTTGGGAGACCAGACCAGCTCGCGGGGCGATTCTGGATGATTAGGATCGTAAACGAGATAGCGTTCCACTCCAGGATTCGGCGAAAAAGACGTGCGCTTATAGGCTAGCACCGAGTGATTGATGCTGAGACGCGGATATGTTGTAAGGAAGCCAACGAACACCTTGCCGCGCGCCAGGGCCGCATTTAAACGATCGTGCGTTTCCTCCTGATACCGAGCGCTCTGCTGGAACATCATGCGAGCGTTGCTGATTCGGAAGTAGCTTGGCCAGCCATGACCGATGGTTTTTTGCAAAAGTTCGCGACGTGCCTTGCTCATTTCCCGCAGGTCCTTGTATCCTGGAAAAACAATTCGCTGATCTTCTGGCGATGGCTGTTCCCAAGCCGATCGGTGTGTCACGGCGCGAACCCGCGCGCTCAATGACGTATCATCCAGTGGAGCACTGTGCGGATCGAATCGCGCGAACTTTTTAAATTGCATCGCTGTTCGGCACATCACGAAGCAGTGGCGATTGTATGCATCTTTTTTTACCGACGACGGTTTCCGCAGGGAAGCGTGTCCCTCGTGATATTCAAACACTGTTTGATTAGCGAAGGCGAACGTGTCGCGATCGAAGTGGAAATTCGACGGCACGGCGCTGGCGCGCGCCGAGGTGAAAGCAGCGACTGCGCTGAGCCACCAAACAACCCCAGACATGCCCCACCTGCCAGTCATCACGTCAAGAACCACTCGAGGCACCGACGCTCTTGCCCGTGGAGAAGACTCCAAGTCGTCGAAATTTTTGATATCGTTTTTCCAATAGTTCGGTAATTGGACCCTGAGAAACCTGCTGGAGAGCACGGCGCAGCGCTCTGCCAACATCGGCGGCCACCGAATCAAAGTCGCGGTGCGCACCGCCCTCCGGTTCTGGGACAATTTCATCCACAACTTCCAGTTTCAACAAGTCCTGCGCAGTCAGCTTGAGCGCCTCTGCCGCTTCGGCTGCATGCCGACGATCTCTCCACAAAATCGCCGAACACGCTTCGGGACTGATCACTGAGTAATAGGCGTTCTCAAGAATCAGCACATGATCTGCAACTCCAATCCCCAACGCGCCGCCAGATCCACCTTCGCCGATCACTGCAGCGACGATCGGTACGCGCAGCCTCATCATCTCACGAAGATTCACAGCGATTGCTTCTGAAATATGGCGCTCCTCCGATCCAATCCCGGGAAAAGCGCCCGGCGTATCGATCAATGAGATCACTGGCATGCCAAATTTTTCGCCCAATCGCATCAATCGCAGCGCCTTGCGGTAGCCTTCAGGATGGGCGCAGCCAAAATTTCGCATCACATTTTCCTTGGTGTTGCGTCCTTTCTGATGAGTGATGACGACGCACCGCTGGCCATCGAGCATGGCGAGACCACAGGGCATTGCTCTATCGTCGGCAAAGCGCCGGTCGCCATGCAGTTCAACCCAATCCGCAAAACATCGTTCCAGGTAATCCAAAGCGAACGGCCGTTGGGTATGGCGCGCTATTTGGACACGTTGCCAGGCAGTGAGATTGCCATAGATGCGGCGGCGCGTTTCGCGAAGCTTTGTCTCCAGGTCCTTTATTGCGGGATCGAGATCGACGTCGTGTTTGTCGGAATGATCCTTCAAATCCTCCAAGCGCCGTTCCAATTCAAAGATCGGTCTTTCAAAATCCAGCGGTTGCCAGTCCATGAGCGTTAGAGCGTTAAAGCGTTGAACCGTTGAAGCGTCAAGTAAGCGCGCAGACTGGCCCCGCCTCGACGGACTACGGTTCGGTGGTCCAGGGTTCAGTCGATAATTGTGACAGGCGTGCGGCTGTTAACAAGGCTGCTTAGCTCTTCTACATCAGTGGCCGCCAGACCAAGGCCCACCGGCGGGGGCGGTTGGTCGAGATTCGGGTGCGAACCATCCGGCACCGAATACAAAGTGTAACCCGCAGCGCCGGCAAGCCGGATCCATTTGGTGCTGGCAAGATACTCCTTGCTCCCCAGACCGACGCGTTTCCCGCCCTTCCAAGCCATTGTTTCGGCAACTTTTGCATTGATTTTGGCCGGCTGTTTGGGCGATAGCTTTGCCTCTTGTACATGATATTGCTTGAAAAACGCGCCGTGATTGAGAAGTACAACCAGATTCACTTTCCTGTGAATCACCATCGAAAAGTCGGGGTGCGAAATCAGCAGGCGCTCCCCAATGTGCAACATCGTTCCACTCATATTGTTCATGCGCATGATGAGCTCGGGTGTCGTCTTTAACTTTCGCGAAATCTTTGCCAGCACGTCTCCCGGTTTTACGATGTACTCGGTCTTTTCGGGAGATGGATGGCGCGATAGCAAAATATCGACGTTGATTTCCCCGAGCATATCCCGCGCTTCCTCGAGATGTTTTCCAGAAGGATATTTTTGGATAAACCCAACGAACGCATCGCGAGCTTCGGTCAGTTTTCCATCCTGGCGTAGCTGGACCGCCGCCTGAAATTCCGGAAGGCTGATGTCCACCGCCGGTGGCGGAGTGACTTCTCCGCGCTGCTCCTTTTTCACCGCGATTTCTTCTTTGACAAACGTGTTGTAGCCAAACCATGCGGCGCCACCGAAGATCATTAGTGCCAGCAGTAATACGAAGAGCCATCTCATGGCGACAAATGATGACTCATCACCAGAAGAATCGTGTGCGACGAATCAAGCGCCCGGACAATAAAATCGATCCTCTATGAGGCTTCGGGGCTCGACTCGCTTCCGGGGAAGAACCGATGCCACAGCCGTCCGATAGTAGGCTCTTCCTGGTTGCTCCAGGTGAAGTGGCAATCCTGGCAGTAAAACTCCTTGGGGATAATCTTCAGGGCACAAAGCACACCGACGAGCGCTGGAGTCATAAATTTTCGAGTCATCTGGGGGTACTCGATATTTGAAGAGCCACATTGCGGGCAACGAATAAGAGCGGAGGAAATGTCCGGGTCTGTGGCCTCCCACTCGATCATAAGTTCCTGCGCCTTTTCGAAGTCGCTGTCTTCCACCATCACCTTCGCGTTTGCCTGGGGACGCGACATGAAGCCGACCTGTTGCAGTGGCGCCTCATTGTGCACATCGGCCTTTATACCGGCGTCCTGAAAACGCCGTTTGAGCTGCCGCCCTTTGGCCGCCTCGTTGAATGTCGCAATAGTCACCATAAATATGTCATGTATCCGCAGCAGCGCGCGTCGTTGTGATGAAACATCAAATCATTGCCGTGTGCAAGACTTGGCGTGTGTTGACATTTCTGCCTCTACACTCCCGGAGGAAACCATTTGTAGAGCATCAAATACACAAGCACGCCGGTAACGGAAACGTACAGCCAAATCGGGATCGTCCAACGCGCGATCCGCTTGTGGCGATCCCAGCGGCGACGAAAGACCTGAACAAGCGTCAAAATCACCAGAGGTAACGTAACAAAGGCAAGCAGAACGTGCGAGGCCAACATTGGGAAGTAAACCGCGGCGATCCAACCTGTATAGCCAGAAGATTTTTCACCGACGTGCGCGTGGTAAATGATGTAGCCAACCAGGAAACAGGCCGACGAGGTGACGGCGATGATCATACACGCCATATGACGCCGCCATGCGCCGTGCCGGATGAAGTACCAGCCCATCGAAATGAAGATGGTGCTGACCAGATTTAATGACGCATTAAAAGCAGGTAAATCGGAGATTGAAATCATGTTGAACCGTTAGAACGTTACATTGGCCTATCGCTTCAACGCTTCAATGCTTTAACGAACGCCATGCCATCCGTCCTTGAACCACCGAAGGTTCGGCGTTCCACAAAATATCGACGACACACGTGGGGGCGCCGAATCGCTATCAGCATTATTCGCCTGGCGATTCTCGCGGCAATCTTTGCCACCTTCGGCAGCGGCTATTATCTGGCACGACGTGGATTCGGGCGTGAATGGCGCTATCGCGTGGTGGAGGAATTACACAAACGCGGCGTCGAAGCCTATATAGGGCGCCTGACGCTGGATCCCTTTCGCGGTTTGGTTGCAAGAAATGTGAGGATTTTCGATTACAAAAATCGTGAGAACACGCTTGCCCTGATTAGCGAGGTCTCGCTCGATATCAATTACGCTGCGCTTATCCATCGCCAGCCATTTCTCAACGCTTTGGACGTGCGCGACGCGCAAATTACGTTTCCTCTCAAGACGGCACAGGGAAAGGCTGATAAAGCGCAACTGACAAACTTCCGTGCGCACGTTTATTTTCCGCCGGAACAAATTTACGTCAGCCAGGCGGAGGGAATCTTCTGCGGGATTCGGATTTCTGCGACCGGGCAATTGATCAAACGTGAGAATTACCAGCCGTCGCCATCCATTTCTCCCGAAGAATGGCAAAGACGGTTATCGGTTGCGCAGCGCGTATTGAACGAATTAAAAAAGTTCACATTCCCGGGTGCCCCTCCCTCGCTGCAATTAAAGTTTAGCGGAGACGTCGCAGAAATCGAAAAAGCGCACGTAGAGGCGACGTTGCGCGGCGACCGATTGCAACGCGCCCGCTACGAAATGAGAGATTTATCCGCTGATGCCGAATGGAATGACCAGCGCTTGGATATTGGCCATTGCGAGTGGGCCGATGCCAAAGGCAATTTTGCCGCCCGCGCTGATTGGAACCACGAAACCAATCGCGCCAATGTCCAAGTGCGCAGCAGTGTGGATTTGAAAGCCTTTCTCGATACCTTCGGGCTGGGCGAACCGCTTGCCGGCATCGAGTTTCACTCGCCGCCCCTGGTCGAAATTTCTGGCTCGCTGACTTTCGGGCCGAGCCGATTTCGGCCCAATGTCATTGGGCACGCCGCTTTTGGGCAGTTCACCTACAAGAAGGTTCCGTTCTCCGATCTTGCTGCGGACTTTTCCTGGGATGGCGAGCGTACGTTTGTCCGGGACCTGCGCGTACGCCATCAAACCGGGCTGCTGCGAGCTGATCTCTTGGATGCGCCGGATGATTTTCGGCTGAATATCGAGAGCACCATATCTCCAGGCTCGCTCCGTCCGGTTCTGCCGCGGGAGCTGAATGAATTTCTCCGTGACTGGGAATGGCAGCGTTCGCCTGCAATCCGCCTGGCAATTCGGGGCAAGGATCGCAATCCAGGGAGTTGGCAAGGCGATGGAACCATCGTTCTTGGCCGAACCCGCTTTCGCGGCACATGGATGAACAGCGCCAATACTAGAATTCGTTTCGCCGATGGTGCGCTCACTTGCGAGGACGTTCGCGTCTCACGCGATGAAGGCGTCGGTTCAGGCAGCTTCACCTATGACTTTAAAAAACACGAAGTCCGCATTTCGAACATCCGAAGCTCATTGAATCCGGCGGAGGCGGTTTTCTGGGTCGACCCAAAGATTTCGAAAACAGTGGCGCCGTACAAATTCCGGCGGCCGCCGAACATCACGGCGACTGGCGTTTACCAATTTGGGGGCGGCAAGAACACGCGTCTTGAAATAAACGCGGATGGCGCCAACGGAATGGACTACGTTTTTCTTGGGAAAACGGTGTCCTTCGATCGCATTTCGGCCCGATTGCTGTTCACCCTCGATCGGTTGCAAATCACCGACGTTCGAGGCGCTCTCCTTGCGGGGACATTGCGGGGAACCGCTGATATCTCGCTTGCGCGAAACGATCCCCGTTACCGGGCACGCCTGGCGCTTAACGGAATCAATTTTCCGCTGCTCACTGATTTGTACTACAACTACAAGACCGCGCAGGGTGTGTTGAACGGCACGTATGATTTCAGCGGACTCGGCACTGATTGGCGCAGCATGCGCGGGCGTGGAAAAGTCGAGGTAAGCAACGGAAATGTTTTCGCCATCCCAATTTTCGGTCCGCTCTCAGGAATTCTGAACCACATCGTCCCCGGCAGCGGATACAGCATCGCTCACGAAGCGACCGCGGCTCTCAAGATCGAGAACGGAATTATTCATACTGACGATTTCGAAGCAGCCGGCGCGTTCTTTAGCATGCTGGGTCATGGAGACGTTCATTTTCTCGACGACAAGCTCGATTTCAGCCTGCGTCTGAACATGAAAGGACCCGGCGTCTTGCTCACGCCGATGTACAAGCTTTTTGAATACGCCGGCACTGGGAGCCTTAAGAAACCCGATTGGCACCCCAAGGTATTTTAGATTTGCGATTTTCGACTGAAGCAATGGGACGAGAGATGGGGCAATCGAAAATAGGCGACCGCAAATCGCAAATTCTTCTGGGCGCGCACATGTCCATCCGCGGCGGTGTCAGCATGGCGATTGAGCGAGCGCGTTCAATCCGCTGCACCGTCATGCAAATATTCGTCAAGAACAACATGCAATGGTTTGCGCGTCCGCTGCGGCCGGAGGAAATCCGCGATTTCCTCGATCACATCCAGCGGGCGGAGTTGTTGTCGATCTTTGCCCATGCGAATTACCTCATCAATCTTGCGGCGACGAATCCGCAATTTCACGGAAATTCGATTCGCGCTTTGTCAGAGGAACTTTCTCGCGCAGACCAGCTCGAATTGCCGTTTCTGGTTGTGCATCCTGGTGCACACCTCGGCGCAGGCGAAGAAGCAGGACTCGAGAAAATCGTCGAATCAATTGACCGCGTGCTTGGTGGTCTTCCTAAAATCAAAACGCGGATCGCGTTAGAGACCACGGCGGGCCAGGGATCATGTCTCGGAAACAAATTTGAGCAGCTTGCGTATATCATCAACCACGTGCGCCAGCCCGAGCGCCTGTGTGTTTGCCTCGACACCGCGCATGTTTTCGCTGCGGGTTACGACATTGCCAGCGAAGCCTCGATGCGACAGACGTTGCGCGAATTCAATCGGGTAATCGGTCGGGATCGTCTCGTCGCCATTCACCTTAACGATTCGAAAACCGCCCGCGGTTCGCGAGTGGATCGGCATGAACACATCGGCAAAGGCCGGATTGGTCTGGATGCGTTCCGTTTCATCATGCGGGATCGCCGTTTTCGTAAAGTCCCGAAAGTGCTCGAAACACCCAAAGGGGACGACTTACGCGAAGATGTGATAAATCTAAAGACGCTGCGATCGCTCGCGGATCAACAATGACGAAATAAATTCGATTGCTAATGACGAAATCCCGAGCGGCTTCTTTTCGTCATTCGAACTTTCTCATTCCTTCGTCATTAGGCATTCGTCATTTAATTGATGAAACGAATTGTAAAGGGATAGCGATAGAACTTCCCCTCGCTCGCTTTCACGGATGCGATGATAACCAACACGGTGTTCAATACCCAGAGGGCGATCAAAATCGGAATGCCAATGAGCACGACGCAAAGAATCGCGGCGACCGCATCGTAAATCAGCATCGAGATCTGAAAGTTGAGCGATTCTTTTCCATGTGCGTCGATCTCAGGCGAGTCGCCGCGTTTCATGAGCCAAACGATCAGCGGTCCCCCAAGATGGCCCAGGACGTGAAAAAACAATCCGAGCAATGCGCTGGCGTGGCAAAGAACGCACCAGGTTCGGACATCGGATGAAGTGGACGGAGTTGGTGTTGATTGTTGATCCATGGTTTGACCTTTCAGTTGCGTAAACCCACGAGTGGCTGCTTCGCTCGCGAAGAGCAAGAAAAAAGATCAGGATACTGCTTTTACCCGCTCCAAGTGGGCGCCGAGTTCGTTTAATTTTTCGTCGAGATGTTCGTAACCGCGGTCGATGTGATAGACCCGACTTACTTCGGTAATTCCGTCTGCTTTCAGGCCCGCAAGCACCAGCGCTGCGGACGCGCGCAGGTCACTCGCCATTACTGGAGCGCCAAAGAGATGATCGACGCCCTGGATCACCGCAGTCGCGCCTTCAAGATCGACATGTGCACCCATCCGCTTTAACTCCGCGACATGCATGTAGCGTTGCGGAAAAATGTTCTCTGTGATGACACTGATGCCATCTGTCGTCGAGAGTAGCGCGCACATTTG
>Ga0137407_10001027_pt1 | contig 18321 bp, 16 predicted proteins | sample CZOMad2_2_16fung_FD_108410 | JGI IMG/M metagenome (GOLD analysis project Ga0137407, IMG submission 108410) | Vadose zone soil fungal communities from Angelo Coast Range Reserve, California, USA - CZOMad2_2_16fungal (Illumina Assembly) | ecosystem: Environmental > Terrestrial > Soil > Vadose... | reverse complement strand
TTTATCGACGTGGCCAGTTTGCCACCGGACTACGAAATCGCACCGGAGTGGGATGTGTCCTTTGCCTCGATCATGCGGCCGGCCGCGCAAGACAGAATCAAAAAGTTGATGGAGCAAGGCTTTCACAAGCCGGGCGATGTAGAAAATCGTTTGGGATACTACGTCGGCCAAGTCGGTCGCTAGCGACCTAACAAAAAGGAAATCCAAATGTCACACCACGCTTCAGGGCCCAACTTTAATTTTCCGCGCGGCGACGCCCGATTGGACATGACCGATCTCTACGCGTTCACCAAGCCGGGGGATTCCAACAAATCAATACTGATCCTCAACGTGCATCCATCTTTCAGGTTGGATTCGCCGGAGCCGACCACGACTGAGCCCTTCAAGCCAGGTGCGTTATACGAGATCAAGATCGACACGAACGGTGATGCAGTTGCCGATCTCGGTTGCAGTGTGCAGTTCTCGTCTTCGGGAGACGGGAAGCAGACTGCGACAGTCCGCCGTCTTGCGGGCGCGCTAGCAGGAAACGTGGGCGACGACGGTGAAGTTATCGTCCAGGAAGCGCCAGTGTCGCTCGGCAAAGAAGCCCATGTAACGCAAGTGGGTAATCTCCGTTTTTTCTTCGGCTGGCGCAGCGATCCCTTCTTTTTCGACGTGAACGGCAATTTCAACCACATGCAGTTTACTGGGGACGATTTTTTCAAAGACAAAAATGTTTGCAGCATCGTGCTTGAACTTCCCAACTCAGAACTTGGGACTAACAAGGTCGGAATTTGGGCTCGCACACTGGATAAGACTGCAGACGGCTGGATCCAGGCGGATCGAGGAGGAAGACCATTGCAGGCGGTCTTCCTCCCGGGAGAAAAGAAAGAGGATTACCTTGGCGGCGAGCCAGCAAATGACGATTGCTTCCTCGGCGCGTTCGCACACGAATTGGAACACTCGGGCGGCTATTCGCCGGAGGATGCCAGGAACCTCGCGAGAACGTTGTTACCGGACATTCTTTCTTATGACCCTCGCGCGCCGGTGCAGTACCCGCACAATGGCCGCACCCTAACGGACGACGTTGCCGATCTTTTCTTCTCAATTTACGCGAACCGAAAAGTCACGGATAAGGTCGGGCCGCACGGTGACCTGCTGGATGAGTTCCCGTACCTTGGGCCGCCGCACAACGTCCTGAAGGAGGAATCTACGTCAGCTGTGAAGTTAGATGATGCGCGGCGCGTGATCAGCGCGGCGGAAAAGAAAGCCAGGGAAATTGGGCAGCCAATGAATATCGCGGTGGCTGACGAAGGCGGAAACATAGTCGCCCACATTCGTATGAACAACGCGTGGATTGGCAGCATTGATGTCTCTATGAAGAAGGCTTACACGTCGCGCGCATTCGATATCGAAACCGCAGATTTGGCAAAGCATTCGCAGTCGGGAGGCCAGTTCTTCGGCATTCATGCGTCAAACGATGGCAAGATCATGATTTTCGCTGGCGGCATTCCGCTGAAGCGCGAGGGCAAAGTAGTAGGCGCAATCGGTGTCAGCGGTGGCAGCGGCGATCAGGACCATGCCGTCGCGGAAGCTGGCGCAGCTGCATTTTAATGATATGAACAATCCATCTAAGACAGTTATTGTAACAGGAGCGTCGCAAGGCATTGGCGCGGGAATCGTCCGGGCGTTTCTCGCGCGCGGATATGACGTGGTAGGGACCGCCCGGAACGCGATCAAATCAAAAGAGCTTTCGGCTTCCGACCATCTGGCGTTGATCGACGGCGACATAGGTCAATTTGAAACAGCGCAGAAAGTTGCAGAACTCACCATCAAGAAGTTCGGTTCGATCGATGCCGTGGTCGCGAATGCCGGGATATTCCGGGTAAAGCCGTTCACTGAATATACGGCAGAAGATTTTCGCGCCCTTGTTGCTACCAACCTGTCAGGCTTTATTTACCTGGCGCAACTGGCGGTAAAACAAATGCAGGCACAACGGCGCGGCGGCAGCATTGTTAGCATCAGCGCAGCGCTGGCGGATAATCCAATCGCCGGTGTGCCAGCTTCCATTCCAATGATCACCAAAGGTGGTCTGAACGCGGTCATAGAAAGCCTCGCTCTTGAATACGCGAAAGAGCACATTCGATTTAACGCTGTAGCGCCCGGCGTCGTCGACACACCGCTGCACGCGGACGATTCGAACGATGTTCTGAAGACGCTTTCGCCGATGGGCACGATCTCCACGGTTGAGGAAATTGCCAGCGCCGTGGTCTATCTGACAGAAGCCAGGCAGATTACAGGGGAGGTGCTGCGCGTGGATGGCGGTGCGCACATAGGCAAATGGTAACTCGTGAAAAATCTCAGCCGGCTAGCGCCGAACAACGGTTGAAAGAACTTGGCATCAAGCTTCCAGAGCCGCCCGAGCCGTTCGGCATTTATGTGGAGGCTGTGCAGACAGGCAATCTGCTTTTTCTCACCGGGATGCTTCCCACCGAAGGCCGCGCCGCGAAATTCGTTGGGCGGGTCGGCGGCGACCTCGATGTGGAAGCGGCGCGCAAGGCAGCTCACCTCGCGGCGCTCAACGCCCTTGCGGTCGCGCGAAAACATTTGGGATCGCTCGATAAAGTGACGCGAATAGTTCGTCTCGGCGTCTCTGTGGCCACTTCGGGAGATGTTCGCGATCAGCCGAAAGTCGCTGACGCTGCTTCGGACTTACTCCAGGACGTTTTCGGAAAAGAGAAGAATCCTTGCCGGTTAGTCTATGGGGTGGCCAGCCTCCCACTCGGTACGCCCGTCGAACTGGAAGTCATTTTCGAGGTGGTGACGTGAGGCAGGAACCACAAACCGCTTTGGTGGTTTTGGTGCTGCTCACATCCATTCAATTGTTAACCGGAAAGGAACCTCCGATGGAACACCCGACTTTTTATCGCACGACACAGATTGACGGGCTCTCCGTCTTTTATCGAGAAGCGGGCCCGAAAGACGCGCCGACAATTCTCCTCCTGCACGGACTTCCCTCTTCCTCGCGAATGTTCGAGCCGCTCTTCGCGAGGCTTTCCGATCGATATCACCTGGTCGCGCCCGATTATCCTGGATACGGACACAGCGACTGGCCGGATCCGAAGCAATTCGCCTACACGTTCGATCACATCACCGAGATTATGAATCACTTCACCGAAGCGCTCGGGCTCTCGCGTTACACACTTTACATGCAGGATTACGGGGGCCCGGTTGGTTTTCGAATGGCACTCGCCCATCCGGAGCGCATCGAAGCGCTCATTGTTCAGGACGCGGTCGCGCATAACGAAGGCTTGGGCGCGAATTGGAAAACGCGGCGCGCGTTCTGGGCCGATCGCGCGGCCAACGAAAGCGCGCTTCGCACCAATCTGCTTTCGCTGGCGACAACGCGGACGCGACACGTCGGGAACGATCCTAATGTGGAACGTTATGATCCGGATTTGTGGACGGACGAGTTTTACTTTTTGAATCAGCCCGGCCAGGCCGACATTCAAAGCGATCTTTTCTACGATTATCGAACGAACGTCGACGCCTACCCGAAATGGCAGGCATGGATGCGCGAGAAACAACCGCGTCTGCTGGTAATCTGGGGTAAGCACGATCTCTCGTTCGATCCCGGTGAACCAGAACGATACCGCAAAGATGTGCCGAAAGCCGAAGTCCACGTCCTCGATGCTGGTCATTTCGCGCTCGACACTGCTGCGGATCAGATTGCGCAGCTCGTTCGTGACTTCATGAAGTAGCAATAGCAGACAAACGAAAGCGATTCGCAGATTTTGCTGGGCACAAGATTGATGCCCTGGTTCTCGCACAAGACGCAGCGGATCTCTCCTATTCAATCGCCGGAATTCAGCGCCTGATTTTCGTTGGTGCTGGAACCGATTGCATCGCCATAAGGTATGCGGATGCGAACGGCAGAGCAGTCACGACTAACTGAAGCCGAGGGCGATTACATTCTCGGGACGAACGATGATGAGATCGAACGGCTAGCGTTGCAGCATCGGGTCTGGCGACCACATGTGCTCGCGGCTTGGCAGCGCGCCGGCATTGGCCGCGGCTCGCGCGTCCTCGATATCGGCGCGGGCCCCGGCTACGCCACCTTCGATCTCGCAGAGATCGTTGGACCTGGTGGGCACGTGACAGCTGTGGAGCGGTCACGGAACTTTGTCGACGCGCTTAATGCATCTGTTCGAACGCGCGGACTAGCGAACGTTGAAGTGCATCAGCTTGACCTGATGAATGACGAACTGCCTGCAAACAACTACGATTTTGCGTGGTGTCGCTGGGTGGCGATGTTCGTAACCGATCCCGCCCGGTTAATTGCTAAACTGACTGCGTCGCTGGTGCGCGGTGGTATCGCGATCTTCCATGAATACGCGCAGTATTCGACGTGGCGGCTTTCTCCACGGCTTTCGGCCCAGGAAGAATTCATCCGCCGGGTGACAGACACCTGGCGGATCAATGGTGGCGATTCCGATGTCGCGCTGCGCCTTCCCGCCATGCTCGCGGGCAACGGCTTGGCGATCCGCTCAACGCGCCCGCTGATTTTCTCTGTGGGGCCCTCGGATGAAATGTGGCAATGGCCGGCCAGCTTCATTCGCGGAGGCCTGGTCCGGCTCGAACAGCTCGGCGGAGCCGATCGCCAATTCGTCCAACAGGTTCTGGAGGAGTGCGATCGGGCTGAGCAAAACGAAAACGCGCTGATGATCACGCCGCTCGTCCTGGAGATCATTGCCGAGAAGGTGCGCTAACCAGAGCACCATCCCAACGAATGACTCTGCCATGGAAACACACCAGTTAGGTCAGAGTAGCCTGCTTGTGTCGCCGCTTGGGCTCGGGTGCATGGGGATGTCGGCCTACTACGGAAAACCGGATGAGGACGAAGCGATCGCAACGATTCACCGCGCGCTCGAATTGGGGATCAACTTTTTTGATACGGTCGACATGTACGCCGCTGGGCGTAATGAGGAACTACTCGGACGCGCGATCCGCCGAGCGAACATGATCCATCCGATCACGGCGCTTCAAACGGAGTACAGCCTGTGGAGCCGCGAACCCGAAAACAGGTTGTTAGGATTATGCCGGGAACTCGGGATCGGATTTGTCGCCTACTCGCCGTTAGGGCGCGGATTTCTAGCCGGCACGATCAATCGAGTCGATGACCTCAGTCCGAACGATTCACGATTGCGAACTCCGCGTTTCGAGCAACCGAATCTGGAAAGGAACAGAGAGCTCATCAGCAGGCTTCGCGGCGTCGCCCGACGGAATGACTGCACGGTCGCCCAGTTGAGCCTGGCGTGGCTTCTTAGCCGACGCGGTAAGATTGTGCCTATACCCGGCACAAAGCGCCGCGGATATCTCGAAGAGAACGTCGCTGCCCTGGCCATTCAGCTCACCTCCTTCGACCTTGCCGAGATTGACGAGATCATGCGTAATGGGGCCGCCGTTGGCGCACGCTATTCCGCGCCGATGCTGCGCCTGGTGGACCGCTAACATCCGAAGCGATCCGGTAAATGGCGGCGCTTCCTGCGCAGTCTCAAAAAGCTTCAGATGACAAAAAGGTACCGGACCCCGTAGGCTCCGGTTTTAAATCCTGCTCATGCTCGTGCTCGTGCTCCTGATCCTTTAATGAAACGGCGAACTTTCTTGCGCACGGGATTGGCGAGCACTGCTATGATTTTCTCACCGACACTGGGAGCGCGTGGGGAGGAACAGAACGACAAAAATAGCAGCGCCGCACCGGCGGCGCCGGTTAAGCCGTTCGAATTCGAAGAGACAACCATTGCTGAGCTGCAAGAAGCGATGGGTTCGGGAAAGCATACCTCGCGCAGCATTACCGAGGCGTACCTCGCGCGCATCCAGGACGTGGACCAACAAGGCGCGGCGCTCAACTCGGTCATCGAGCTAAACCCGGACGCGCTCGCGATTGCCGAAGATCTCGACAAGGAACGCAAGGCCGGTCGCGTCCGTGGCCCGCTGCACGGGATTCCGATCCTGATCAAGGACAACATCGATACCGGCGATCGCATGCAGACGACGGCCGGCTCCCTGGCGCTCGTCGGTCAGCCCGCGTCGCGCGACGCTTACATCGTCGAGAAGCTTCGCGAAAGCGGCGCGGTCATTCTGGGAAAAACGAATTTGAGTGAATGGGCGAATATTCGTTCGAAGAATTCCACGAGTGGCTGGAGCGGACGCGGAGGTTTGACGCGCAACCCTTTTGCGCTCGATCGCAACCCGTCGGGCTCGAGCGCTGGTTCCGGTGCAGCCGTCTCCGCGAATCTTTGCGCGGCGGCAATTGGAACGGAGACGGATGGTTCAGTCATTTCACCGGCGGCGGCGTGCGGGCTTGTCGGGATCAAGCCGACAGTCGGTCTGCTTAGTCGCTCGGGAATCATTCCGATTTCGCACAGCCAGGACACGCCCGGGCCGATGGCGCGGACGGTGGCCGACGCGGCCGCACTTCTCGGCGCGCTCATCGGAATCGATCCGCGCGATGCCGCCACAAACAGCAGCCGAGAAAAGAGCGTTTCGGATTACACTGCTTTCCTCAAGGCCGACGCGCTGCGTGGCGCTCGGGTGGGAGTTGTCCGGAGATACTTCGGCTCGAACGAACCGCTCGATAAATTAATGGCGGGCGCAATTGCCGCGATCAAGCACGCGGGTGCGACCGTGATTGATCCGGTTGATATCGCGACGATCCCGCAGCTTGGAGCCGCGGAAATAATCGTTCTGCTCTTCGAGCTGAAAGCGAACCTGAACCGTTATCTCGGTGAGCGCGCCCCGAAAGACGGTCCGCGGACGCTGGCTGACGTGATCAAGTTTAATGAAGCAAACCGCGCGACCGAGCTGCCCCACTTCGGTCAGGATCGGTTTATCGAGGCTGACGCGAAAGGACCTTTAAAAACGAAAGCTTACCTGGACGCACTGACGAAGAATCACAGCCTGGCGCGCGAGCAGGGAATCGATGCAGCCGTGAAGAAATTCAAACTCGACGCCTTGATTGCGCCGAGTCGCGTCCCCGCCTGGCTAACCGATCTCATCAATGGTGATCGCTCCAGCGGCAGCTGCACGACCTTGCCTGCCGTGGCAGGTTATCCGCACATCACCGTTCCGGTTGGTTACGTGCATGGATTGCCCGTCGGCATTTCATTTTTCGGCACCGCCTGGTCGGAACCGAAATTGATCTCGCTCGCTTACGCGTTCGAACAGATGACGAAGTTTCGCCGCGCGCCAAAATTCCTCCATTCGGCCGATCTGAGTTCCTGAGCACGGAATTATACGTTGCTGACCTCTAATCGGAGGGATTAACATTCTTTGGTGTGAGCACGGTGCAGGAAATCGAGGCGGCGATCGGACGGTTGCCAGCGGCAGAACGCGAGGCATTCGAGTCTCGCCTGTTGGCGCGGCGGTGCGGGCTTGAGGCGCTCGCGCCTGATGAATATCGGCAACTTCTCGCATCGCTCGATGAAGCGGAGCACGAAATTGATTCCGGCCGCGGCGCGAGTGCGGATCAGCTTCGACAAAAGCTTGCGGCGTGGACTGGAAAATAGTTTTCGCTCAGCGCAGCGAGACGGACCTTGCGAAGATCGTCGAGTACATCGCAAAGATGATCCGGTGGCGGCCCTTCGCCTCGGCGAGACGTTGATCAAGAAGGCAGAGTCGCTGGCGGATACACCTGAGATGGGGCCGCCGTTGCCGGGAAAGCCGAATACGCGCTTTCTGCCGGTAGGCGCCTATCTGATCATCTACCGGCCGGATCACGATCGCCAGGTGGTGCGCATTCTTCGTTTCTGGCACTCGGCTCGAAGTACTAGGCCGACGCAATAACCGAGCGCGTGTTTAAATTGCGCGAGCGGTTCCGTCGTCAGTTTTTTTTCGCTCGGCGAATCGCTCAATAACGTAAAACGTTACCGGGATCAGGAAAATGGCGATGAGGGTGGCGGCCAGCATTCCGCCGATCACCGTCGTGCCCATGATTCGTCGCGCTACGGCGCCGGCGCCGGATGCGCGGCCGAGCGGAACGCAGCCCAGGATGAACGCGAACGATGTCATGATGATCGGGCGCAAACGCAGGCGGGCGCCTTCGAGCGCGGCTTCCAGCAACGGCGTGCCGCGTTCATAAGAAAGCTTCGCGAACTCAACGATCAGGATCGCGTTCTTGGCCGCAAGCCCGATCAGCATGACGAGGCCAATCTGCGCGTAAACGTTGTTCTCCATGCTTCGGGCCCAGAGCGCCGCGAACGTGCCGGAGACCGCGATCGGGGTGCCGAGCAAAACGCTGAAAGGCAGCGTCCAGCTTTCATAGAGCGCGGCGAGAATAAGAAAGACGAAGAGCAACGACATGCCGAAGATCACGCTCGGCGGCACGCCTTCCTCCGCTTTTTTTTCCTCAAACATTTGCGGCGCCAGTCATTGCGGGAGTGTTGCTCGTAGAGCACGAATTCGATCGACATTTCCACCGGCCGGTCCAGAAACTGGAGAAGGAGATCACAATCGTGAACCGTTTCGGATTGCACATGCGGCCGGCGGCGATATTTGCGCGAAACGCAAGGCATTTTCATTCCGACATTCGAGTCGTGAAAAATGGAAGCGAAGTCGATGGCAAGAGGGTCATGGGCTTGATGTCACTTTCCGCCGCTCAGGGCGCTAACTTGCGCATTCGAATTGAGGGAACGGATGCGAATGCAGCCATGCGCGAACTGGAACAATTGGCTCAATCAGGTTTCGACGAGGACTCACTATGAAACCACTTCGATTCGCTGTTGCGATATTGATTGTCGGATCGTTCTTTACCGGTTGCTCGCGCAAATCGGCCCCGGCTGGGCCTCCAGCGCCTGAAGTACTCGTGACGACAGTGCAGCCGCGGGACGTGCCGCGCGTGCTCGAACGCGTTGCAACCCTCGACGGTTTCATCAACGCGAACATCAACGCCCAGGTTCAGGGCTACATCATCTCGCGCGATTATCAGGAAGGCAGCATTGTCAAGAAAGGCGATCTGCTCTTCCAAATCGATCCGCGGCCGTTCGAGGCGGCCCTCGCTCAGGCTAAGGGGACTTTGATGAAAGATCAGGCGACGCAAACGAAGTCGGATGCGGATGAGAAACGCGCCCTGGACCTGTTCGAGAGGAAAGTCATCAGCGATCAGGAACGAGACACGGCGATTGCTGCGGCGCGATCCAATCAAGCAAACGTTGAAGCCGACGAAGCGGCGGTGAAGCAAGCCGAGCTGAATCTTGGCTATACGAGAATCACGGCGCCGATCGATGGGTTGGCCGGATTTGCCAATAATCAAGTCGGCGATCTTGTCGGTCCGGCGGCAACGGCTCCGCTCACGACTTTGTCGCAAATCGATCCGATCAAGGCGAACGTCACCGTTGGCGAAGGTGGGCTGACCGATTTCTTTACCCGCTATCCGGATGCGGAGAAACGCCTGGCTCTTCTCAAGAGCATCGACTTCGATTTGATTCTCGGCAGCGGCACTGTCTACCCGCGAAAAGGAAAGTTCTACGCGCTGGATCGAAACCTCGACCCAAAAACAGGGTCGATTCACTACTACGTCACCTTTCCAAATCCGGACGCGATTTTGCGGCCGGGACAATTTGGAAAGGTCCGATTCGTCCCGGACACGGTGCAAAATGCGCTCGTTGTTCCGCAGGAGGCGGTGACTGAATTGCAGGGAAACTTTCAGGTCGCGGTCGTCGATCAGAACAACAAGGTCAGCATTCACCCCGTAAAAATGGGCGAACGCATCGGCGCGATGTGGCAAGTCTCCGAAGGCTTGAAGCCCGGAGACAGAGTCGTTGTGCAAGGCCTGCAAAAGGCGCGTGAAGGTTCCACGGTGACGGTGAAGGAATGGACGCCGCCGCCGGATCAAGGGGCGGCCCCCAAATCGACCTCTTCACCTTAAGGGCCGCGCGATGTCTGAATTTTTCGTTAGGCGGCCAATTGTCGCGATGGTCATCGCGATCGTGCTGACGTTGGTCGGCGCCGTCTGCCTTTTCTCGCTCCCGATTTCGCAGTATCCGCAAATCGCGCCGCCGGAGATCCAGGTGCAGACGCATTACACCGGCGCCGATGCGCTGACGGTCGAGCAATCCGTCGCGGCCCCGATCGAGCAACAGATGAGCGGGGTCGACAACATGAATTACATGTACTCGGTCAACGCCAACAGCGGCGATATTCGATTGATCGTCGATTTTGACGTCGCGACCGATCCGAACATCGATCACGTCCTGACGCAACTGCGCGTATCCCAGGCGCAATCCCAGTTGCCAGCCGACGTGAACAATTATGGCGTCACGGTTAAGAAGTCGACGACCGCGCCGCTGATGCTTCTCGCTCTTTATTCCCCGAAGGGAACGTACGACGGAACTTTTCTGGCGAACTACGGCTATATCAATCTGGTCGATCCGCTGACGCGTGTTTCAGGCATTGGCAATGTGGCGGTGTTCGGAGCCGGGCAATACGCAATGCGGCTGTGGGTCAAGCCGGATCAGCTGGCGAAGCTCGGTATCACCGTTCCGGACATTGTCACCGCCGTGCAAAAGCAGAATACGGTAAATCCCGCCGGACAGGTTGGAAGCGAACCGATTCCGAAAGGGCAAAAGTTTACTTACACGGTGCGGGCGCAAGGGCGTTTGCAAACGCCGGAGGAATTTGGCGAGATCGTCGTGAGGGCAAACCCCGACGGGTCGTTTGTGCGCGTGAAGGACATCGCCCGGATCGAACTCGGCGCCCAAACTTACAATGTGAAAGGCCGACTAAACGGCCAGCCCTCCGCGATTCTCGCTCTCTACCAATTACCCGGGACGAATGCGGTCAAAGCCGCGCAGGGCGTGCGCCAATTGATGAATGAAGCGAAGCTGCGATTCCCGGCCGACATCGATTACAAGGTTGCGCTCGATCAGACACTCGCCGTCACCGAAGGGATGAGTGAGATTGTGAAAACCCTGATCGAAGCGCTGGTGCTCGTCGTGCTGGTTGTCTTCATTTTTCTCCAGGGCTGGCGCGCGACGCTGATTCCCCTGTGCGCTGTGCCCGTGTCACTGGTCGGCACATTTGTGCTCTTTCCGTTGTTCGGATTCTCGATCAACACGCTGTCGCTTTTCGGTCTCGTTCTGGCAATCGGTCTCGTCGTGGATGACGCGATTGTCGTGGTCGAAGCGGTTGAGCGTCACATCGAGGAAGGAATGAATCCGCGCGACGCGACGCTCCAGGCGATGCGCGAAGTGTCCGGACCTGTTATCGGCATCGCGCTCGTCTTATCGGCCGTGTTCATTCCGACCGCATTTCTTCCCGGCATTACGGGCCGGCTTTATCAGCAATTCGCATTAACGATTGCAATCTCAGTCATTTTGTCCGCGTTCAATGCGCTGTCGCTCAGTCCGGCGCTTTCGTCGATCTTGCTGCGACCACGAAAGAAAGTCCGCGGACCGCTCGGCTGGTTTTATGATCGCTTCAATCGCGTTTTCGGCAGCGCAACGAAGGGTTACGTTAACTGGTCGCGACTCGCGATCCGCAAAGCGGCGCTTAGTTTCGCGCTGCTTGGCGTCCTCGCCATCGGCGCCGGCGTTTTTGGATCGAAATTGCCGAGCAGCTTTTTGCCCGAGGAAGATCAGGGGTATATGTACGTCGCGTTGCAACTACCCGACGCCGCTTCGCTCCAGCGGACCGATCAAGTCTGTAAAGAGATTGAGGATTTCTTGAAGAAGACACCTGGGGTGCAAAACACCACCAGCGTGATCGGCTTTAGCCTGCTCAGTCTGGTCTACGACACCTACCACGCTTTTTTCTTTGTCACTTTCAAGCCGTGGAGCGAACGAACAAAGCCAGAGGAACAATACGACGCCATCAAGCTGCGACTTAATAAACACCTCTCGAGTCTCAGCGAAGGAATCTCGTTCGCCTTTCCGCCGCCGGTGATTCCCGGAGTCGGCACATCGGGTGGATTTACCTTTGTTCTCCAAGATCGCGCGGGCAAAGACGTCGCGTTTCTCGCGAAAAACATGCAAACATTTCTGGCCGCGGCCCGCAAGCGTCCAGAGCTCGGAACGCTTATCCCGACATTTCAGCCCAACGTGCCGCAGGTTTTCGTGAACGTAGATCGCGACAAAGTGATCAAGCAGGGAATCGATCTGACCTCGGTCTACCAAACCCTGCAAACGTTCATGGGCGGATATTTCGTGAATTATTTCAACCGCTTCGGCCGCACCTGGCAGACCTACATCGAGGCCGAAGGCGATTACCGCACTGACGCGAAGAATGTCGGGCAATTCTATGTTCGCAATTCGAACGGCACACCGGTCCCGCTCGACGCGATCGCCACCATCAAAGATATAGCCGGTCCTGAATTCACGTTACGCCACAACGAATATCGCTCGGCGCAAATCAATGGCGCGGCCGCGCCCGGTTACAGCTCCAATCAGGCAATGAAAGCGCTCGAGGAAACTTTCGCCGAGACCATGTCTAACGAAATGGGCTATGACTATCTCGGTATTTCTTATCAGGAGAAGAAAGCGCAACAGGGCGTTTCTCCGACAACGGTCTTCGGAATGTCGCTTCTTTTCGTGTTCCTGATTCTCGCTGCACTCTATGAAAGCTGGTCGCTCCCCTTCAGCGTCCTGCTCGGCACGCCCATAGCGGTCTTCGGCGCCTTCCTAACCCTTTGGCTGCGCGACATGCAGAACAACATCTATGCGCAGATTGGCTTAATCATGCTCATCGGTCTCGCCGCGAAGAACGCGATCCTCATCGTCGAGTTCGCCAAGGAGGAATATGAAAAAGGTAAACCGCTCCTCGACGCCGCCCTCGAAGGCGCCCGCCTTCGCCTTCGCCCGATCCTGATGACGTCATTCGCGTTCATCTTCGGATGTCTGCCATTGTGGTTCGCCAGCGGTTCCGGCGCCGTCGCTCGCCGTGTTCTCGGATCCACTGTCATCGGCGGCATGATCGCCGCCTCGGGGATCGCGATTTTTCTGATCCCGGTAACCTTTTACATCATCGAACGATTCTTCGCCGGTCACGAGCATAAAGCCGAACCGGCGCCGCAACCGAAATCACAGGCATGATCGAGAATCTTCCGAAGCCCATCGCCATCTACGTGTCAGCCGAGAACAGCGGCGACACCAGTTTGTTCGATCAATGTTTCGCCGACTCAGCAACGGTCCGGGACGAGAACGAAACCCACGAAGGATTGGCCGCCATTAAAGAGTGGAAAGCGGAAACGAAAAGGAAATATCAGCACACCATCGATCCGCTCAGGGTGGTTGAAAAAGATGGAGCCTTTGTCGTTACCAACCGGTTGACTGGAAATTTCCCCGGAAGTCCGATCGAACTCGAATTCGTCTTCACGATTCGGAACGACAAGATTATTTCGCTCGAGATTCGGTCGTAACAATAGCGGATCGGCGAGGAGCGGCGCCTTTCGTTGCCGAACTTGTCACTCGTCACTTTCCGTATTGTTCATCGGTGACCTTCTCCATCCACTCGACGAGCCTCTCGTCGAGCGCTTCCTGAATCGCAATGTGCGTCATCGCGGTTGTCGGCGACGCGCCATGCCAGTGTTTTTCGTTCGGCGCAAACCAGACGACGTCGCCGGGCCGGATTTCCTGGATCGGCCCGCCTTCGCCTTGGGCCCGGCCGAAGCCGCTGGTCACAACCAACATTTGGCCCAGCGGATGGGTATGCCACGCCGTTCGTGCACCCGGCTCGAACGTCACAGTCGCTCCCGCGACACGCGCCGGCTCCGGCGCCGAAAATAACGGATCGATTCGAACCGTGCCGGTAAACCAGTCCGCCGGCCCTTCTCTGGAGGATTGTGAACCAACTCTTTTGATTTCCATGACGAATTGTAGGCCGTCTCTGTGAGACGGCGAATCCAGATCACCGTCCGCCGCGGCGGACGCTCTCCAAATCCGCTTGGGGAAAAACTCGCCGTCCAAGCCCGTGATCGAATTTTTGTTCAAAAAAAATCGCCCCGGCCAGGTCATGGAAACGTGACATGACGCGCGAGCGGAAAGCCCGATACTAATCGAGGGCTGATCTTGCCACGGGCGGCACATCTCTCGTGCGGGCCTGACGCGCGCCGAAGACGATTTTTGTTTTCCCGCCGGAAATGAAAGGAACAAAAATGAATAACGAAAAGTCAGCCGGAAAAACCGCCGCGCTCACGGCGGTCGACATGAAATTGGAGGTCGTGTTTCTCGGTGTCTCCGACATCGACCGCGCGAAAGCGTTCTATGAGAGCCTCGGCTGGCGCCTGGACGCCGACTTCGCGAACGGCGATTTCCACGCCGTCCAAGTGACGCCGCACGGTTCTGAAGCCTCTATCATTTTCGGCAAGGGGATCCCTTCGCCCAAGCCCGGCTCCGCGAAGAGCCTCGTCCTCGCCGTCGGCGATATCCACGCCGCCCATGCTGACTTGATCGCTCGCGGGGTGAATGCGAGCGAAGTCTTCCACTACGCCGGCGGTCCCTTCAATACCACCGGGGAAAACCCGCGCGTCAGCGGGCGCGACCCGGAAGGCCGTTCCTACTACTCATTCGTCTCGTTCGAGGATCCGGACGGCAACGGCTGGCTGCTTCAGGAAATCACGACGCGGCTTCCTGGCCGAGTCGACCGCGCGGCGACGACGTTCGGTTCGGCGAGCGACCTCGCCAGCGCGTTTCGGCGAACGGAAGCAGCTCACGGCGAGCACGAGAAGCGCACGGGGGGACAACGCGACGCGAACTGGCCTGATTGGTATGCCGAATACATGGTCGCCGAGCAGGCCGGCACGGCCCTGCCCCAGTAATTGATCGGGGCGCGCCGCCGGAATTGCGGCGACGCGCGTCCGGAGCGCGTTCAGAGTATCGCGATGCGTCCCACTAGTGAAGCGCCCGCGAACAGCCCGCCGGCTTGCGTCGACGACAATGTCGAACCTGCGACCGCCGCCGCGCCCGTGTTCGGGATTCTCTTTGCGCTTAGCTTCGCCCATCTCGTCAACGACACGCTTCAGTCGTTGATCCCGGCGATTTATCCGATCTTGAAAACGGAGCTGCGCCTGGACTACAGCCACATCGGCCTGATCACGCTGACGAATCAGCTCACCGCCTCTCTACTTCAACCATTCGTCGGCGCGTTCACCGACAGACATCCACAGCCGTTCTCACTTGCGCTCGGAATGACTTCGACGCTCGTCGGTTTGGTCCTGCTATCACTGGCGCCAAATCTCGCGCTCGTGCTGCTAGCGGTCGCCTTCGTCGGGATCGGCTCTTCGGTTTTTCATCCGGAAGCGTCGCGCGTCGCCCATTTGAGCTCCGGCGGTCGCTTCGGCTTCGCCCAATCAGTCTTTCAGGTCGGCGGCAATGCCGGCAGCTCTCTCGGCCCGCTCCTCGCTGCGGCGATCGTCGTCTATCGCGGCCAAAAATCCGTCATCTGGTTTTCACTGCTCGCCCTCGTCGGGATCATCGTCCTCTCGCGGATCGGCATTTGGTATCGCAACACTCTCGCCCACCATCACGCCGCGAAACGTCATGCTGCCTTGCGTCGCGCGACGGGGCTGACCCGCAAGCGCGTGATCTTCTCGTTAGGCATCCTGATCGTGCTCGTCTTCTCGAAGTACATTTATCTCGCGAGCATGAGCAGCTACTACACGTTTTTCCTCATCGAGAAATTCAATCTCTCGGTCCGGGACTCCCAGCTGCACCTCTTCATCTTCCTCGCCGCGATTGCCGCCGGCACATTCCTCGGCGGCCCGGTCGGCGATCGGATCGGACGCAAAGCGGTGATCTGGGTTTCGATCCTGGGGGTGGCGCCTTTCGCCCTCGCGTTGCCTTACGCAAATCTATTTTGGTGCGCCGTCCTGAGCGCGATCATCGGAGTCATTCTTGCCTCCGCCTTCTCCGCCATTCTGGTTTACGCGCAGGAACTGGTCCCCGGCAAAGTCGGCACCATGTCGGGCCTCTTCTTCGGTCTCGCCTTCGGCCTGGGCGGCATCGGCTCGGCGGTCCTGGGCGCGATTGCGGATCGCAATGACATTGCGTTTGTGTTCCACATCTGTTCCTACCTGCCGCTCATCGGCCTGCTGACCACGTTGTTGCCAGATATAGGCACGCGTCGCCTGAAATCCCCACACTAAAGTGCGGGGCTATTGTCAGGAGATTTGATCGCAGCCGGCGCTCCCGCTCTGGGTTCGCGGATCCTGTCCGCGTCGAGCGCCGTGCGAAATAAAAGAACTCGTGTCGTGCACGCTAACTAACGGACTTCTGATAATAGCCCAGCGCTTTAGCGCTGGGACAACCGATCATCACCCGCGTCGAGTCCAGTCAGGGACGAAAGAAAAAATTCGCCCGGCGCCGCCACCTTCAATGCCGCCGCGCGGCAGCTCTCGATCCCGGTCATGCTCGCTAACGCCAGCTTCCTACGCGCTTATCGGCAAGTGACCGGCGGTATGTCCGAAGCGGCCGCTGTCGCCAGCGGAATCGGGTTTCGCGAGTCGGGAAGGACCGTGCCGACAATGCGCGGGTGAAGATCTGGTAAGTCAACCAGATCAGCCGTCGCCAGGCGGAAAACTGTTAAGCCAACAGCGGTGCGACGGTGACCACAAATGGAATCTCCTTTGGCGGTCCGCCTGACAAGACGCGTAATCTCATTCGATGAGCCCCTGTCATACTCGAAGCGTCGAAAGGCACGGCACTCGTCGTGAGCAAAAATGTTAGATTTTGCCACCCGCCCGGCTGCAAGTCACTGGCTCATGCTGGTGTAAATACTCATTATTCGGAAGGCGAACCGAGACCTGAGAGGGTGTATATGGATCGTCTAACACTGCTGATGAAAATACTGGTGGTGTAATTAGGCACAGCGCGATACTTACCTCTTCGATTTGACGGTCGGCTGAGTTATGAGCGGCAATATCCAGTTTTAGACAGACGGTATCGGCACGGTAGACCAGTTTAGTATTGTGCTCTGATTCCGCACTGATAACGAACTTCGCCAGCCAAAAACCGTAATAGGAAGTGAGCGTATTCGCGAATGGACGTGGTCACCCCCCAGTTACACCGCCTCGCCACACTCACTGCCCGTGAGCACGAGGTGTTGCATTGGGTAGCGGAAGGGAAAGCGAACGGCGATATCGGCCGCATCCTCGGTTGCGCCGAGCGAACCGTGAAGAAGCATTTGCAGCACATCTTCCCAAAGCTCGGAGTGGAAACGAGGACGGCGGCCGCGATCGCGTACTTGCAGGCGATCTCCCAAGTGGCAGGTATCACGACTCCGGGCACGGGCGCGGAACACGATCGGCGCCGGCCGTGGAGCGATCCGGCCACGATCATGGTGACGTAATTTCTGTCCCGGAAAACCCGGCGGCGTTCGCCAGCTGGAGGCGGCGCCGCCGGGCGACTCCCGTTCCGGCTTGCCATTGCGCCGTGGCTAAACCAGAATTATCGGGATGTTTCCCCATTCGTCGCCTTTTTCAGCCGCTTCCCAGGAGCACAGCCGAAAATAGGCGAATGTCCCTTTCGCATAATATCTGTTAGGTCTATGCATGCTTCACACTGGGCGATCTTATTTGTGGTGGCCACTGTGGCCGCAGCCACGTTCGGGCAGTCAGCGCCGTCGTCGCAGTCGCCTCGTCCGAGCTACGACGATTTCTTCTCGCGTGTGCGCTACCCATATCACGCCGCGCCCGAGCGGCGGCGGAGCATCGAACAGGCCGCTCGCGTCCTTCGCGTTGGCTGGACCGAGCAGCAAGTTCTGACGCAACTCGGTCCGCCCGATTACAAGGCCGGCTGGTTGCATGATGTCGGCAAAGGCTCGAAGAAGAAAACCGTTGGAGACGAGTACTGGCATTATGTTCACAGCATGGAGCAGCAGCGGTCGCCCGATCAGCCCGGACGCTTACTTATTATCGGGTTCAGCAACCGCTCGACACCCCGGCGAGTAATTCAAGTGGACGGCAATGAGCTTCCGGGACTTAAGCGTCAGAATGTGCCAAAGACCTAACCAGGCGATGCAGCGAACCCCTGGCCATTCCGCGTTCCCGCCTTCGATGACTTCCACATTTAACCTGCAGCGACACGCGCCCTCGCCAGCGGTCGCTGATCTTGGGCTTCGTTAGGCGACTACGAAGTGCAGTCTGAAACAAACCCTATGAAACTTCTCCGCGTGATCCTTCCCATTATTCTGACAGGCTTGGTGTGTGGCTTAGCTGGCTATCGGGTTGGCCAGCAGCGACAGCGCCGTGTGACATTCGCCATGATCGACGGCGACTTTTTCAGTGACTTCACTGCACTCAAAAGCTTCAGAGCCGGAGATACGGACGGTGCGATAGATCGAATCGAGACTCAC
>Ga0137407_10001026_pt1 | contig 18378 bp, 16 predicted proteins | sample CZOMad2_2_16fung_FD_108410 | JGI IMG/M metagenome (GOLD analysis project Ga0137407, IMG submission 108410) | Vadose zone soil fungal communities from Angelo Coast Range Reserve, California, USA - CZOMad2_2_16fungal (Illumina Assembly) | ecosystem: Environmental > Terrestrial > Soil > Vadose... | reverse complement strand
GTCGCCAGCAACAGCGAGGGGCTGTGGAACGGGCCAGAAACTGCGATCGCTTTGAACGTCGCCCCGGCCTACTATCAAACTTACTGGTTCCGTTTGTCGTGCATCGCCGCTTTCCTCGGAATGCTCGCCGCTGCCTATCAACTACGGCTACGGCAGTTGTCGCGGGAGTTCAACGCAGGACTGGAAGCACGCGTCGGCGAGCGGACACGCATCGCGAGGGAATTGCATGACACGCTGTTGCAAAGTTTTCACGGACTCTTGCTGCGATTTCAAACGGTTTCCAACCTGCTGCCGGCGGGCGAGCCCAAGCAAAAACTCGATGATGCTATCGATCAGGCGGCTCAAGCGATAACCGAAGGGCGGGATGCCGTGCAGGGGTTACGGTCATCTACGACCGTGACCAACGATCTGGCATGTGCAATAACGACTCTCGGACAAGAACTTGCGGTCGGTGAATCGAATCCAAATGCAGCCGAGTTTTATGTGGAAGTGGAAGGCACGACGCGTGACCTTCATCCGATATTGCGAGACGAAGTCTACCGGATTGCAGGCGAGGCCGTGCGCAATGCCTTCAAGCACGCACAGGCGCAGCTGATCGAAGTGGAAATCCGGTATGACGAACGGCAGCTTCGAGTGCGTGTGCGGGACGATGGGAAGGGAATCGACGCAAAGGTTCTCGGTGGAGACGGGCGCGCCGGACACTTTGGGCTGCATGGAATGACCGAACGGGCCAAGCTGATGGGCGGCAAGCTGACGGTCTGGAGTGAGGTGGAGTCCGGGGCGGAGGTGGAGCTGAGCATTCCTGCCTCTCGTGCTTACGAGACGTCTACCCCTCGACGCCGCTCGTGGTTGGCTGAGAGGTTGTTAGGGAAAGAGACGAAGCTAAAGTCATGAGTTCGATTTTGCGCGGACGGGAGATACCGCACCGCAGAGGATAGGGTTGACGCGCTTCACTGCCTGTCGCAAGCGAGTTTGCCTTCGTCGGTTCGACCGCTCGAAGCTGAAGACAGCCGCGGTTACACGCTTAGACCATCTTGCCCGAGAAAGAGCTCTTCTCCTCCTCCTCTGCATTGTCCTAAGTGGTTGTCGTTCCCGACAGGGCGTTTCAGCGCCTTCCATAGAGTTCACCAAGATTCCTTTGGCCGGCGAGGGTGGTCCCGATAAGCTGGATACCATCGAAGGCCGCGTCACCGGGGCTCTTCCGAGGCAGCGAATTGTTCTTTTCGCCCGGTCGGGGTCTTGGTGGGTGCAGCCGCTCGTCGACGAGCCCTTCACAAGAATCCAGCCAGACTCGAAGTGGAGAAACTCAATACATTTAGGAACGGAATACGCCGCCCTGCTCGTCGATCCGGGGTATCGCCCGCAGGCAATCATGGATTTTCTGCCCAGAGAAGGCGGTGGAGTAATAGCGGTGGCAATCACGAAGGGCAGGCCGGTCTTCTGGCAAACTTGGTGGTTTCGGCTCAGCAGCGCGGTCGCATTCGTACTCGCAGTAGCGGCGTTCTTTCGTTTGCGGATGCTCCAATTGACCAGGCAGATGAATCTGCGCTTTGAAGAGCGGCTCGCGGAGCGGGCACGCATCGCGCGGGATTTGCACGATACGCTGCTGCAAAGTTTTCAAGGCTTGTTGCTGCGTTTTCAGGCGGCGACGAATTTGTTGCCTGGGCGTCCTGAGGAGGCGCGGAAGACACTGGAGAGCGCGATCGATCAGGCCGCACAAGCGATTACCGAGGGCCGGGATGCCGTGCAAGGGCTGCGTTCCTCAACCGTCGTGACCAACGATCTTGCCTCCGCGATAAGCACTTTGGGTCAGGAACTCGCGTCCGGTGAAACGAACCCAGATGCTGCCGAGTTTCATGTGGAGGTGGAAGGAACGCCAAGGAACCTTCATCCGATCCTGCGGGACGAAGTCTACCGGATTGCGGGCGAGGCGCTGCGCAATGCCTTTAAGCACGCGCAGGCGCAACGGATCGAAGTGGAAATTCGGTATGACGAGCGGCATCTCCGGTTGCGAGTCCGGGATGACGGGAAGGGCATTGACGCAAAGCATCTTAATGAAGACGGACAACCCGGACACTATGGGTTGCGTGGCATGCGCGAGCGCGCCAAACTTTTGGGCGGCAAACTCGCGGGGTGGAGCGAGCGCGATTCGGGTACGGAAGTTGAGCTGAGCATTCCTGCATCGCGAGCTTACGAGACATTTCCCGCTCGACGGCGTTGGTGGTTGGCTGAGAAATTCTCTGAGAAAGACACGGAGGTAAAGTCATGAGCGCCGATCCCAGCCCAATTCGGATTCTTTCGGTGGACGATCATCCAGTGTTACGCCAAGGGGTTGCTGCGCTAGTGGGTGGGCAAGCAGACATGAATGTAGTCGCCGAAGCATCGAATGGGCGCGAAGCGATTCAGCAATTCCGCACGCACCATCCGGACGTCACGCTGATGGACTTGCAGATGCCGGAAATGAACGGGCTCGATGCGATCATCTCGATTCGCGGCGAATTTCCCGAGGCGCGAATCATCGTACTGACGACTTATGCCGGCGACGCGCAGGTGCTGCGGGCGCTCAAAGCCGGCGCGCGGGGTTACCTGCTAAAAAATAGCTTGCACAAGGAACTGCTGGAGACCATTCGTAGCGTGCATGCCGGGAAAAGGGCGCTTTCCACTGAGGCCTCCATGCAACTCGCCGAGCATGCCACAGATGACGCGCTGACGCCCGCGGAAATCCGTGTCCTGCGCCTGATTGCCGAAGGGAATGCCAACAAAGAGATTGCCGCGCAACTCTCCATCAGCGAAGAAACCGTCAAGGGCCAAGTCCGGAACATCCTGTCCAAATTGGGGGCCAACGACCGAACGCATGCCGCCATGATCGGCCTGAAACGCGGAATCATCGAGTTCTAATTTACCCGAAAGGGTGTTTTCCGCGGCCCTTTTGAGGCTTTCGGGTTGCGCCGGGCATCTCGTAACCTCGACTTCAATTGAGACGGCTCTATTCGACCTTCGCCCATGGGTTGCCCGGCGCCGGCCTGCTGTTGATGAGGCTGGTGGCAGGTATTGTGTTGGCTGTTCATGAGATCGCTGCTCTGAGGGGTGGGCCTCCACTTGGATCAGCAATACTGCACGTGGTCACGACCGGTGTAGGGATACTGCTACTCATAGGTTTATGGACCCCCATCGCGGGAGCACTCGTGGCGGTTATCGCGGTGTGGCACGCCTTCTATCATCTTGGAGATCCGTGGAGTTGCATCATGCTAGGAACCCTCGGTGCCGCCCTGGCACTGCTCGGACCTGGCGGTTGGTCGGTGGATGCGCGACTTTTTGGATGGAAACGCATCGACATTCGAGACCGAGAGAGTTAAGTCTCACACCTCTTTTGGGTTATTCCTCACATACTTCAAAGGGGCATTCCTCCCGTCCCGATATGGTGTACACGGTGACTCCATCTGGGGTTGTGCTCAGACGGGACCGGCTCCACAATGCACGCGATGAACAAAGGTCTAACAAGCGTGCAACGTTTCTAGATTAGGGGGACCTCATGGCAAGCGTGGCTGTATACCCTGTGGATCCACAGCAGTCTCAAGAGAGACTGAAAGACGAGAATGTCGCACTGAGAGAAGGAATCGGCAAAACGTCCACGTGTGACGAGATCGTTGGAACTTCTGCCGCGCTGCAAAGGGTACTGTCTCTGGTATCCAAGGTTGCTCCGACGGACGCCAGTGTGCTGGTCACAGGCGAAACCGGAACTGGCAAAGAACTTGTCGCCCGAGCCATCCACCGGCAGTCCCGTCGCTCCTCACGTGCATTCGTGAGTGTCAACTGCGCAGCCATCCCCCGCGATTTGATCGCCTCCGAATTGTTTGGACATGAGAAGGGCTCTTTCACCGGAGCGGCGCAGCGGCGCCTGGGCCGGTTCGAAATGGCGGAGGGTGGCACGATCTTCCTCGATGAGGTTGGAGAGCTTCCGATGGAGACCCAGATCGCGCTGTTGCGTGTATTGCAGGAACATGAATTTGAGCGTGTCGGCGGAACGCGATCCATCCAAACAAATGTTCGCGTCGTTGCTGCCACCAACCGTGATTTGCGGGCTGCCATCGCTGCTGGAAACTTTCGCAGCGACCTGTTTTACCGGCTTAACGTTTTTCCGCTGGAGGTGCCTCCTCTGCGTGACCGCCGGGAAGATATTCCTGAGCTGGTCGAATATTTCATCGATCGTTGCGCGAATAATGTGGGAAAGAACATCACCGGAATCAACAATAAGAGCTTGGAATTGCTTCAGTCGTATCCCTGGCCTGGAAACATTCGCGAATTGCAGAACGTGATTGAGCGATCCGTCATCCTATGCGAAACAGAGAATTTCTCGGTGGACGAGACCTGGATTCCTCAGCGGCCTGTGGCAAGCGAGTGCAAAAACCAGTCGAACTTCTCGCAAAAGCTTGTTGCCCACGAGAAAGAGATGATTGAGTCTGCCCTGCGAGAAAGCGAAGGACGGGTGTTCGGACCATCCGGCGCGGCCGCTATGCTTGGCATGCCACGGTCTACCGTGGAGTCGAAGATCCGGTCACTGAGGATCAACAAGAATCGCTTCAAAAGTTGCGCTGGGATGCCCCTGGCAGATCTTGGTTCGAATCGGTTTCAATGACACCTCTCAGAGCGAACGACGCAGCGTGAATTGCACAGTCCGAGACGTCAACGCACTGCGGGAGGCTGTGGCCAGACCAACCCGATAGTCGTTGGTGAATCGCTGAGCATACCCACGACAGACGCGATGGAAGAGGGATATTGGACCGCCCATGCAGCGCGGCAGGGCGCCGCGCCGTTCGGGGGGAAGAGACGGTCCCCGCAACAAGGTCTATGATTTCACCTGCCCATTCGATCTTCGACTAAACCATTTCGTCCGGAGAGTTCCCTGCTGGATTTTGGCTCGGCCAACTCACGTTGCCTCGCCGCTTTGTTCAAGGAGCTTGGCAACGAGTCCAGTCCATCCAGTCTGGTGACTCGCTCCAATCCCAGCTCCATTGTCGCCATGGAAATACTCGTGGAAATGAATGCAATCGCGCCAGTGCGGATCGCTTTGAAATTTTTCGAGCCCGCCATACACAGGACGCTTTCCATCCCTCGAACGAAGGAAAATTCGCATTAGTCTGCGCGAAATCTCTGTAGCCGCGTCCCAGAGAGATGCTTGGCGTCCGGAACCGGTTGGCAGCTCGACCGTGAGGCTCTTGCCGTAAAAGTGATGAAATTTCTGGAGGGCCTCGATAAGCAGAAAATTGATCGGAAACCACACGGGACCGCGCCAGTTGGAGTTTCCTCCAAAGAGGCCAGTGCTAGACTCGGCGGGCTCATAGTCGACGCGATGCTCTGTTCCGTTTACATGTAGGACATAGGGATTGTCTTTGTGGAATCTCGATATCGCACGGACCCCGTGGGGTGAGAGAAATTCAGATTCGTCCAGCAGGTAGCGGAGCACGCGTTCTAGCTGGCCGCGGTTCACTAGCGAAAGCAGACCGCGCCGACCTTTCTCCGTTTGCGAGATTTCAATGTGCTTCCGCACATCGGCGTGGTTGTCGATGAACCACTGCATGCGGCGTTTGAAGCCGGGCAGCCGATCGACAATATCCTGGTCGAAAGTTTCAACCGCAAGAAGTGGAATCAGCCCCACCAGGGAGCGCACCTTCAGATAGTGGCGATCGCCGTTCGGTAGGTGCAGAACGTCATAGTAAAAGCCGTCTTGATTGTCCCAGAGTTCAATGCCTTCCCCACGTGGGTCATTCATCGCACGAGCGATGTGGACAAAGTGCTCGAAGAACTTGCTAGCAACATTCTCATAGGCGGGGTTTTCACGGGCAAGCTCCAGGGCGATGGCCAGCATGTTAAGGCAGTACATGCCCATCCAACTCGTGCCGTCAGACTGTTCGAGGTATCCTCCTGTAGGCAAGGGAGCGGATCGGTCGAACACGCCAATGTTGTCTAACCCTAGAAAGCCGCCTTGGAATATGTTCATTCCCTCGGCGTCTTTGCGGTTCACCCACCAGGTAAAGTTGAGCAGAAGTTTGTGAAAGGCGCTTTCCAGAAAGGCGCGATCAGCCGCGCCTCGCACGCGTTTTTCAATCTTGTATACCCGCCAAACTGCCCAGGCGTGTACAGGGGGATTTACGTCTCCAAAAGCCCATTCGTAGGCTGGAAGTTGGCCGTTAGGATGCATATACCATTCGCGAAAGAGCAGAGTCAGCTGTTCCTTGGCGAAATCGGGATCGATCTGGGCCAGTGGGATGCAATGAAACGCAAGATCCCACGCCGCGTACCAGGGATATTCCCACTTGTCGGGCATAGAGATGACGTCGGCGTTGTAAAGATGGCCCCATTCGTGATTCCGGCCTTTTTTTCGACTTTCCGGGGGCGGCGGCCCAGCCGGATCGCCGTCCAGCCAGGTACGCACATCGAAGTGATAATGCTGTTTCGACCATAGCAACCCGGCGAACGCCTGGCGTTGCACGTTTTTCGCGTCGTCAGAAAGACCCTTAGGCGCGCGCTTAGCGTAAAACTCGTCGGCTTCTGTGCGGCGAAGGGCGAAGACAGAATCAAAACTGTGGCCGAGCAGCTCGGTCGTGGGAGCGGCTGCGGTGACGAGTCGCGGCGCAGACATGTGAGCAATTTTTGGCTCTAGATCGGTAAGGCGCAAGCGTAGTGTCGCTGTGGCACCAGGAGCAATTCGCAAACGGTAGAGTGCAGAAGCTTTCGTCCCGGTCTTGTCGGGATTAACGGCTTCGCGGTTTCCATGGACGACATATTCGTTGATGCCGTCCTTGACATAAGGTGTACGATTGTCCCCGCCAAACAACTTTCTAGCGTTCGTCTCATTCTCGGTGAAAAGAAGTTCAGGTTCTCCTTCGCAGAGGAGCCAACGCCTTCCGTAGGTCTTGTGCTCGACCTCGATCACTCCTGATCCGGGAATGCCGTATTCCTTGGGAATGCTGAGTTGTTGGATCTCGCGCAAGGCGGGGCGATAGTCGTCTCTGCCCCACGACCAAGTGTTGCGGAACCAAATGGTCGGAAGAATCGACAAGTCCGCTTCGGCTGGACCTCGGTTAGTCGCACTGATCCTGATGAGAATGTCTTCCGAGCTCGCCTTTGCATACTCAGTGAGAACGTCAAAATAGCAGTTGCCGTCGAAGGCGCCTGTATCGAGCAGCTCATACTCGAAATCACTTCGATTCCTGCGGCGGTTTTCTTCCACGAGCTTGCGGTACGGAAATTCCCTTTGTGGGTACTTGTACAGAGCCTTCATGTAAGAGTGCGTAGGAGTGGAATCCAGATAAAAGTAATACTCCTTCACGTCCTCGCCGTGATTGCCTTCATTGCCCGTGAGTCCAAATAGCCGTTCTTTGAGGATCGGATCACGGCCATTCCACATTGCCAACGCAAAGCACACAAGCTGATGTCGGTCGGAAATACCCATGATTCCGTCTTCGCCCCAACGATAGGTGCGCGACCGAGCATGATCATGTGGAAAGAAATCCCAAGCCGTGCCATAAGGGCTGTAGTCTTCGCGGACAGTGCCCCATTGGCGCTCGGAGAGATAAGGTCCCCAGTGCTTCCAGTGCACTTTACGTTTACTTGATTCTTCGAGACGTTTTTCTTCAGAGTTCATGATCTTTCATCGTCTTGTGCACTGCTTCGAAGCGCTCACGGCTCTGCAACTTCGAAACGTCTATTCTGTTATAAGAGTTCAGCTCCTGAGATCCACAAACCGCGTCTCAATCAACCGTTGAATGACGGCAAAAATGATCGCGGTCGAAACGCCGAACATGAGCATCCCGTCGGCAGCTTCCATCGGGCCCAGCAACTTCCACGCCGACGTCATAATCAGATCACCGTAACCAAGGGTCGTGTAGTTGACCGCTGAATGGTAGTAAGCGGTTCCCAAATCTGGAAATTCTCCGCAGATTCTGAACAGCACGGCCCACAACGCGATTTCAATTAAGTGCGCTGCAATCGCGATGGACATCGCCAGCGTGACGATTACAAGATCGCTCCAAAAGTTTGTGCCAGCGCGACCTACTTGTCTTTCATGGCGAACGAACTTTACCGCCGCGCTCAAGGCCAACGCGTGGACAAGGATCGTGCATGCCACGACGCATGCGCCAACGAGCAACGGAATCAGGATTGCAATTCGATGAATTTGCGTCATCCTTCCGCTACAGCGGGCGCAGCTGGTGTAATCTACAGACTGCTTACGAAAAGACAGGCTACAAAGCCTGTAAAATCACCTTGCCCGGCGCCTTGTGCGTCCGCGAGGCTTCGAACGCTTTGCGCGCATCCATCGACCTTACTTGCGCCGGTTTGCACGGACACGTCCATGTGCAAGCGGCGTACCACGGGCTGTGTCCCCGATGTTCTTTAGAAGCACGGGCCTAGAAAGGGTCCGTGCTTCCTCGAAATATGATGAAGCCGAAAGTTTGACATTTCTGTCAGGGCGGGCCTCGAGCGTCGGTTCACTCTGACATGACCTAGGCGGCACACTAGTTGCCTGATTTTGCTAAGGAGTAGAGGCGTGACAAAGCGGCAAGAAGCTTCATGCCGCGCAATTGCATGACAAATCGAATCGCTGCAGTAGGGTTTGACACCCGCGTCAACGGTATGACTTCCTCGCTTCTGACAGGTGATTGAGCGGATTCATGCTGTGTCAGCAACTCGTTGAAAGTAAAGACCTTCCTAAGGAACTTCAAAACTGAATGGGTGGGCCCTGGGGTGCAAAACTCTGTTCAGCTGCGACCTCAATACAAAGCATTAGTTAGGAACGTAGCATGAGAATTTCGAACCTTCATGAATTTTGGTTCACGAGCAAGGGTGGCTTGCGAATCGCGTGCAAGCGCTGGGATAGTCGCGGGCCCACATGGGGCATGCTCCAGGTTGCACACGGAACGGGCGAGCACAGCGGACGATCTCATGATTTTTACGAAGGAGGCACGAAATGCTCAACGAACTAAACCGTGGAGAGGTTCGAACGAACCTCCGGGTTTGGCTCTGCACCATTCTGCGTGGTCAATCTCATCACAGCGAGGCCTTATGGGAGCAACAGCACCAGCACCATCGAATTCGATAACGACTCCGGCTTCAACAACAGTTCCAGCCCCGCTTGATCACAGCCAGGCACTGCCGGCCAAACCAACATGGCAAAAGTATGTCACTCCGGTGGTGGTGGTTCTTCTGGCCGCGGTGGTGATAGCCACACTGACGTGGAACTGGAATGCTTGGGAGGGCGGCCGCATCGAGCAGGTGACTGATGATGCGTACGTGCGAGGCGATCTTACGCCCCTCAGCACCAAAGTCGCAGGCATCGTCCAGAACGTAAAGATCTCCGACTTTCAACAGGTGCGCAAGGGAGACGCGCTCGTTGAGCTTGAAGATAGCGATTACCTCGCCCAGGTAGCACAGGCCACTGCGGCTGTGGAAGCGGCAAAGGCCGCGATTGAAAACAATCGACGCCAGCGCCAGCTTGAAGACTCGCGTATCGAGCGAGCCCTCGCCGGAGTTGATCAAGCACATGCGCAGATTGCAGCGGCAGAGAATGGCAAAGCGGCCGCACAAGCGGATGTCGTGCGCACCCAGAAGGAACGCAAACGACAAGAGGCGCTCCTGGAGACAAATTCAGCCACGCCGCAAAAGGTTGAGCAGGTGGTTGCCGACGAGCAACGATTTGCGGCCCAGTTTGCCAGCCGCGGAGCTGATCTGGAGCAAGCCACCGCAATGTTGCACAGCAATGAGCTGGCAGCCGAAGCCGAGAGGCGTAGCAAAGCGGTGCTGGAGTCGCAAGAGGTTCAACTCATCGCCGACCTCCACGCCAAAGAAGCCGCACGGACTGTCGCGCAAGTAAATCTTGGATACACAAAAATCGCTGCTCCGGCGGATGGCACGGTAGGAGAAAGACAGGTGCGGCCGGGGCAACTGGTATCCCCGGGAACGCAGGTGATTGCGTTTGTCAGCAACATCAAATGGGTGCTAGCGAACTATCGCGAAACGCAACTTACGAATGTGAAGGTCGGCGACCCAGCGGAGATCCGAATTGACGCGTACCCGGGAAAGGTCTTCCACGGCAAAGTGATCGAGATTGCGCCTGCCAGCGGCTCGCAATTTGCGCTGCTGCCGCCCGACAACGCTACGGGTAACTACACGAAAATCGTACAAAGAATTCCAGTCAAGATTGCGTTCGACGATTCCAATATCGCGACTTCTTTGCGCCCGGGGCTGTCCGTCATCGCCACCGTTCGTACGAAACACTGATCGGAGCGGAAGATGGCTGCTGCCACCACAACCGGAGCTCTACCAGCGCCGACGCAGATCGCCCAGGCAGTTGCGCGAGGAGTGCCGGCGGAACTCTCGAAGAGTCCCTTGCTCGGAATTCTGGGCGTGATTATGGGCGCGGGAATTGTCACACTGACCGGCCGCATGTTGACGCTCGGCCTTGCCGACCTCAAGGGCCACGTCGGTATCGGTTTCGACGACGGCGCGTGGATCAGCAGCGCGTACAACGTCGCGCTGATGTTCATCGGTCCCTTTACCGTGTATGTGGGCGCTTTGCTGGGGCCGCGGCGAATCCTTTTTTTTGCTGCGACTGGGTTTACGTTGATCTGCGTGTTCCTGCCCCTCATCCATAACTACAGCCTGCTCATCACCGCGCTGGTATTGGCCGGACTGACTTCCGGAACGTTTTACCCATTGACACTCACCTTTGCGCTGCGAAATATTCCGCCTCGATTCCTACCCTTCACGCTCGCCCTGTACGCGACCTTTGTGGATGGGGCCGTGAACATCGCCCCCTCGCTGTACGGTTGGTACAGAGATCACCTCTCTTGGCAATGGATGTTCTGGAATTCGGCCATCATCACGCCGGTCATGATGATCTGTATCTATTACGGGATACCGGCGGCTCCGGCAGCAAAGAAATCCGCTGCGGCGCCGAGTTTCGCCGGTTTCTTATATGCCAGCGCGGGATTCGCGATGTTGTTCGCTGCCTTCGACCAAGGCGAAAGGCTCGATTGGTGGCGATCCGGATTGTTCACCGCGCTGTTCACCGGCGGCACATTCTTTCTGTTGTGCTCACTTGTGCGGCGTCTGCGTGGTCCCAATCCACTCGTAGACTTGCCCTATCTGCGCCAATGGAACACTTTGCTGCTGGGCCTTGGTCTCATATTGTTTCGTTTCAATCTTCTGTCCACAATTATTCTTATTCCACAGTCTTTGGCAATACACGGTTTCGAAGCCGATCAAATCGGGCCCGCGGTGATCTGGAGCGCGGCTCCTCTGTTGCTTACCTCATTTGTCGCTGGACTTTTGCTTCTCGCGAAATTTGATTCGCGTTTACTCATGGCCACCGGTTTTGCCTGTATGGGTCTCGCGGCCTGCCTGAACGCTGACATCACCAGCGCGTGGTCCGCTTCGAATTATTACCGCACCGAATTGCTACTGGGCGTCGGCCAGTCGTTTGCCTTTATCGGACTGGTCGCAACCATTGTCCTGCAGGGGATTTTTTCTGGCGGATTGTCCAAGCCACAGTTGATTCTGACCTTTTCGGCGTTCTTTCATACAGTTCGACTATTTGGCGGGCAGCTTGGCGCAGTCTTTATGGGCCACTACATTGCCCACCAAGAAAAGCTGCACTCGAACCTCCTCGGGTTGCACGTGCAAGGCGGGAACTGGATTACCGACGGCAATATTCGGGTGCTAACGTCGGGGCTCTTATCGAAATCTGCCGGTCTGGCTGCGGCAACGGGCCGGGCCGTCGGTCTCGTGAGCGGCCGGCTTCGTCTCCAGGCTTACTCGCTGACCTTTATAGATGGATTCCATTTGCTGGCGTGGGCGTGCGTGATCGCTCTCTTGCTCGTTGCCCTGCTGCGCAAATCTCCGCTGAATTACAGCGACCTGGACGAGATTCAGCGAAAACTGCCCGCACCTCAGGAGCCGAAATCATGAACGCGCGGCCGACCAAAGGTCCAGGATCAAGACTCAAGGAGAATCCGATGATTGGTAGTAATTTTTTGCGGGCAATGACAACCGCAGTGGCACTTTTCCTCTGCGCCACCTCTGCTCTACCGGGCGAAGGGCGCCGTCTCACCCTTGCGGAGGCCGTTCACCTGGCAGTGCAACAGAATCGCAACCTCAAGATCGCCCGCCTCAAGATTCAGGAGAACGAGCACCGCAAAGAAGGTGCGCGCTCCGATTACTTTCCAACCATCACCAATCAATCCAACGCACTACATATCAGCGAACTGCAGAACCTCTCGATTCTTCCGGGAGCCTTTGGGACTGCAGCAGGTATCCCCATTCCCAACGTCAATACGACGCTGCCACAGGGCAAGAAGACGCTCATTTCGAGCGGTACGATGATCGCCCAGCCCCTGACTCAGTTGTTGCGTATCCACCAAGAAAATCGCATCGCGGCCGCGGAGGTCGCCAGTTCGCGGCAAGACTTGAAGAATGCAGAGAATGAAATCGCGTTGCAAGTACACGCACTCTACTATGGCATCCTGGTCGCGCAGCTTCAGAAGAAAGCCGCAGAGCAGCAAACCTCCTTCTCTGCCGAAAATCTCAGTGAGAACGAAAACAACGTGCGCAATGGAAGCGCCCTCCAGGTCGCAGCGTTGCAAAGCCGGGCAGAACTCCTCCAAGGCCAGCAGTCGGTCCTCACCGCAGATCTCAAGATCCAAGACTACATGGTCGAGTTGAACGATCTGCTTGGCCTCCCCCTGGACACAAAATTGGATCTCGAGTCCGAGGTCGATACAAATTTTGAGACGCTGCCGAAAGCCGCGTACGTGAAAGAGGCCTGGGAGGAGAATCCCGAGGTGCGCGCTGCTGAGGAAGCAGTCGAGAAAGCGCGCGCCGGTGTAGCTGCGGCAAAAACGGCGTACATTCCAGATATCACCGCATTTGCGCGCCACAGCTACCAGGACGGTGTGCCGTTCCTCGTCCGCAACTTTGGGACCGTGGGAGTAAACCTGAACTACACACTTTGGGACTTCGGCAAGCGCCGCGCTACCGTGCGCCAGCATACTTCACAGCTTGCCGAGGCCGAGCAAAACCTGGAGCGCTTGAAAGAAGAAGTCGCCGTGGCGGTTGAGCGCAGCTACAACAAGCTTGAGCGAACCCGGAGCATGGTCAATGTTGCGACGCAAGTCGCGCAGCTCCGACAGGAGAGCGAACGCCTAGCGACCAATCAAGCATCCCAAGGGGTTGTCCTGATCTCGGATGTAAGACACGCCACCGCAGCAAACTACGAGGCCAAAGCAGAACTGCTGCAGGCCAGGCTCGGCTATCTGCTGGCCCGGGCCGAGCTCGAGCGCACTATCGGCCGGGCTCCGGGATTGGCAGCACAATAACAACTCGAAATTCCAAACACGCAAGAGCGAAAACGACGCATCGAGGAAATCGCAAGCTTGGCGGCCAACCTCGCAGGAACGGATGCGAGCTATATCACTGGCGCCAGCCTCAAAGTTGACGGCGGTACAACTGCGTGAACTTGGAACGGTCGTTAGAACACATTACGAAGAGTCGGTAATAGAAAGGGGAGAAACCCTGGAGAAATCTACTCTGGGCGACGTTAATTGCTGTTTCGGACAGGGAAAGGACATCGCGTGAGAATCGTGCGATCAGATGTGAGCCACGGTGCCAGTATTTGTAGCGCTCACCATCCGATACCGATCCTATTTTGTGGGGCAAGGATAGTCTCATCGAGCAAGACCAGAATTCTTTGAACGATTACGTTTACTTGCAAGTGGTTGAAAGTTTCTACCTCGGCTTCAGTGCGTGCAGCGTGGGAACAATGTCGCTAGGACCGTCAAGTCCCACGGCGTGAACAACAACTGGTCGACTTGAGTTTCAGCCGCTTGGGCCGCGCGCGCGATGAAGCCCAGGCGGTGGCGCTCCACGAAATTGTGCAGGTGCTCGATGCAAATTCCGGTAAGATTCACGACCTCTGCGTGAGTGAATATTTTTTGGCTCGCTCTTACGGTTATCATGGTTTGCTTCTCCTTACAGTGCAAACAGCCAGTACCTTACAAACATCCATGCGAGCGGCCCTGCTAAGCAAAGGCCGGCCGCCATCGCCAGAATCACTTGAGTACCCGAGATATTTACTTTGCGGGTCATATGCCTATTTCAGCCGGCAGAATTAATCCTGGCTCTGCATCAGCGGGAGTTGCGACGTGAGTTGCACGTCGATCATCATGCTGATTCGGCGGTCCAGTTGAAAAAAGGTCGCCGCTTTTTTCCCGGGCAATACCTTCCGAAAGATCGGCACATATTTCTGGCGGAGTTGCGCTGCGGCGATGTCCACATCTAGCCAGCGGCGAACGAGACTGTCTGCCTGCTCATCGGTCTGCGTTCCGTACACCTCGGAATACTCTTTGACCAGCGCGGCTCTGATGTCGTTGATCTTTGCGAAATCCACCGAATACTGCTCATAGACCGGCCAGAACTTGGTGGCTTCGCTATCCGTGAGCGTCAGATTCGCAGCGATGACCTGCTTCTTGATGGAACGGATGTCTTTGAGCAACAGCGCGAATTGCTGGTTCGTAAACGCTTCGGCACTCCCGGGGGCCGCGGCTGCTGATTGCGAAGAAGGATCTTGAGCGGCCACTCTTGGACTTCCGGAGACACACATACCGATGAATGCAAGCGCGGCAAGAATGATTTTCTTCACAGTATTCTCTCTCCTTAGATGTCAAGCTGCGAATCCGGGAATGCTACCTGCCGGAAGTTCCGGTGGCGTGGACTCGCAAGGTAGTGTTGCAACCCGTTTGCCAACCGGACCGCCATGCGTGGCTGCAAGAGACTGAGCGGACAGGGAGTTGTGGAAGCAAAATGGTCACGAGCTTAGCACTGAGAGGGAGCTGTCATTGGTTAAGCGATTTCGCCAGACGATTGACACCGCTTTCTGCCTTGCTCATCATGATCCCCTCCTCGGCGGAGGTAATGCATCTCGCTTTCCAGTTCGGGGAATCCCACGAGCCCTGCGCAGTCGTGAACCGGCAATTCCGCATGTCACGCAACGGATAGCACTTAGGGCCTGTTGGCGGTCCTGAAGTGCCATAGCGAAAGCCCGTCCGACCTGCAATGTAGAGCGAGCTTTTGACTTTGCTGTCAATCTTCTGTCAGCGCCGTTTCGAATGCGCGAAAGCTACTGTGCTGCATTTTATTCGGGACCACGAAGCCTATGCCCTTCAAGCAGTTGCTCTTCCCTCCTTGAACTGATGCGCTGTGGTGAACCTCCCTGGAATGGAAGAGGGAATGCAGCAACGCAGCACGAGCGCCGGGCGTAAAAGAGTGATCTTCGGAAGTCCCAGCGCTAGAAGGTGAACGGATGTCTGCAATGGTCAGCTATGTAGCCCCTCCCGTTCCGGCGTTTCCGGCGGCGGTCGATGCGCGATGGGAAACCGAAAATCGCACGGTGTGGAATGAACAGGAACACGCGAGCGAGGAACGCGAGCTGGTTTATGAAATTAGCTGGATTGCGGAGCTTGGTGTGTGGCGGCGTTTTCTAAGGTCCCAGCGGAAGGCGCGGAACTAAAGACGTCATGCCCTGCGAAACGCGGGCATTCTTCAATTCAGCTCGTTGCGTTGACGTGTCATCAGCCAGTACGCTCCAAGTGGGCAGCCGGTTGGAAATACGATTGCGTTCGAGAACGAGTACATCGCCAACGGAAGCGGTCCCATCGCATCGCGAATCCGTCATGCGCCGAACACCAGCGCCCGCAGCTTTGTGACTAGCGCTGAAGTGGACCGCGCGCTTTGGACCGGGGCCGTTCTCCGCCTTGGCTATGTACACAGTACGACGCGCGATCTGTTCGTCATTTCTCCGTTTGGCGGCGCGGGCGGCACGCCAGGCGTTCTCGGGCTTCTTAACACCGGGAAGGAAAACTACAGCCAAGCGGAAGCAACCCTGCGGTTTCATCCCATCAAGGATGGCGACTTGAGCGTCTCCTACATCTGGAGCCGGTCGCGTGGAGATTTGAACACGCTCGGGGACGTCTTCATTCCGTTCGAGCAGCCGATCATCCGTCCAACGCTTACGGTGTTCGCCCTTCGGATGTGCCGAACCGGGTGGTCGCTTGGGGGACCTTTCATCTTCCGCTCGCCCTGGTTTTCGGCCCGGTCGTCGACGTGCACACGGGCTTCCCGTATTCCAAAGTAGATGAGCGTCAGAATTACGTTGGGCTGCCCAACTCCCAGCGATTTCCGATTTTTTTTTCTGTCGATTCCCAGGTCTACCGGGACTTCGGCATCCCGCGTGCGTTTCACCTCGGTTCACGCAAGATCCGTCTCGGCTTCTATGTAATCAACCTCACCAATCACGGCAATTTCAATCAGGTCTACAACAACGTCACTTCGCCGCGTTTCGGCCGCTTCACGGAATTCGAACGCCGCCAGACGGCGTTTCTATTAAGCGTAGTTAACTGAGCGCGCAGGCCGAAGTTGTGGACGCCGTGCAATCAATTTTCAAGGAGCTACCTCACACTCGACCCCCATGTTGCCCCGCGGCAAGTGGTGAACGTAGCAAGTCGTGCGAACCGTCGAACGAAGGTGGGCATATATAAGGTTAGTAGGAGTTAGCGTGCAGCAGCGGTGGTCTCAGCGCGCGTGGAGAAATACTGCTCCAGGCCTCCTATGACTTCGCTTAAACCGCTCTGAACATTGCGGTTAAGGGCCGCAACGACCGCCGTCACGTCTTTGCTGCTCACCGGTTCGTCGTGCGAGTAAGAACGGCTCCAGACGGTCGCACCGGTCTTCGACTCTCGCAACTCGAACTCGAAAGCCACGCGGGCCGCCACGCCGTTTCCGGTGATCTCCCGGAAGTCATACAGACGGCCGCGGAGGACATAGTCGCCGCGGGAGTTACTGCGCAAGGAGTAGACGTGCTGGTAGCGCTCCGACTCTTGTAGCTCTCGGAGCAGGACATCGCTAATCATTTCGGAAGGCGGCTCCGCCCATCGGTGATACTCGTACGTGCCCATCGCCTCGCCATTCGAGGTGTAGACGATGTGGTCGTCTCGATACAGGTGCGACGTGGTGATCGGCCCGAGGAGCAGTGTGACAGGGAAGGGGGCCGGATCAGCTCCGGAGGCTTTGTCGTTGGGAAGCGTCAGCTGATAGAACTTGCTTGGCCGCGCGGCGCCGCAGCCATTTAGGATTCCGAGACAGAGCATGAGCGCCGGAAAAATAAACTTGCGTTTCATTGTTGTTCTCCTGTTTTGTGTTCTCGCGGATTGGACGCACGGATTAGCGTGTAGGGACGCGTCTTGATCGTTGCGGTGAATTCTTTCAGGTTTTCCGTCACGTGCCGCATGTTGTCGAGCAATTCGTCGATATTTTCCGAGTTGACGTCGAGTGTTTGATCGAGCCGCGCGCTGGCGTCGGTCATATTTGTAAGCGTGCGTCGAAGCTCGACAACGGCCTGGCGAACGTCCGCGCGATTCTCACCAACCATGGCATCAACATGGTTCAACGTCTGATTTGCTTGCTCCGAGGTCTTTCGAAAATCTTCGAGAAGGGGTTGCAGTTTCTCGCTGACGGCGTTTACGTTGTGAAGTGTGGTCTTGATTTGAGGACGATTTTCTTCGAGCATTCCGCGCGCATTGGCGATCGTTGCGGCAAGATTCGCGCGGTTCTGCGGACCGAGCAAATCGTTCACGCGCGCGATGGTCTCTTTCACTTCTGACGCTCGATCGTTCAAGTTGCGAAGCAGTTCCTGGGCCTGGGGATTGAGGTCATTGAGCTGCGCGGTCAGAGCGTTGAAATCCACATATTTTAGCGAAGGGAGTGCGGCGCCGCTTGCTGCTCTCGATGCTTGCGCGCTGCCCGGGTAAATCTCAAGGTGATTGTCCCCCAGGGGGCTCATGCTCATGATCTTCACGCTGCTGTCGGTTTTAACAGGAAGATCGGACTGCACACTGAAGACGATATCCAGTCGCGCTGGATTCTGTGGATCGAGCTGGATGCTGTCCACCCGGCCAACTTTCGGTCCGCCCGCGTAGCGCACGGTCGCGCCGGGCTCAAGCCCTCCCGCGAAGGGAAAATACGCATGAAACTTTGTCGTGGATCGTCCATAGGCGCCGCTCATGGCGAATACGGTACCAAACAGCACCGCCACGGCGATGAGCACGAACAAACCGACGAACACCTGCTCACGTTTAGATTGCATCACTATCCTCTTTTTCCTGCAGCGTTATGCGCATCGGGGCGCTCCGCCGTCAGCATTTGCAAGTAATCCAATTCCCCGGAAACTTCGGGTTCGGCAATGCGATCAAGGAATTGCCTAACTCTGGGTTGGGTACTGGAGCGCATCTCTTCGGTCGTGCCGAGCGCCACGATGTTGCCTTTGTCGAT
>Ga0137407_10001025_pt1 | contig 18388 bp, 16 predicted proteins | sample CZOMad2_2_16fung_FD_108410 | JGI IMG/M metagenome (GOLD analysis project Ga0137407, IMG submission 108410) | Vadose zone soil fungal communities from Angelo Coast Range Reserve, California, USA - CZOMad2_2_16fungal (Illumina Assembly) | ecosystem: Environmental > Terrestrial > Soil > Vadose... | reverse complement strand
GCTTCCGGGACGAGGACCTGCGCGTCGATCGGCAGCCGGAGTTCACCCAGATCGACCTGGAGATGTCGTTCGTCACCCAGGACGACGTCTTCGCCGCGGTGGAGGAGCTGATCGCCGCGCTCTGGCGCGAGGTCCTGGGCGTTTCCATCCCCAAGCCGTTTCCGCGCATGACGTACGAGCAGTCGATGCGCGAGTACGGCAACGACAAGCCCGACCTGCGCTTCGGCATGCAGCATGTGGACCTGACCCGGCTCGTGGCGGAGCACCAGGGCGGCGGGGTGCCCATGTGGCAGCCGTTCGCCACCGCCACGCCTGGTCAGATCGTCAAGGCCCTGAAAGTGCCGGCCAGCGCGAACTTCTCCCGCACGGAGGTCGACAAGCTGGAAGAGATCGCCAAGGGCATGGGAGCGCGCGGCCTGGCGCGGGCGAAGGTGGGTGAGAACGGCGAGTGGACGCAGAGCCCGCTGGCCAAGTCGATCACGAAGGAGGCGCGAGAGGCGATCAACGCGGCCGCGGGGGCGCAGCCCGGGGACATCCTGCTCTTCCAGTTCGGCAAGGAGAGCCTGGTGCACACCGTGCTCGCCAACCTTCGCCTGTATCTCGGCAAGCGCCTGGGCCTGATCCCCGAGTACGGCACCCGGGATCCCAAGAAGCCCGACTCCTGGAAGTTCCTCTGGGTCGTCGATCCGCCCCTCTTCGAGTATGACGAGGAGCACAAGCGCTGGGTCGCCGCGCACCACGCCTTCACCCGTCCGCACGACGAATCCATTCAGTATCTGGAGAAAGATCCCGGCAAGGTGCTCTGCTATCGCTACGACCTGGTGCTCAACGGGTTCGAGGTCGCCGGCGGCTCCATCCGGCTGCACGATCCGGCGGTGCAGGAGAAGGTGTTCGCGGCCATGGGCATCACGCCCCAGGAAGCGAAGCAGAAGTTCGGGTTCCTCCTCCAGGCGCTGCGGTTCGGCGCGCCGCCGCACGGCGGAATCGCACTGGGGATGGACCGGCTCGCCTTCCTGCTCACCGGCGCGGAGTCGCTGCGCGACGTGATCCCCTTCCCCAAGACGCAGAAGGGAACGGACCTCATGACTGACGCTCCCGGCGAAGTGGAGCCGCAGCAGCTGCGCGACCTGCACATCGGCGTCACCGAGAAGCCTCTGGCGTGACGCCTCCAAGGCTCTTTCTCTGGACTGCGGCGATGGTGCTGGCGGCGTTCCTGGTCCCGCAGGGTGCGCCCCTGCTGGGGATGCACCTGGTCGCGCAGCTCTGGAATGCGCTGCGGCTCACCGCGCCGTTCCTCTCGCAGGTGGGCGACGTGACAGCCGGGGCCATTGGCGGGTTGGTGGTCGGCGCGCTGCAGGCGCTCTCCTACAAGAGCGCCCGCGGGCGCTGGGTGCGGATTGCCGTCCTGGCGGGCGCCGCGGTCGGAGCGGCGCATGCCCTCTACGCGCCTTTGACGATTGTCGCCGCTCCCGTCGCCGGCGCCGTGGCCGGCCTCTTCCAGACGCCGCTGAATCCGCGCTGGCCGCGCGCCCAGGCGCTTGCGGCGGCCTGGGTGGCGCTGGCGGCGATGCTGCCGTTCCCGCGCTGGGTGGCGGCGACCTTCCTGGTCGGAGCGGCGGTGATCAGCGCCTGGGGAATCGCCTGGTCGCCGCCGCGGTAGGTCCTAGCCCGCGACGTCGTTGCAGTACTGGATATTCGAGTCGTACGTGCCACCCATCGACTCGCAGATGTCCTTGGCGGACTTCTTCATACTGCCCGAGCACATTTGCGCTGCCGAATCGTAGCTGCCGCCGTGCGCCTGGCACATCTTCGCCGAGCTCATGCGGCTGCCCTTCCCCGTCGCGCAGGCCACCAGCGGAAACACCAGCGCCGCAATCAAACCAATTCGCATCGAGGTCCCCATGATCCCTCCTCCACGAGACGTTGTGTGTTCCGCCCGCCGCCCCACCGCGCTGCCCGATCGTTGCTGCGCCGGGATCGGTCGGACTCTGGCCCTCTCGTTGAAGAGAGCCATTCCCTTGTAGTGTGCTCGTCGCTGTCCGGAATATTGGACTTTCGACCTACGACTCCGGCAGACGCCAACTGAACGGCGGTCGCGGACCGGAATGCGCCCTTCGTACCGGTGCGCGGGTTCCGCGCTTTTGCGACAATCGCCGTTGATTTCGACGCCGAGGGATGAATGCCCGTGAAGGAGAATCCGAGCGCGTGCATGAAGGTCGCGTTCGCCTGCGCGATCGCCGCCGCCGGACTTTGTGCCGGCTTCGCGTGCGCCACGTCCGCAGGCTCCCAGCCCTCGAACCCGCCCTCCTGGCAAGTCGCGGAACCGCCGGCGCTCGCGATGGCCGCCGCGCCGGGCGGGGGAGCTGGTCAAGATGCTCCCCCGGGCCCCGACGCCTCGCCGCCCGCTTCCGAGGTGACCGCGGACCCCTGGCCGAAGACTGCGGAGGCAGCGGGGACGAAGTACACGATCTACCAGCCGCAGATCGAGAGCTGGGACGACTGGAACCTTCATGCGCACGCTGCCGTCTCGGTCCTCGCGCCCGGCGCGAAGGACCCCGTCTTCGGCGCGATAGAGATCGCGGCCAACACCATGGTCGACCGACAGGCCCGCACGGTCCATTTCGAGTCCGTCCAGATCGTGAAAGCGACCTTCCCGTCCGTTCCCGGAAGCGCGGACGCCTACCGGGATGCCATCCAGCGGATCGCTTCGGACGAGCCTGCCACCTACTCACTGGACCGGCTGGAGCAGGCGCTCGCGATCGAAGGCGCGGAGCGGAAGGCGATGCGCGTCGCCGTCGCCAACAGCGTGCCGCGGTTCGTGTTCAGCCAGACCGCCGCGGTGTTGGTCCTCGTTCACGGAGAGCCCGTCTGGCGCGCCGTGCAGGGAACTTCGCTCTGGCGCGCCCTCAACACCCGTGCGCTGCTCCTGCGCGACGCGGACGGCAGGATCTATTTCCACGTGCTCGACGGCTTCCTGGCGGCGCCTTCACTTCGCGGCCCCTGGGCCATCGCCGACAGTCCGCCGGCCGCCGCGAACGAGATGGCAGTATCGCTGGCCAAGCAAGGGCTCGTCGACCTCATGGAAGGGCCCGCGGATCCCGCCACGCAGCGCCGCCCGTCGCTGAAAAGCGGTGTACCCGAGGTCGTGATCGCGACGGAGCCGGCCGAGGTCATCATCACGGGGGGCCCGATGGAATGGGCGGCCCTGGAGGGCACCCAGCTGTTGTACGTGAAGAACACCACCGGAAACGTCTTTCGCGACCTCTACGACCAGCAGCTCTATATCCTGGTTACGGGGCGCTGGTTCCGCGCGCCGGATCTGGCTGGACCCTGGAAGCACGTGCCGGGAAGGGACCTGCCGGTCGACTTCGCGTTGATTGCGGACACGAGCCCGAAGGAGAACGTGAAGGCCTCCGTGCCGGGCACCGCGCAATCGCAGGAGACGGAGATTGCGGCCCAGATTCCGACCCAGGCGACGGTCGCGCGCTCCAAGGCCCGCTTCACGCCGGTGGTGACCGGCGCCCCGATCCTCGAGCCAGTGCCGGACACGCCGCTCAGCTCCGTCTTCAACTCGCCACAGGCGATCCTCAGGGTGTCGGCGTCGCAGTGGTACGCGGTCGAGAACGGGCTCTGGTTCACCGCCGCCTCGCTCAGCGGACCCTGGTCGGTTGCCTCGAAGGTGCCGGCAGTCATCTACTCCATCCCGCCCAATTCGCCCCTCTATTACGTCACTTTCGTCAAGGTCTACGCGGCAACGCCGCAATACGTCGTGGTGGGCTACACGCCCGGCTACATGGGCGTCGTGGTCGCCCCGGACGGCATGGTGGTCTACGGGACGGGCTACACGTACGTCAGCTATGTCGGCACGACGGTCTGGTACCCGGCGCCCGTCACCTACGGGTACGCAGCAAGCGTCACCTACACGCCCTGGACCGGATTCGCCGTGGGCTTCGCGGTCGGTTGGGGAATGGCTGCGGGGCACTACTGCTACGCTCCGGTGCCTTACTGGGGACCGATGCCCTACGCGTATCACGGCGCGGCTTACGGGCCGCACGGGAGCGCGGCGGCATGGGGTCCCGGCGGCTTCGCTGCCACGAGCGGCAACGTCTACCACCAGTACGGCGCCACCTCGGGAGTGACCCGGACTTCGGGCGGCTACAACGCCTGGACGGGAAACGGTTGGAGCAACAAGGTCGGGACCTCCTACAACTCGGTGACTGGCGAGCGGTCAGCGGGACAGCGCGGGTCGGTCTCCAACACGTACACGGGCGGATATGCGTACGGTAGCCGCGGAGCGACTTACAATCCGAGCACGGGAGTGGCCGCCGCCGGCAGCCGGGTGACCGTGGGCAACGCCTACACCGGCCAGCAGACCACCTATGCGCGCGGCACCGTCAGCGGTCCGGGCGGACAAACGACCCACGTCGCGCAGTCGGGCAACCAGTACTACGCGGACCGCAATGGGAACGTCTACAACTACGACGCGTCCAGCGGCCAGTCGCGGAAGTACGATGGCAACGGCAGCTGGTCCGACGAGAGCAGAACCGCTTCGTCGAACGCCATGGGCGCGAACACCGCGCAAGCGCGGCAAGCCGGCGATTCGAGGTCGGCGAGCTCCGGCTGGGGCGGAAGCTGGGGGGGCGAGTCCAGTCATTCAGGAGGTTGGAGTGGGGACGGCGGCGGCGGGGGCCGGAGTTGGGGCGGAGGAAGGTGGGGCGGCGGAGGGGGCGGTGGCGGTTTCGGCGGATTCCGCGGGCGCAGGTAACGGCATTCCGCTCCGTCGGCGTGGGCAAGATCAATTGGGACAGATCTTCGCGCAGCTTGCGGAAGCGGCGCGGGATGCGCGCCGGAGCCATCGCAGCGCAGATGAGCCAGCAATTCTGGATGAACTGGAGCGCCGCAATGAAGCTGACTCGCGTGGGTGGCACCCCGGCCTCTGCGGCGATTTGCTCCATCTCCAGCCGCACCAGGTTGTAGAGCACGCCATCCCCAGGACCAGCCACCCCACCTGCTCTGCGGGCAATCGTCGCTTGCGGATAATGGCCACGCCGGTCGCCTCCAGCGCCTCCTCAATCTACCCAGCGTCGATGCTGCTCAGCAAACGGGCAAACGACTCCGGCTCGGGGTACTGCTCGCGGACCATCGCCATGGGACCTCCTGGTCCCACCACCATGATCCCGGGGTCCGACACGCCCTGTCGAGCGCTAACTGATCGGTATTGGGGCTAGTCCAGGGCTCTCATGATTGATCACTTGTCTCCCGAGGGCGGGCGCTCCAGCCGCGCTCGAGGAGCAGGAGGTCGCGAAAGCCGCGTGCGAGGACGAGCCAGCCAGGTTCGCCGTTGGCCCGGATGTGGCCACCGAGTCTGGCGATAGCAAGCAATGCGTCGCTGACGGAGAGCTTTTGCGGGAGCGGAGCCTTGGAGACGGCGCGGAGCACGGCGACGTGAGACGCGGTGAGCGCGTCGCGGGCGGGGCGCTCGGGTTGGTGACGAGCGAGATGGCGGAGGAGCAGGAGCCGCCAGGCGACGGGCGCGAGGAGCGCGAGCGCGTTGAGGAGTCGCTTGCTGGTGGTTAGCTGGCGGCGCTCGTACTGGCATCCGGTCTTCAGCGCCTTGAAGTACTCCTCGATGATCCAACGCGCGCGGTAGCAGTCCACGACGTAGGCGATCTGTGTGGGCGTCGAGACAGGCAAGGAGGTGAGCAGAAACCACTCGACCGGGACCTCACCCGCCGGCGGCTCTGGCTCGAGGACGTGGACGACATTGACGGACAGCCTCTCGGGCCCTGCTCCTTTGGCGGTGGACGTTCGCGGAAGGCTCACGCGCGTCGCGGCAAAGGTCAGCCGTGCAATGCGCGCATCACGGGCCGGGTGCCGCTTTCCCTTCGGACCGGGAATCACCGGACGATACGAGAGCGATACTTCGCGATCGATCACTGGAGTCGTTCCGCGCGCGGCCGAGCGCAGGTGCGTCTGGTCCGCCACGTCGGCGAGGACACGGTCATGATTGGAGCGGATCACGTAGTCGCGGCCTCTCTCATCCAATGAATTGAGTATCGCGAACGAGTCGCCTTCTCGGTCCATCAAGTGGATGGCACGGACGGACGGTGCCAGCCGCGCCTGCGCGGACTCGACCGCCCTGGCCCACCGCGCTGACTCTCCGAGGTCGTGTTTCTTCTTCCGCTTCTTCCGGGGAATGGCAGCGGTGTGCCGGAAGATCGATTCAAGACCGAGTAACCCGAGCGGTGCGTGCGTGGCGCTTGCTTGAACAGCGAGCGAAAAATGGCCGAAGAAGCCCTGGCCTGGTCGAAGGAGCCGGCCCAGGCCTTCCCGCTCCGAATTGCCGCCGAATTCAAATTCGGTCGTGTCGTGAATGACGAGAATGCTCGACTGCGTTGCAGCCCTCTTGGCGGAAGCGACGAAGTGCGGCTCGAGAATCGCCTCTGGCTTGACGCGGTTGTTGCCGAAGAACCGATACGCGGCCTCGAGCTGCGACTCGTCCGCCAGCGCCTTCGGGAAGCTCTCCGTGGCCCTCTCCGCGAGTTGGTCCGCCAACCGATCGAGCCGCCGGTTCAACCGCTCGTCGCCGAGCTGCGCCCCGACAAACTCCTCCGACAACGGCCGAAGCCGTAGCACACCTGCTGCTCGTTTCATGCCTCCCACAGATCAGACGGGTCTGACATCGATCTCGAGATGTGTAGGATCATGAGAGTCCAGGGCTAGTTGCCCGAGAAAAGCGGCAGACTGATGCCCTCCCTTTTCAGGGCCTCGCGCACGTGCTGGTACCTCTCGTAGTCGGTCAAGGTGACCGGACCCGAGTACCCCTCGCTCTGCAGCTTGCGCGGCGGGTGCTGCACGTAGGTCTTCATCAGGTCCTTCATCGCCCCGCCAATCGTCACCATGGTCCAGGTCCGTTCGGTAAAGTTGTTCATGAACAGGTCGTACCGCTCCTGCGGGTCCTGCCAGAGGTCGAAGACCTGGGGCACCACGGCGACATATTTGCTCGCTCCCTTCCACCCGAGGTTGGTGTCCACCGCGAGGCCACCCGTCGAGGCCCCATCGTCCCCGCGAAGGTTGAAGACAGCCTTGTAGTTGCCGACGCGCACTGCCCCAGGGGTGAGCTCGTCCTCGGTGAAGTAGAACCATGAGTTGCGGGCCGACTTGCCCGTGCCGAAGAGGACGGGCGACATGTCATAGCTGTCGAAGATGATGGGCTTGCCTTCGCGGTCCTTCTCCGGGAGCTTGAGGCCGGCGAGATTGGCGAAGGTGGCCATCAGGTCGAGACCGCCGACGATGTCATGGTTCTTGGAACCGCCCTTGATCTTCCCGGGCATCCAGGCGATGGCCGGAACGCGGTTGCCGCCCTCGCGCAAAGTGCCCTTGGTGCCTCGGAACGGCGTGTAGCCGGCGTCCGGATAGACATCCTGCCAGGCGCCGTTGTCCGTGGTCCAGAACACGAGCGTGTTGCCCTTGTCCAGCCCGAGCGCTCGGACCTTGGCCAGGATCCTGCCGATCCGGGTGTCGTTCTCGACGACGGAATCGGCGTACTTGCTCTTGGAGAGCGACTTGTGGACGAAGTCGGGGTGCGGCAGGTTCGGCTGGTGCACCTTCATGAAGTTGACGCTCATGAAGAACGGCTTACCGGATTTCGCCGCCCGGTCGAGATAGTCGAGCGAGGCTTTCTCGACGTATTCGTCGAAGAAGGGAATGCCCACCACGCCCTTCGCAGGGGTATTCACGTACTGACCATTGATCTTGAACTCCTCCTTGACTGGCTCGCCAGCCTTGCCCGACAGCGCGCCCTTGGTCACCTCGACGAACATTTCACGCAGCTTCGGGTCCATGTCCGGGAACCAGGTCGGGTCGGAGTAGGTGTACGCGTTGAGGTGGTAGAGCCCGGCGTACTTCATCTCGTCGTAGCCCTGGTTGGTGGGGAGCGCGAAGTCGGCTTCGCCGAGGTGCCACTTGCCCGTGAAGAACGTCTGGTAGCCCCCCTGCTTCAGCACTGACGCGAGCGTCCACTCGGCCTTGGGCAGCCCGCCGCCCTGACCCTGGAAGGCCACCGTGGTCATGCCGCTCCGGTTGGGGATGCGCCCGGTCTGCACCGCCGCGCGTCCGGGCGTGCAGCTCGGTTGGGCATAGAAGGAGAAGAACGTCAGGCCCTCCTCTGACATGCGGTCCAGGCCGGGCGTCGGCATCCCGCGCCCCAGGCCGCCGCCGTAAGGGCCCGAGTCGCCGTAACCGAAATCATCGGAGAGGATGAGGATGATGTTGGGTTTGTCCGCCGCCCGTGCTGGCCCGGCAAGGAACGCCAGAACGGCGGAGGCCATCGCTACCGTCAGTGCTCGACTCATGACTGCCCCTTTCAACTCCTCACACATCGGAAGCCGACGTGGTTCGTGCCGGTGCTGACCTCACCCTTCCCGCGGGTGCCGACCATGTACCGGGTGCAGTACTGATCGGTGCAGAGGAACGAGCCCCCTCGGTGGACGCGCTTCTTTTCGCCTGGCTCGGCGGGATCGAACGGATCGTCGGGGCCCTGCGGGTTGCGCGCCGCGATTCCGGTGCTCGCCAGCCTCCGGTAGTAATCGGGCCGGTACCAATCGCTGACCCACTCCCAGGCATTGCCGGCGATGTCGTAGAGGCCGTAGCCGTTCGGTGGATACGACCCCACTGTGCCCAGGCCGGCATGACCGTCCTGGCCGGTATCCTGGGCCGGGAACTGGCCCTGATACGTGTTGGCCATGTATTTCCCGCCGGGCCGGAACTCGTCGCCCCAGGCGTAGAGCTTTCCAGAAAGCCCTCCGCGCGCGGCAAACTCCCACTCCGCCTCTGTCGGCAGCCGCTTGCCGGCCCAGTTCGCGTAGGCCGACGCGTCGGCGTACGCCACGTGGACGACCGGGTAGTTTTCGCGGCCTTTCAGGTCGCTGCCCGGTCCCAGCGGATGACGCCAGCTCGCGCCTTTCTGGTAACGCCACCACTGATAATGATCGTCGAGACGGACGGGGCCTGGCGGGGGCGCGAAGAGGATCGATCCCGCCACCAGGTTCTCCGGCGGCGCTCCCGGGAAGTCCTCCGCGGTGGGTACGCGCTCGGCGACGGTGCGGTACCCGGTGGCCTTCACGAAGATCGCGAACTGCGCGTTGGTCACTTCGGTTGCGTCCATCCAGAACGGGTCGACGTAGACGCGGTGGACGGGGAGCGCATCGCGGGTCACGCCGTGCAGCTCGCACATGCCCTCGCTGGCGGCGGTGGCGCCCATCGAGAATTCGCCGCCCGGAATCCAGACCATCCCCTCCGGTGGCGGGCCGGACGGACGCGCGGCGTTCGCGATGGTGGGCGCGAACGCCGTGTCCAGCGCGGCTTGCGGCGGAGGAAGGGCCGATCTGGCGGAACGCGCGGAGATTGCCACTGCCGCCACGGCGGCTCCCACGGCGGCAACAGCGATCCAGGCGATGGGCTTGCGGATCATGCGGAGCGCAGTCTGTCGTGGCGCATCGCCGGCGGGAATGGGACCTTGTACCGAGCCATGCTCCGATCGTCGGAGTCGCAGCGGTCCGGTGCGACGCGCTACTTGCCGGCGGAATTCGTCTCGAGCTTCCGCATCACCTCTTCAATGCTGAAGGTGGCGGGCTTCTGGCGCGGCGGGAATTCCTTGAAGCTCGAGATCCACTTGCCGACGAAGACCTGTGCCGGCACGAGCAGGTAGACACGTCGGGCGTGCCAGTCGACATAGTACGCGGAGTCGTGCTGGGCTTTCTCAAAGGGGTCGCTCCGCAGGTTGAAGATGAGCGGCACTCGCAGTTTGGTGAACGGCTCGGACCAAACCTTGAACCCGTCCGCGCGCTGTTCCTCGAAGACCGCCTTCCAGTTTTCGTAGCGCAGCGCCATCAGGTCGCCGTCATCGCTCCAGTAGAGGAACTCCTTGCGCGGCCATTCCCGGCTCTCGCCCTTCAGGTACGGCAGCAGGTTGTAGCCGTCCAGGTGGACCTTGAAGGTCCTGTCTCCCACGCGGTGCCCCTTCCGCAACTTGACGCCGATGTCGGGATCGCCGACCGCGGCGAGGAGCGTCGGCAGCATGTCCTCGTGGGCGGCGACGTGGTTGACGAGCGTCCCCGGCTTGATCACGCCGGGCCAACGGAGGGTGCACGGCACCCGCCAGGCGCCCTCCCAGTTCGTGTTCTTTTCACTGCGGAACGGTGTCGTGCCTCCGTCGGGCCAGGAGAACACCTCGGCGCCATTGTCGGTTCCATACATGACGATGGTGTTGTTGGCGATGCCGAGATCGTCGAGCTTCTTGAGCAGCTGGCCGACCATGGCGTCGTGCTCGACCATCCCGTCGGGTACGTGCCGAGGCCGGTCTTGCCCTGAGACGCGGGCTTCAGGTGCGTGAAGATGTGCATCCGCGTGGCGTTGAACCAGACGAAGAACGGCTTCCTGTCGTTGTGAGCCCGGTCGATGAATTTCATCGTGCCGTCGAGAAACTCCTCGTCGACCGTCTGCATGCGCTTCGTGTCCAGCGGCCCGGTGTTCTCGATCTTCTGCTTGCCGACCCGGCCCCATTGCGGGTCCACGGTCGCATCGTCGCTGTTCGTCGACCAGGTGTGCAGCACGCTCCGTGGCCCGAACCGCCGACGGAACTCGGGGTTCTTCGGGCAGTCCGGGTTCTCTGGCTCCTCCTCCGCGTTCAGGTGGTAGAGGTTGCCGAAGAACTCATCGAAGCCGTGCACCGTAGGCAGGAAGTCGTTGCGATCCCCCAGGTGGTTCTTCCCGAACTGCCCCGTGGCGTAGCCGAGCGGTTTGAGGAGCTCGGCGATGGTCGGGTCTTCCTTCTGCAGGCCGAGCGTGGAGCCCGGCAGGCCGACCTTGGTGAGGCCGGTCCGGATGGGCGACTGGCCAGTGATGAAGGCGGCCCGCCCCGCGGTACAGCTCTGCTGCCCGTACCAGTCGGTGAACAGCGCGCCTTCGCTGGCCAGGCGATCGATGTTGGGCGTCTGGTAGCCCATCACGCCCCGGTTGTAGGCGCTGACGTTGTACCACCCGATGTCGTCGCCCCAGATGATGAGGATGTTGGGACGCGCTTGCTGCTGGGCGGCCGCCGGCAAGCACCACGCGATCAAGGGCGCCATCGACAATGCCGAATTGGGAAACCTCACCGGCCTTCTGGAGAAGATCAAGCCGGCGGTGAGCGCGACCATCTACAGCGGCGAGCGGACAGCGAAGAATTACGGCTTCGTCGACGCGGTGGCGAGCAAGAACGTCGAGCTGAACATTGCCGACATCCGCAAGCGCAGCCCGGTGCTCGCCGAGCTCGAATCCGCGAATGCCATCCGCATCGCCGGTGCGATGTACAACCTGGAGACGGGAGCGGTGGATTTCTACCCGCTGCGTTCCTAGCGGGTCGGTGGGAACTTTCCCTGATACGTGTTCGCCATGTACTTTCCGCCGGGCCGGAATTCGTCGCCCCAGGGGTAGAGCTTTCCCGAGAGCCCACCGCGCGCCATAGCGGCTCCCGCGGCCGCGCCGGCGATCCAGGCGATGTGCTTGCGAATCATGAATGAAGCGGAGTTTTCCCCCGGGGATGGCCGAGGAGAAATTGGACCTTGTGCGACATACTGACAGTCCTGGTTCACCAAATCAGAGATCTCGGCGTGCTCGGCGCTTGATCTGAATCTCCGGATTCCCTTGCGACGGGCAGTGTCATCGGCGACCATGCGCCGGTGACCGCACTGCTTCCGAGCGCCACCGCTCGAGGGAAGGCGCTGCGGCGCGAGATCTCGGCGCTGGACATCACGGCATCCTGCGAAACGGCGGACCTCTGGGCCGCCTCGCGCGACTGTTCGCCCACCGCTCTCCTCTGGACCCGGGCCCGCCTCACGCCGTACCCACCGGACGTGGTCGCCTGGCCAGAGAACGCGGACCAGGTGGCGGCGCTGGTGCGGCTCGCCGGCCGGCGGCAAGTCCCGCTGGTGCCGCTGGGGGGCGGCACGGGAACCTCCGGCGGCGCGGTCCCGTTGCGCGGCGGGATCGTGCTCGACACCAAGCGCCTCACGCGGCCGCTGACCATCGACGGCGCGCGACTGGCGGTCGACGCCGGCGCCGGTGTCAACGGAAAGCGGCTCGACGAGCTGCTCTCGAAGGAGAAGATGACGCTCGGGCACGCTCCGGCTTCGCTGCGGACGGCCACGGTGGGTGGATGGCTCGCCACGCGGAGCGCCGGGTTCCTCTCCACGCGGTACGGGTCGGTGGCGGACATGGTGCTTTCGCTGACCGCCGTCGACGGCGCGGGCGAGATCCTGCGCACGCTGGAGGGACCGAGCGCCGGACCGGACCTGGCCCAGCTCCTGCTGGGCAGCGAAGGCACGCTGGCGATCTTCACCGAGGCCCGCCTGCGCGTCTGCCGGCGGCCGCGCGAGAAATGGCTGCGCGCGGTGCGCTTTGCCTCGCTCCGGGAGGCGCTGGGCGCGGTTCGCGAGGTGCTCCGGGTGGGCTTGCGGCCTCCCATCGTCCGTCTCCTCGACCCGCTCGATACGCTCTTCGCCGCCGCCGATCCGATCCAGGTGCCGCAACCGCTGAAATGGCTGGCCGAAGGCGCGCAGGGAGAGGCGCTCCGGCTGGCGCTGCGCGCGCCGCAGCTGCTGAACCGGCTGATCGACGCGCTGCCCGCGTCGTCGGTCGTGGTGCTCGGCTTCGAGGGCGACTCCGAGGATGACGCGGCGGAGGAAGGCGAAGCGGCGCTGACCATCTGCCGCAGCGCGCGAGGCGAGGATCTCGGCGCGGCGCCCGCGGAACGGTGGCTGGCCACCATCCACCGGCCGTCGTGGCGGCAGGCGCCGCTCTTCGCCGCGGGCGCTTTCGTGGAGACGCTCGACGTGGCCACCACCTGGGACCGCGCCGAACCCCTGTACCAGGCCGTCCGCCGGGCCGCTCAGGGCCTTTCGCTGGTGCGCGCGCATTTCGCCAACGCGGCGAAGGAAGGGTGCGCGGTCGAGCTTTCGCTCTTCGGTCTCGCGGGGGTGCCCGCGGACGAGATCGCCGGCGGGTCGAGGGAAGACGCCGAGGCGGACTTCGAGCGCGCGGAGCAGGCGCGAGAGGCTGCGTGGAGCGCCGCCCTCGCGGCGGTCGCTGACGAAGGAGCGACCATCTCGCACCACTCCGGGGTCGGGGCGGCGCGCCAGGCGTTTCTTCGCCGCGAGCTGGGCGAGGGAATGCGCCAGCTCCGGGCGCTGAAGAAGGCGTTCGATCCGCACGGGATCCTCAATCCCGGGAAGCTCCTCCTGTGATCGCGCACGACGATCTCGCCGCCACCGGGGTGGCGCTGGTGGACGACGGAGAAGGCGTGCGCGTGACGCCGCCCAGCACCGCCTCGTTGGCGCGCGCCGTCGCCGTGGCCCGCGGCTACCGGCTTCCGTTGCGCATCCGGGGAAGCGGCGACGCGCCCGCGAACGCGCCAGCGAATGGCGTGCTGCTCGATCTGGCCTCGCTCGACCGCATCGCATCGGTGGATGCCGCCAACGGGCTCGCGCGCGTAGAGGCGGGTTGCAGCGTGGCGGCGCTGGAATCGGCGGTGCGGCGTTCCGGGTGCACGCTGGGCCCGCTGCCACCGTCCGTGCGGTCTGGATCGGTCGGAGCCTGGCTCGCCGGACCGACGCGCGGCCAGCGAGGCATTCCGGGCGCCCGCCGGCAGACCGCCGCGCTCACCATCGCAGCGGTCCTGGCGGACGGGCGCATCGCGGAGGGTCGCCCCGCGCCGGCCAAGTCGGTGGGTCCCGATCTCGATCAGCTCGCGCTCGGCGGCGGCGGTTCGCTCTGCATCATCGCAGCGGCCTCGATCCGCCTCTACCCGGCGGCGGTCGCCATGCCCAGCGCCTGGCGCTGCCCGGACGTGGCCGCCGCGGTCGCGGCCCTCGAGCGCGTCTGCGAGCACCGCCTCGCTCCGGGGCGCGCGAGGATCCAGGCCGGGCCGGACGGCGCTACTCTCGGGATGGCCTGGGAGGGTCTCCAGAGCGCGGCCATCGAGCGCGATCGGGCAGCGCGGATCCTGCGCGAGACCTGCCTGCCGGCCCCGGAAGTGCCGCCGAACTTCGTCCGCGAGCCCTCCCAAGGGCATCCGGTGGAGGTAGACGCGCGATGGGCCAGCCTCCGCTCCTGGTCGTCGCACGGGGATCTCCAGCTCTTCGGCTTGCACGCCGGCGGAGCGTTCGCCGTGCTCTCGCTGCCGGAAGCGGGCGGCGCGGAGCAGGGAGCCGCCCTGGCCCGCGCGGCTGGCGCGCGCGTGATCGCGCCACGGCGGCTGCGCGATGCCGGACCGGGCTGGGAGGCGGCCGGCGCGGGCGCCGCTTGGGAACGGCTCGCCGGCGCTTTGGGGATCGAAGCATGATCGCCCTCCGGCAAGAACAGGATCTCTGCGAGTACTGTCCCAAGATGTGCCGGTTCGCCTGCCCGGTGAGCGAGGTGACCGGGCGCGACGCCCTCACTCCCGGGGCCAAGGTCTCTCTCGCCGCTCTCTGCGGACGCTCGCCCGACGCGTCCGCGACGCTGGCCTTCGCCGGCTGCACGGGGTGCGATCGCTGCGTTCACCATTGCGCCCACAACAATGACGTTCCGGCGATGCTGTTCGCGGCGCGCGCGACCGCGGTCCGCGCCGGCGTCGCTCCCCGCTCCTGGGCCGATCTGGCTCTGCGGTTCTCGACCCAGGGGCACGGCGAGACCCGCGATCTCGCCGCCGTGCGCGCGGGTCTGCCGGAGCCGCGAGGAGAAGCGATGCTGTTCCCCGGCTGCGAGGCCCTGGCCCAGGGTGGCGGGGAGGTTCGCGAAGCGCTCTTCGTGGCGGAGAAGCTGGGCGTGCCGCTTCGCCTGGCTCCAGCGGGCGCCCTTTGCTGCGGTCGCAAGCTGCTGGAAGGCGGCCATCCCGAGCTGCACCGGGCGCACGGGACCCGGGTGCGCGCGGCGCTCTTGCCCGGGCGGAATCCGGTGCACCTGGTGTTCCTCGACCCAGGATGCGCTCACGACGTCCTGAAGAGCTGGGAGTTTCCGGCGGGATCGCGGGTCGAGCACGTCACGACCTATCTCGCCCGCCTCCTGGTGGCCATGCCCGAGGACGAACGGCCGCCGCCGTTGCCGGAAACCCTGACCTTGCACGATCCCTGCGCGCTCGCGCGCGGTCTGCGCGAGACCATCGCGCCGCGGGCGCTGCTCGCAGCCGCGGTCAGCGAGCTTCGCGATCCAGGGCGGTGCGGCGTGGAGACGAGCTGCTGCGGGGCCTCCGGCCTCCTTCCGGGCACGCTGCCCGACGTCGCCCGCCGGATCGCCGAAGAGCGCAAGGCGGAGCTGGGCGGCCCGGCGGTCACTTCCAGCCCCGCTTGCGCAGCCGCCCTGGGCGCGACTGCGGTAGTCTCCGTCCTCGCGCGCTGGCTGGCGCAGGGGACGAATTGAAACCATTCCTGGTGGTCAATCCGCGGTCGGCCAACGGGGCCACCGCGCGCCACTTCGACGGCATCGCCAAGGCCGTGCGGAATGCCATCGGCGACGTGGCGCACGCGTTTACCGAGGGGGCCATGCACGGGGCCGAGCTGACCCGGCAGGCGCTGCGCGCGGGCCACGACCTGATCGTCGCGGTCGGAGGCGACGGCACCATCAACGAGGTGGTCAACGGATTCTTCCAGCCGGCCCGTCCCGGGGAGCCCGCGAAGCCGATCAAGCCCAGCGCCGCCCTGGCCTTGCTCCCGCGCGGGACCGGAGGAGATTTGCGGCGGACCCTCGGGCTCGACGGCAACCTCGGGCGCTGCGCCGACCGTCTCAACGGCGAGCGAGTCGCGGTGGACGTCGGGCGCGTCGACTATGTCGCGGACGACGGCCGCGCGGCGAGCCGCTATTTCATCAACGTCGGCGAGGTGGGCGTGGGGGCCCGGGTGGTCGAGATCGCCAACCGCTCCAGCAAACGGCTGGGCGGCAAGGTGACGTTCATGATCGCCTCGCTGCGGGCGCTTCTCGGCTGGCGCGACCTGCGCGTCGTCGTGTCGTTCGACGGCGGTCCGGCGGAGGACTTGTCGGTCACCGCGCTGGCGATCGCCAACGGCAAGTACTTCGGGGGCGGCATGATGGTCGCTCCGGAAGCGCGGCTCGACGACGGGCAGTTCCACGTCACCATCTGGAGCGGTTACCGGCTTTCGGACTTCGTGCTCAAGAGTGGGTCGATGTACGACGGGTCCCACGTCAATCTGAAGGGAACGCGAACGCGGACGGCGCGCACCGTCCGCGTGGAGCCCAAAGGCGCCGCGCCCGTCGGCATCGAGGTGGACGGCGAGCGCCTGGGGCGTCTCCCGGCGACCTTCACCCTGCTCCCCGGTGCCTTGCTCCTCGTCCGCTGACCGTTTGGTGGCGCGGGCGCCCCGCACTATGCTCGGGGCATGCCGCTCATCGCCATCCTCGTTCTCGCCGCCGCATCGAGCCAGGACGTCGTGCAGCTCACGCAGAAGTCGCAGGTCAAGGAGCTCTGCGAGGCGCTCCGCGCGCAGCCCTCCGAATCGGACCTCGATCCGGCCCAGGTGGCCGCCGCGCGCAAGGCCGCGCAGGCCCGCCGCGACGAGGCCGCGGCTCGCTGGTACAGGGTGGAGGTGCCGTCCAAGGGGTTCGCCTTCGGCCGCTACCGGGCACAGGATCAGCAGCTCGAGCTGGACGGAGACCGGCCCCTGCGCGCCGTCGACGACGCGCTCTCGCTCGACCTGGACGGCGCCGATGACGTGGCCTTCAACGCCCGCCCGGAACAGGTCACCGCCTGGAACCAGGAGAAGAAGGCGAAGACGCTGAAGCTGGTGCTGGTCTGGAAGCCCGCCGGTGAACGGTGCGCGGGCAGCGCCGCCGCGGAATCCTGGAGGCTCGCCGGCCATGCGCGCTCTTGGGAGCTGGTCGGCGCGCAAGGCGCGGTTGCCGCGGCCAACGAGGAGGGCGATCCCGTCGGCGGAGGCCCGAGGCAGGTCCAGATCGAGAAGGTGGCGATCGACTCCGACGAGGCGCCACCCCAGAACGACGGGCGGGCACGACTCGCTTCCGCCCAGGGGGCGCTGGACCGGTGCGGGTCCGGCGCGCAGCGCGCAGGGAAGCTCCTGGTCACCTTCGCGGTGCAGGGCGGACGGGTCCGCGATCCACAGGTCATCATGGATTCGGTCCGCGACGAGAAGGTGTCTGGCTGCGTTGCGCGCGCCATCTCGGGCGCGGAGGTGGGCGGGAACGGCCGGGGAACGGCGGCGATCGCCGTTCAGTAAGGCTGTCCGGGCCCCGGCTCAGTGCGCGGCGCCCCAGGTCACTCCCGAACCCAGCTCGACCACCAGCGGCACCGCCAGGTCGGCGGCCCTGGTCATCTGCGCCTTGACGATGGGAGCCACCGCCTCCACTTCCGCGGAGGGCGCTTCCAGCACGAGCTCGTCGTGGACCTGGAGAAGCATGCGCGCCTGGTACTTTCCGCGCAGCGCGGCGTCCACCAGCAGCATGGCGCGCTTCACCAGATCCGCCGCGCTCCCCTGGATGGGCGTGTTGACCGCCGTGCGCTCCGCGGCGCTCCGCGCGCTGGGGTTCTTGCTGTTGATGTCCGGCAGGTACCGGCGGCGCCCGAACATCGTCTTCACCATCCCGGTGCTCCGCGCCGAGGCGATGGTGTCGTCGAGCCACTGCTTCACCTTGGCGTAGCGGGCGAAGTAGCGCTCGATGATGTCCGCGGCCTCGCTCTTCTCCAGCCCCAGCCGGTGCGCCAGGCCGAAGGCCGACAGGCCGTAAGCGATGCCGTAGTTGATCATCTTGGCGATGTCGCGCTGCTGCCGCGTCACCTCCGAGGGCGGCACCCCGAACGTTTCTCCGGCGGTGCGCGCGTGCAGGTCCTCGCCCGATTCGAAGCTTGCGCGCAGCACCGGATCGCCCGAGATGTGCGCCAGCACGCGCAGCTCGATCTGCGAATAGTCGGCGCTGAGCAGCAGCCACCCCGGCTCGGGGATGAATGCCTCCCGGATCTTCGCGCCGATCGGGGTGCGGATGGGGATGTTCTGGAGGTTCGGGTTGATGCTGGAAAGGCGGCCGGTGGCCGCGACGGCCTGGTCGAACGTGGTGTGCAGCCTGCCGTCCCTCCCCAGCACGGCGGGCAGGGCGTCGAGGTACGTGTTCTTCAGCTTCGTCAGCTGCCGGTGTTCCAACACCTTGGCCGGCAGCGGGTGCTGCTGGGCCAGCTCCTCGAGCACTTCCTGGTCGGTGGAAGGTCCGGTCTTGCCCCGCTTCAGGACGGGGAGGTTGAGCTTCTTGTAGAGGACCTCCGCGAGCTGCTGCGTGGACGCCGGAAGGAACTCGCCGCCGGCGAGCTGGAAGATCTCCCGGAGGAGCGCGTCGATCTGACGGCCGAGCT
>Ga0137407_10001023_pt1 | contig 18419 bp, 17 predicted proteins | sample CZOMad2_2_16fung_FD_108410 | JGI IMG/M metagenome (GOLD analysis project Ga0137407, IMG submission 108410) | Vadose zone soil fungal communities from Angelo Coast Range Reserve, California, USA - CZOMad2_2_16fungal (Illumina Assembly) | ecosystem: Environmental > Terrestrial > Soil > Vadose... | reverse complement strand
GGGCGCCGGCTAGGGATCACCCGGCCGCACGCCGATCTCGGCGAACTTCTCGGCGATGTCCGGCTTGATCGCCTTCGCGGCGAGCATGTCGGCGTCCCCCCCCGCCACATCGCCCTTCTTCCGCTTCGCCATCCCCCGCCCGTAGAGCGAATACGGCTTCTCCGGGTCGCGCCGGAGCACGTTGTCGTACTCCTTGATGGCGCGGTCGATCTCGCCGAGCTTCATATAGGTGAAGGCACGGCTATCGCGCGCATCGAGGTGATCGGGCTCGAGGCGCAGGGCTTCGTCGCAATCCGCCAGCGCGGTCTGCAACTGGCCGGCGATGGCGCGCACCCAGCAGCGCTCGTTCCACCCCTCGGCCGCGGCCGGCTGGAGCCGGATGACCTGGCTGAAGTCCTGGATCGCCCGCTCGTAGTCTGCTCTCTGCCGGTAGACGATGCCGCGATTGACGAACGCCTGGACGAAGTCCGGCTTCATCCGCAATGCCCGGTCAAAATCTTTCAGGGCGTCGTCGTAGAACTCCTTGGCGGAATACGCGCTGCCCCGGTCATTGAAGGCGGTTGGGTCATTCGGGTCCAGGCCGATCGCCTGATCAAAATCCCGGATGGCCCCGTCGTAGTCCTCCTTGCGAAACCTCGCCACGCCGCGATTGTGGAAGGCCTGCGCGTAGCTCGGCCGGAGTCTGAGCGCCTCGTCGAAGTCCTGGATGGCGCGGTCGTACTCCTCCTTGAAGCGGTAGACATTGCCCCGGTCGTGGTGGGCCTGCGCATTGTCCGGCTTGAAGGTGAGTGATTCGTCCAGATCCCGGATGGCCAGGTCGTATTCGCCTTTGCCCATGTGGGCGATGCCGCGGAGATGGAGAGCCTCCGCGTACTGCGGGCTGAGCCGCACCGCTTCCTCGAGGTCGCGGAGGGCCCGATCGAACGCCGCTTTCTGGGCGAAGGTCGCCCCGCGCTCGTGAAAAGCCTGCGCATTGTTCGGCATGAGCCGGATCGCCTCATCGAAGTCTCGGATGGCCAGATCCAGCTCACCTTTTCTCCGGTGCGACAGGCCCCGGTTCAGGAAGGCGAGCCCGAAGCCCGGGTCGAGGCGGAGGGCCTGGTCATAGTCCTGAATGGCCCGGTCGAAGACGCCCTTTCGCGCATAGGCCGCCCCGCGCTCATTGAAGGCTTGGGCATTCCTGGGGTCGATGCGAAGCGCGCGGTCATAGTCCTGGATCGCCCGGTCGTAGTCGGCCTTGGCACTGTAGGCGGCGGCTCGCTTGAGATGGGCCCACAGATAGTCCGGGTTGAGCCGGATCGCCTCGTCGAAATCCTCTATGGCCCGATCGTAGTCGCCTTTGAACTGGAGATTGACCGCCCGGCCATACCGCGCCTCTACGGACTTCGGCTCGAGCCGGACGGCCTCGCCGAAGTTCTCGATGGCCCGATCGAAGTCACCCTTCCGCTCATAGGCGGCGCCGCGGTTCACGTAGGCGAGCGAATACGCCGAGTCGAGCCGGAGCGCCTCGTCGAAATTCCTTATGGCGGGATCGTAGTCGCCCTTTTTGAAATAGGCGGCCCCGCGATCATTGAAGGCCTGCACGTAGCCCGGCCTCAGACGGACTGCGTCGTCGAAATCCTGGATAGCCCGGTCGTACATGCCCTTGCCGAGATAGGCGAGGCCGCGATTGTCGAAGGCTTCCGCGAAATCCGGATTCTGCCGGATCGCCTCGTTGAGATCCTGTATGGCCCGGTCGTGCTCACCCTTGCGGACATAGGCGGCGCCCCGCGCGCTATAGACGTCGGTGAAGCCGGGACTCAGCCTGATCGCTTCGTCGAAGTCTCGAATGGCCCGGTCGTAGGCGCCTCGGGCGAAATAGGCGCGGCCCCGAGAGAGATGCCCCCCGGTGCGATCGGTGTGCGAGAGCTGGACGGATCGAAAGGCCCGGCCACAGTAGCTGATCACGAGGTCGGGAGCTTTCTCCTCGAGGCACCGTTGAATGTCGCTCGTCGGCTGCCCCGGGGCGGGGACGGCGCCCCCCATCACCGACACGATCACGCCGACGATGACGGAACGCGCGCGCGCCGCGTCGACCACCGGTCTACACGTGGGCCGTGGAGCGCATGACGTGAGCGAAGCGCTCCATCCGCCCCACGCTCTCCGCCAAGCGCTCGCTGCGGAAGTCGAAGATGACCTCGCTCACCCCGAGCCGGGCAAAGGTGTCGATGTCGTCCTCGATCGCTCCGGACGAGCCGGAGAAAGGCCGCCGCTCCCCCGTCCGCCCGTCCAGCGGTTGGGCTGGATCATAGACCGGCGCCTTGTAGGAAATGGCGAGGCGCGTGGGATCGCGACCTTCCGCCTCGGTGAGCCGCCGAAGCTCGGCGAGCAAGACCGCGAGCTCGGGCGGTCGAAGGGGCACGGCGGGATTCGCGCCCACCGGATGCCAGCCATCGCCGAGACGCGCCACACGGCGCAGCGCGGCTTTGCTGTGACCGCCCACCCATATCGGCGGATGCGGCTTCTGCACGGGGGCGGGCAGGCACTGTATCGCCTCGAACCGATAGAATTCGCCGGCGAACGAGGCCGGACATTCGGTCCAGAGCGTCTTCATGATGCGGATGTATTCGTCGCTCACGCTGCCCCGGCGATCGAAGTCGGGGGCGCCGAGGGCCTGGAACTCCTCGCGAAGCCAGCCCACGCCCACCCCCACGGTGACACGTCCGTGCGACAGCACGTCGATGGTTGCGATCATCTTCGCGGTGACCACCGGGTTCCGGTGGGGAACGATCATGACGCTCGAGACGAGACGGAGCGTGCGAGTCTTGCCGGCTATGAAGGCCATGAGGGCCAGCTGCTCCAGCGCGTCCCCCTGCCCGGGAAAGGCGCCGGTCACGGTATACGGATACTTCGAGGTGATGGTGACAGGAAAGACGACGTGGTCCGCGATCATCACGGAGCTGAAGCCGAGCGACTCTCCTCGCTGGACGAGCGTCTCGAGCGCCTCGGGCGTCGCCGTATGACCACGGGTGGGAAGGTAGAAGCCGTATCGCATGGGCCTCCGACGACTCTATCCGCTCCGGGGCCCCTCCGGCAAGCGGGCTAGCCCAGAGCCGGGACTACCTCTTTGGCCCACCGCCGCATGAAGGCGCGAGGGTCCGGCACGAAGGCCGTGATGATGAATTGGCGGGCGCCCGCGGCCATGGCGCGTGAGAGCTGGGCAACGCAGTCGGGAGGCGTGCCCGCGACGGCAAAACGATCGGCGAGGAATTCCGTGAGGCCCCAGCGATCCGGCAGGCTGGCGTTCGCCGCGCCCGGCAGCTCGTGGTGATGAGCATTGTACTCGCGCTGGAGCGCCTTGATCCGCTCGTGGAGGTGGGGCGGCACGCCCTTGCCCTCGAGGGTGAAGCGAAAGGCGTGGTTGGCGCTGGCCGCGAGAGCCATCTTGATGGGCGCTAACGCGTCGTCAGGGCGGTCGGCGAGGCTGGTCTTCGCGAACCACCACACGTCGAGGTCGGCCAGCCTGCGGCCGGCGGCGTGCGCACCTCGCTCGATGGCGGCAAGCGACAGGGCGATCACCTCCGGCGTGAGACCGAGCCCCACGATCACGCCGTCGGCGAGCCGGCCGGCCAGCTCGAGGGTCTTCGGTCCTTCCGCCGCGAGGTATACGGGCACGCGACGGGTCGAGCGCTGCACGCGCCACGTGCGCCCGTCGCGCTCGACCGTCTCGCCGGCGGTGAGCCGACCGAGGGTCAGCACGGAGTCCTCGAGCCCGGCGAGCGTCGCGGGAGGGGCGCCGATCGTGTAGAGGGCACTGTCGCCCGAGCCCACGCCAAGCACGGCTCGTCCGCCCGACAGCTCATCCACACTGGAGATGGCGCTGGCCGTCACCACCAGATGACGCGTCAGCGGATTGGTGACGAGCGGGCCGAGCCGCATGCGCTTCGTGTGAAGCGCGGCCAGGGTGAGGGCGACATAGAGCTCGCGGAACACCGACTGCGAGTCGGCCACGCCGAGCCAGTCGAAGCCGGCCTCCGCCTCGGTGCAGAGCTCCCCGAACCCGCGGAGAGACTCCGGCAAGAAGACGATGCCGAAGCGAGGGGCGGCCATAACCACCTCCACCCTAGCACGCCTTGACAGGAAGACGGCGGGCGACGGATAGTGTCTTCGCGCCGTTTTACTTCCCTCTCACCGATACGAGGTACGCCATGGCCGACTCGACCCGAACACGATCCGCCGAAGAAACTTCCCTGCTCGAGCGCGCGCGCAAGCGGCTGCCCGGCGGTGTGCTCGGCACCTCCCGCTATGCGGAGGAGGCGGCCTTCGTCGTCAAGCACGGAAAAGGCTCGAAGATCTACGACGTGAGCGGGCGCGAGTACATCGACTACGTGCTCGCCTCTGGTCCGCTCATCCTCGGCCACGCCCATCCCGCGGTGGTCGCGGCGGTGCGGGCGCAGATCGAGGGCGGCTCCACCTACTTCATGGTCAACGAGCCGATCATCGAGTTGGCCGAGGAGATCTGCCGGGCCATCCCGTGCGCCGAGCAGGTGCGCTTCACCTCCACCGGCTCCGAAGCCACCTTCTTCGCCCTCCGCGCGGCGCGCACTGCTCGCCAGCGCGACAAGATTCTCAAGTTCGAAGGCGGCTACCACGGCGCCCACGACTACTCGATGATGAGCTCGACCCCACGGTCGCCCAAGGCTTTCCCCGCGCCGGTGCCGGACTCGTCCGGCATCCCGCACGCTATCGAGGCCGACGTTCTGATCGCGCCGTACAACGACCTCGCCACCGTCGAGGGCATCGTGGCCACGCACGCCGACGAGCTGGCCGCGGTGATCATCGAGCCGTTCCAGCGCCTCATCCCGCCCCAGCCCGGCTTCCTGCAGGGCCTGCGCGAGATCACCCGCCGCCACGGCATCCTGCTCATCTTCGACGAGGTCGTCACCGGCTTCCGCCTCGCCTACGGCGGCGCCCAGCAGTACTACGGCGTCGTCCCCGACATCGCATGCGTCGGCAAGATCGTGGGCGGCGGCTTTCCCCTCGCCGCGGTGTGCGCCTCCGAGGAGCTGATGGGCCCCTTCGATCCGCAGCAGGACGGCAAGGGCGACTTCATCTCGCAATCCGGCACCCTCAACGGCAACCCCATCGCCGCCGTGGCCGGCCTCGCCACCCTCGCCGAGCTGCGCAAGCCCGGCGCCTACGAGACCATCCACGGCACGGGCAAGCGCCTCATGGCCGGCCTCAGCGAGCTGGTCCAGCGCTCGGGACTGCCCGCCCAGGTGGTCGGGGAGCCGGTGGTCTTCGACGCGATCTTCACCAGCGAGCCGATCACCGACTACCGCTCGATCCAGAAGGCCGATGGCGGCCTCGCCCGCGCCTTCACCACCGAGCTGATCAAGCGCGGCGTGGTGAAGAACACGCAGAAGATGTACGTCTCCCTCGTGCACTCCGAGGCGGACGTGGCCCGTACCCTCCAGGCCTGCGAGGATGCGCTGAAGGCGCTACCGAAGACCAAGGGCCGACCGTAGGTCGCGACCGCCCTCTGATCGCCTCCGCCGCATGATCGGGCCCTCGACGCCGTGGACCCGCCGGCTCGGCTTCTGGCTGGTGATGGCGGCAGCCATTTGCTGGAGCACGGGCGGCCTGATCGCGCGGCTCGCGGGCACCGACGCGTGGACCACCGTCTTCTGGCGCTCGGTGTTCTGCGCCGCCTTTCTCTCGGTCGCGGTGACGGTGATGCAGCGCGGCCGGCTCGCCCTCGTCGTCCGAGAGGCCGGCTGGCCCGGGCTCCTCATGGCCGTGTGCTTCGCCACCGCCTCCACGGCCTTCATCATGGCGCTCTCCCGGACCTCGGTCGCGAATACGCTGATCATCCAGAGCCTGACGCCCTTCATCGCCGGCCTCGGGGGTTGGCTCTTCCTCGGCGAGCGGGTGCGCCGGCGGACGTGGTTCGCCATGAGCGTCGCGCTCGTCGGCACGGTGGTCATGCTATGGGGATCACCCGGCGCCGGCTCGCGGATCGGCGACGCGCTGGCCCTGGTCACGGCCACCGCGTTCGCGGCGGCCACGGTGGTAGTCAGGTGGCATCGGGGCGTGCCGATGCCCGCGGCGGCGGCGCTGGCCGCGGCCCTCGCCGGGCTGTTCGCGCTGGGCCCGGCCACTCCGTGGTCGGTGACGGGGCGTGACCTGATGCTCCTCGCCCTCTTCGGCATCGGCCAGCTCGGCATCGGCATGCTGCTCTTCACCGCGGGGGCGCGCCTCATCCCCGTGGCCGAGGCCTCGCTCATCGGCGTGCTCGAGTGCGTGCTCGGACCGCTCTGGGTCTGGCTCGCCATCGGCGAGCGCCCCGGCATCTTCGCGCTGATCGGCGGCGCCGTCATTCTCTCGGCGCTCGTCACTCACACCGCGGCCGATTTGGCACAGTCACGCTGGCCCGAGGTCGACAGGATGGCCTAGCGGGGGTTTCTCTAGCTCTCCGAGCGCGTGCAGAGGATATTGACCACGGCCTGCCTGCCCGCGCGCACGGCGGTGAGGGCGCGCCGGAGCGCCGGCACCAGCTCGCTCTGCTCGTCGACCAACTCGCCGTGCCCGTCGAACGCCTTCACGATCTCGTCGAAGCGCGGCGAGGGCGACAGCGATGTCAGCGGGAATTGCCCGGTGCCCTTGGCCCAACCTTCGGGATGCACGCCGATCGTGCTCGACTTCACCGCCTCCCACTGCGCATTGTTGAAGATCACCGTCAGCACCGGCAGCCCCTGCGCTCGCGCCACGAAGTGGCAGGCCGCCGGCTCGTTGAACAGATACGAGCCGTCCCCGAGGCATGCGATGACCGTCTTGGCCGGATTCCCCAGCTTGAGGCCGAGCGCGCACGGCAGTCCCCACCCGAGCCCACTCGCATGAGGCTGGCCGAAGAAGGCGCCCGCGCGCTCGAAGCCGACGAAGCGGCGGTCGAGCGGATACTCGTTCACCACCACCGTGGTCTCGTCGAGCACCTCTTCTACCGCGGCCGCGGCGGCGGCGAAGCCGATCGTCTTCCAGCCGCCCTGGGCCTCGATGATCGCGGCCCACTCGGTCCGGCGGGCGCGGTGTGTCCTGGCCACCTCCGCACCGCGGGCGGCCACGTCCGCGGGAGTCACGAGGCGACGAAGAGCTTCCGTGAGGAGGGGCAGGGCGGCCGCGGGCTCGGCGAGGATGGGCACATCGCACGGGAAGCTCCGCATCGGATAGCGCGCGAAGAGCGGATCCACGCCGAGATGAATGATGGCGGCATCGGGCGCGGGCTTGGCCAGCGCCGGATACCACGGCACGTCGCACTCGACGACCAGTATGGCATCGGCTTCGGCGAGGGCCGGGTCCACGCCCGACGGCTGCGTATAGCCCACGTGCAGGGGATGGCTCGAGGGAAAGTTCACGTGCGTCGGATCCACTTCCACCACGCCGATGCCGCCGGCCTCGGCCAGCCCCACGAGCGCGGGCACCGCGGCGGGGTCGCGGCCCGCGCCCGTGGCGAGGATGAGGGGCCGGCGGGCGCGGGCGAGAAGCTGTGCCGCCTCCTCGATGCGCGCCGGATCCGGGAACGCGCGCGAGGCCATGTGACGGCGCGGCGGCGACGTGATGCTGATCGAGGAGAGCCGTTCGGCCAGCACCTCGCGCGGCAGGGTGACGTAGACGGGTCCGCGCGGCTCGCTCAGCATCAGCTCGAAGGCGCGATCGATCACCGACTCGATCTGCGCGGCGTGACGGAGCTCGTAGTCCCACTTGACGTACTCGCGCAGCATGCCCGCCTGGTCGAAAGCCTCCTGCGCCCAGTGGATGTAGAGGTCGCGGGAGCCTGGCAGCCCCTCTTCCGTGAGCGGCGTCCGCCCGGCGGCGAGGAAGAGGGGCACGCGCCCGCGCGCCGCGGTGATGACCCCGCACGTCGCATTGGCCGTGCCCACGGTGACGTGGACCATGACGGCCTGAGGCCGTCCCGTGGCGAGGTAATAGCCGTGAGCCATACCGACGGCCACGGACTCGTGGGGCACGACGATGGGACGCGGCGATGCCTTGCCCTCAGCCTGGCGCTTGGCGAACGCGTCCACCAGCGAGGCGAAGTCCGTCCCGGCATTGGCGAGGAATACGTCCACTCCCCGGTCGTGGAGAAGCTCCAGCCACGCCTGGGCCACCGTCTCGACCTGCAGTGTCTTCTGTCCCATCTGATCTCCCGTGCGGCGCTCGAGCAATCGGCACGAAGTGAAGCCGTTGGGTATGCATAGCATACGGCGCGGTCCCTCTTCCAGTCTCCTCAGCGAACACTCCCTACGCGTGGTAGAAGGGATCCCCAGAGGAGGACAAGCCTCATGAAGCTCGTACGCTACGGCCGCGCCGGCGCCGAGAAACCCGGCCTCATCGGCAGGGACGGCGCCCTTCGAGATCTCTCGCGCGTGGTCAAGGACATCACGCCGGAGGCCTTGTCTCCCGCCGGGCTCAAGCGCCTCCGCGCGGTCAAGACAGACCGGCTCCCGGTGGTTCGCGGCCGGCCCCGGCTCGGCTGCCCGCTCTCCGGCATCGGCAAGATGGTCTGCATCGGACTCAACTACACGGACCATGCCCAGGAAGTGGGCCTGGCCCTGCCCACGGAGCCGCTCCTCTTCATCAAGGCCAATAGCGCCATCAACGGACCCGCCGACGCCATCGTGAGACCGCGAGGAGCCGTCAAGCTCGACTACGAGGTCGAGCTGGGCGCCGTCATCGGCCGCGATGCCCGGAATGTCAGCGAGGCCGATGCCCTGAGGCACGTGGCCGCCTACTGCATCGTCGACGACGTCTCCGAGCGCGCGTTCCAGATGGAGCACGGCGGCACGACCACCAAGGGAAAGAGCGCGGACACCTTCGCGCCCATCGGGCCGTATCTGGTCACCGCGGACGAGGTGGGCGACCCCCAGGCGCTGGAGGTCTGGACCACGGTCAACGGCCAGGCGCGCCAGCGCGGGACGACCGCCAACATGATCTTCACCGTGCGACATCTCGTGGCCTATGTCAGCCGCTTCATGTCCCTCCGGGCCGGCGATATCATCTCCACCGGCACGCCGGCCGGCGTGGCCCACGGCATGAAGCCGCCGCGCTATCTCGAGCCGGGCGACGTCGTCGAGATGGGCATCACGGGACTCGGCGCGCAGAAGAGCCGCATCGTCGAGCGCTGAGGCGCCCCCGGAGCGCGCCGCACAGAAAGGCGATCATGCGCCGCGTCCTCGTCGCCCTCCTCTTCGTGGTGGCTGCCGGCTGCCTGTCCGCCGGCGTCTCGTCCGATGCGCTCCGTCGCATCGTTGCCAATTGCCTGGACACCGACGACCCTCGCTACTGCGCGCGCTGCCCGGATCCGCAGGCGGGCTACTGCAGGCTCGACTACCCGTGCTCACGCACGACCGAAGTGTGGGCGCTGAACCAGGAGTACGCGGCCATCCGCGACATCAAGATGTGCGGCTGCGGGGCCGGCTTCGTTCACGGCCTGGCCCTGCCGCGCTTCACCGTGGCCGGAGTGGAGGACCCGCGGCCTCCCGACGGGATCTGGCGCTTTGCATGGGACGTCGCCCGTGTGCGCATAGCCGAGGAAGACGAGATCGCGCTTGCCGTCAACCCGCCCGAGCTGCGCACCCAGGACCAGCTCCACCTGCACCTCGTGCGGCTCCTGCCGACCGCCCGCCTCCGGGTGGACGCCCTGCGCCCGATACGGGTGGAGCGGCTCGAGGAATCCTGGGCCGCCGCCCGCGAGCATGCATCCACGCGGCAGCTCGCTTCCTACGGGGTGATCGTGATTCGCGGGCTCGACGGGGGCTGGCTCGTCGCCGCCGTCGGCGGCAGCCCGGAGGGAAGCTTTACCCGCGCCCGCTGTACTTCCTGATCCCGTGTGGGCGTCAGAGCTTGTCGGACGGCACCTCGGGTTGCATTGACAGGGTCCATCCACCATGCTATCCGAACGACGACCATGAGCACCCCGGGCGCGCTGCCACTCGAAGGAATACGGGTTCTGGAGCTCGGGCACATCGTAGCCGGACCCTCGGCGGGGCTCATCCTCGCCGATCTCGGCGCCGACGTGATCAAGGTGGAGCGCGGGGGCGAGGGCGATCAGTCGCGCGCCATGCCCGCGGGGACGTCGGCCCTCTTCCATTTCCTCAACCGCAACAAGCGCAGCATCGCCATCGACCTCAAGGGCTCGGTGGAGGGGCGCGCGCTGTTCCTGCGTCTCGCCTCCGTCTCCGACGTGGTGGTCGACAACTTCGCCTATGGCGCGGTGGAAGCTTTGGGCCTGGGCTACGACGTGCTCGTCCACACCAATCGGCGCCTCATCTATCTCGCCCTCAAGGGCTTCCTCCCTGGCCCGAACGAGGCGCAGCCATTCCTCGACGAGCTGGCCCAGATGTCGGGGGGGCTGGCCTTCATGACGGGGCCGCGCGGCCAGCCCATGCGCGCGGGAGCCTCGATCGTGGATGTGGGCGCCGCCGCCTATGGCGTGATCGCCGTCCTCGCCGCGCTTCAGCAGCGGACGAAGACGGGCCTCGGGCAGCGGATCACCTCGGGCCTCTTCGAGACGACGGTGTTCTGGGTCGGGCAGTGGCTGGCCCAATACGGCGCCACGGGCGAGCCGTCGGTGCCCCTGCCCGAGATGAAGCAGGGCACGCGCATGGGCTGGGGGATTTACCAGCTCTTCGCTGCCGCCGACGGGGAAGAGGTCTTCATCGGCATCACGTCCAACGGCCACTGGGAGCGCTTCTGCAAGGAGTTCACGCTCGACGATCTCCTTGCCGATACCCGCCTCGACGACAATGCCAAGCGCGTGGCCGCCCGCGGCTGGCTGCCCGCGCGCATCGGCGAGGAGATGCGACGCTATTCGAGCGCGGAGCTGGCGGAGCGGCTGGAGCGGGCGCGCGTACCGTTCGCGCCGCTGCGCCGGCCCGATCAGCTCGTGGACGATCCGCACCTCGACGCCGCCGGGCAATGGATCGACACGCCCCTGCCCGGGCGCGGTCCGGCCAAGCTGCCGAAGCTTCCCGTTCGGAGCACGGCCTTCGAGATGGGCATGCGGCGCCCCGCGCCGCGGCTGGGCGAGCACACGCGCGAAGTGCTCGAGGAGCTCGGACTCTCCAAGAACGAGATCGACGCATTGGCCTCACGGAGGATTATTGGATGAGCGACCTGCCGAAGACCGTCCGGATCAAGGAAGTGGGACCGCGCGAGGGCTTCCAGTTCGAGAAGGGCGGCATCAGCCTCGCCGACAAGATCTCGCTCGTCGACGCGCTCTCGGACACGGGGGTCAAGACCATCGAGTTCACCTCCTTCGTGAGCCCCAAGTGGGTCCCGCAGATGAGCGACGCCGAGCAGATGGTCGACGGCATCAAGCGAGGGCCGGGTGTCGCCTACGAGGCGATCTGGCTCAACGTGACGGGCCTCGAGCGCGCTGCGCAGTTTCGCGACCGGCTCCAGCTCCGTCCCATGTTCAGCGTGGCGGGCACCGACACCTTCATGCGCAAGAACACGAACCGCAGCGTCGACCAGCGGATCGAGGAGCTGCCGGGCTGGGCCGAGCGCTACCAGGCCCTCGGCATGGACTGGCTCGACGTGGGCGTCATGGCGGCCTTCGGCTGCAACTACGAAGGCGACGTCGAGCCGCGCCACGTGGTGCACGTGCTGGAGAAGGTGGAGGAGAAGGCGAATGCCTGCGGCTCGCGGCTGGGAGGCATCGGCCTCGCCGACACCATGGGTTGGGCCAATCCGCTCCAGATGAAGCGCCTCGTGGGAACGGTGCGGGCGCGCTGGCCGGAGACGCCGGTGAAGCTCCATCTCCACGACACGCGCGCGCTGGCCATCGCCAACGTGGTGGCCGCCCTCGAGATGGGCATCGACTACTTCGACAGCGCCGTGGCCGGCATGGGCGGCTGTCCCTTCGCCGCCCACAAGGGCGCCGCCGGGAACATCACCACGGAAGACCTCGTCTTCCTCTGCCAGGAGATGGGCATCGACACCGGCATCGACCTGGACGCGATGATCGAGGCCGGTCAGCTTGCCGAGCGGGTGGTCGGCCACCCGCTTCCCGGCAAGCTCAAGGCCGGCGGCAATCTCGAGAAGTACCGAGCCCGTGCGCGCGCCGCGGCCACGTCGGGAGCCGCCTGACCCGTCGCGGCCGTCCGGCGTCCGCTAGCGGTTCTTGAAGTCGGGAAGGCGCTTCTCGGCCCAGGCCTTGACGCCTTCCTTGAAGTCCTCGGTCTTGCGCGTCCAGTCCTGCTCGGTCAGCTCGCGCTCGGTGGCGCGCTCGGCCGCATCCGCGAAGCCGCGGCGCATCGTCTCCCGCGTGGACTGGACGGCCAGGGGACCGGACTGGGCGATCTCCGTGGCCAGCGCGACGGCGGCCGTGCGCACCTCCGCCAACGACACGAGCACGTCGGCCATTCCCATGGCCACCGCTTCGTCGCCGGGCACGCGTCGGCCCGTGTAGAAAAGGAGGTTGGCCTTCTGCTGTCCGACGAGGCGGGGCAGGGTGTAGGTGAGGCTGAAGCCCGGGTGAAAGCCGAGCCGATTGAAGTTGGCGCTGAAGCGCGCCTCGACGCAGGTGACGCGGAAGTCCGCGGCGAGGGCCAGACCCAATCCGCCTCCGATGGCGGCGCCCTGCACCGCGGCGACCCAGGGCTTGTGGGAGCGGAAGATGCGCGTCGCCTCCTTGTAGAGATGCTTGCCGCTCGCGTTCCCCGCCCCGGTGGCCGGGCGGTTCGCGAAATCGGCCCCCGCGCAGAAAGACTTGCCCTGCGCGCACAGCACCACGGCGCGGCAGCCCGCATCGCGATCGAATTCCTCGAGGGCGTCCGCGATCTGATTGATGAGGGCATTGTCGAAGTAGTTGTGCGGCGGCCGCTGGATCTCGATCTGGCCGACGTTGTTCGCTGCCATGGTGACGCCGATGTCCTTGTAGGTGCTCACGGGCTCCTCCTGCGGGATAGGTTGGTGACGCGGGGCAGAGTCTAGCGCGTCTCGTCCCTGCTCGATAGGCTCTCCTGCCTCCCCCCCTTTCGCTGAAGCCCCAAACGCCTCGCGGCCAGCCGCGCCATCTTCGGGTCGAGCTCGACGCCTATCCATTCGCGGTTCATTCCAAGGACCACGCGCCCCACCGTGCCCGCGCCGCAGAAGGGATCGAGCACGGCCCCGTGCTTCCGGCTCACCTTCAGCAGTCCGCGCAACACCGGCTCAGGCGTGGCGTCCCATATGCTCTCGGGGTGGGTCCGAGGCAACGGAAGGGTCCAGAAGAGGGTGGTGGGCGACGGGCGCAGGCGGTGTCCGGCCTTGCGGAAGCGCAGCAGATAGTTGATGCGGTTGTCCCAGCGCTCGCGCGGCCGCGTCTGCACCCAGATGCCCTTGGACTGAAGACGCCAGCCCGTGCGCCTGAGCCAGGACGTGATGAGGCCATCGAAGCCCACCCATTCTCGCCCGTCGTGACGGTCTCCCAGGACGAGCCAGAGATCGCCGCCGGGGGCCAGCACTCGTCGCCACTCGGGACCGAATCCCACGGCCAAGCCCTTCGCGTAGCGGTCGGCGGCGGCCCGTCCCTCGTCGGTGATCCAGTAGGTCGGCGAGGTGAGAATGACACCGACGCTGCCCGTCTTGATCGGGCGGAGATCGCGGCTGTCGCCCTCGTAGAGCCGCCCCCGTCCGTCCCGGCTCTCGTAGGCGATCACCGGCCGGCCTCGTGACGGCTCACAGCGGGTACGGCACGAGCTCCCGCGCGACCTCGACCTCGCCGGAAAACCGGGAGCGCGCCTCCTCCCGGTGGCCTTCGAGGTCTCCGTGATGCGAGACGTCGATGTGGGCGAGAATGAGCCGTCTCACCCCCGCCCGCGCGGCGATCTCGCCTGCCTCGGCCGCGGTCGAGTGAACGCCAACGCCTTTCTTCCGTCGCTCGGAGAACGTCGCCTCGTGGATCAAGGTGTGGGCGCCGCACGCCAGCGCCGCGACGGCCTCGCACGGCTCGGTGTCCGACGAGTAGACGACGGCCGGGCCTCCCGACGGCTCGAAGCGGACGGCGATATTGGGCATCTTCCCATGCGCGTTCGGCGACGCGGAGACGGCGAAGCTCCCCAGGTTCTCCAGGGCGAAGCGCTCGCGCGCGGGCACGAGCTCCCAGATGATGGGGAAGATCTCCGGGCGCTCGAGCTGCCGGAACACTCCCAACAGGGCGCGAAGCGCGGGCTCGTGCTCTTCGCGGCACGCGAGATGGAGGGGGGCCTTTCGCCCGAGCAGGTACAGGCTCTCCACGAGCGACGGCAGCCCGTAGACGTGATCGGCGTGAATATGCGTGATGACGACGCGGCTGAGGGTCTCGGGGGCTACGCCCGCCAGGAGAAGCTTCTGCATCGGGCTGCCCCCGCAGTCTACGAGGGCGGCGTCGCCATGGCCCACGAAGACGATGGACGTGGTGTCGCGGTCGGGGGCGGGAACGGCCCCCGAGCTCCCGAGGAAGGTGAAGTGCACGGCCTCAAGCGGCGGCGCGGGTCCGTCGCAGGAGCATGGGCACGCCGATCAGCGCGAGCGCCACTCCGACCACGCTCGCGAGCTGGGCGACACGAATGGGACCAAGCATGAGGGCGTCCGTGCGGAGGGCTTCGGTCATGAAGCGGCCCACGGAATAGAGGCCCAGGTAGGTGAGGAAGAGAGCGCCGGGCGCCCGCTCGAAGCGCTTGCGAAAAGCGAGCAAGAGCAGGAGGAAAACGATGAAATCCCAGATCGATTCGTAGAGGAACGTGGGGTGGAAATACTCGTCCTGCGCGAACTGGATGGGCCGGTGCGGCGGCGAGATGAAGAGCCGCCACGGTAGACTCGTGGGCGTGCCGAACGCCTCCTCGTTGAAAAAATTTCCCCATCGGCCGATGGCCTGCCCAAGGGCCAGGCTCGGCGCGGCGATATCCAGGTAGGTAACGGCGGGCAATCCTCTCCAGAGGGCATAGCCGCCGCCGACGAGGAGACCACCCAAGACACCGCCGTGTATGGCGAGGCCGCCTTCCCACACCGCGAAGATTTTTCCGGGAGCGCGGAGATAGTAGTCGAGGTTGAAGGCGACGTAGTAGAGGCGGGCGCCGACGAGACCGCCGAGAAGACCCAGCTCGGATGCCTTGAGCATGTTGTCGGGATCCAGACCGCGTCGACCGGCCTCGCGATATGCGAGCCAGAGTCCTAGGCCCATCGCGCTCGCCATGAGAATGCCGTACCAGCGGAAGCTCAAGGGACCCAATTGGATGGCGATGGCGCCCGGGGAGTGAAACATACGGGTCACTTATACGGCCCGGCTACGGTGCTGTCAAACAAATCGCGCATTTCTGGGCAAATTCGTTGACACTCGTCACAACGCTTCGGTATCATCAATCGTGCCCCTGCGTGTCACTCTCAGCCGAGACAAAGGAGCTTCGTTTGCCACCAGCTAGCGGGATGCCTACCAGCGTGCTCGACCCCATCCTCCAGGCGGGCCCCATGGCCAGATTCGTCCTGGGGGTCCTCTTGTTCTTCTCGGTGATCTGTTGGGCGCTCATCGTGGAGAAGTGGTGGGAGTTCCGCGCCATCAAGCGCGATTCGAAGGGCTTCTCGCGGGTCTTCCGTCAGGGTGGACGCTTCTCCCTGATCTACGGTGCGGCCAAGAAGTTCCGCGCGAGCCCGCTCGCCCAAGTCTATTCGGCCGCGGGCCTCGAGCTCGCGAGCGTGTATGGCGGAGTCGAGCAAGTGGATGCCACGCTCGAAGAGGGCGAGGGACTGCCACGCGAGGCGATCGATTCCGCGCACCGGGCCATGCTGCGCTCGACGGAGATCGAAGTCACGCGGATGGAGCGTTACCTGCCCTTTCTCGCCACCACGGCCAGCGCCGCCCCCTTCATCGGGCTCTTTGGCACCATCGTCGGCATCATGAGCGCCTTCCATGGTATCGGCCAGCAGGGCTCGGCGAGCCTCGCCGTGGTCGCGCCGGGCATCTCCGAAGCGCTGATTGCCACCGCCGCGGGCTTGGGCGCGGCCATTCCCGCTGTCATGGGCTACAACTTCTTCGTCAATCGCACCAAGCGCTGGGCCACGGAGCTGGACGGTTTCACCCTCGAGCTGCTGAACAACTTCGCGCGCCCCGCCCCCGCCAAGGTCGTGAGCCGGTAGACATGGCGTTCAACCTGGGGGGCGACAGCGGCGGTGCACGCCGGAGCACGTCTACCTTGGCCGAGATCAACATCATTCCGCTCGTGGACGTCGTCCTCGTGCTCCTCCTCATCTTCATGCTCACGGCACCCCTCATGTATCGGGGTATCGACGTCAACCTGCCCAAGACCGCGGGCAAGCCCACCGTGACGGAAGAGCGCATGGAGCTGACGCTCACCAAGGAGCAGCAGATCTACCTGAACGGCAAGCCGCTCGCCCTGGGCTCGCTCGAGCAGACGCTGCGCGAGACGTTCAAGAACCGCACGGACAAGACCCTCTATCTCAAGGCCGACCAGGCCCTCCAATACGGATTCGTTGTGGAGACCATGGACAAGGTCCGCAAGTCCGGCATCGAGAAGCTGGGCATGGTCACCGAGCCCGTGCGGGGGTCATGAGCGCGTTGAGCGTGGCTCGCGGATACCCGATGCGGTCACCAGTCCACTCGACACGCTGGCGGGCCGCTCCGACATCCCCTCCGGCGCCCGCGGTGCCGGTCAAAGCCCTCATCGTGTCCGCGCTCGCCCATCTCGTGGTCGTGGGTGCGTTCCTGGCCTTGGCGCTCTGGGGTATGCTCGACCGCACGACCGTGCACGTGGTGAATCTCTTCCCCTCGATTGCCGCCGTCGGCACGCCGACAGGTAGCCCCGCCGCGCTGCCGACGCGCACGCCCCCGCCGCCGGCGCCGACGCGCGCGCCCGAGCCCGAACCGCGTCCACGGGAGGTGGCAAAGCCCGCGGAAGCCGCCTTGCCCTCACGTACCGTAGCGCCCAGGGTGGGTGACCGTGATCTTCCGCCGCCCGGGTTGCCGTCGGACCGACGCGGCAAGACGTCCGTGGAACCGACGACGCGGCCGCCCGCCACGGCGCTCGGGCAATCGACTGGCTCCGTTGCCGGACAGGGCAGCATGACCCTCGACGTGACCGACTTCCCCCACGCCTGGTACCTGCGACAGGTGCTCCAGAAGGTCGAGGAGCGCTGGCAGACGCAGAATCGCCCGAACGAACCGGAGCAGAAGCCTCGCATCTACGTGGAGATACAGCGGGACGGCTCGATCGCCTCCCCGCGCATCGAGCGGAGCTCCGGAAGCACCTTCTACGACCGCGCGGCCTTGCGCGCCATCTCGGAGGCGAGCCCCTTCCCGCCTCTTCCCGCCGACTGGAGCAAGCCTTCCCTTCGCGTGCTGTTCAACTTCGAGCTCAAGCACGGATGACGCGCCCTCCCCATTTGATTCGATCGCTGGCCATCGGAGTCGCACTCCTGGCTATTATCGTCGCGGGCGTGGCGCTCCTCCGTCCCTCGCCGGCCCGGTCGCAAAGTCCTGACGTCGAGCTCAATGTCCGGCCGGGGCAGCTGAAGAAGATCAACATCGCCATCCCCGACTTCACGCTCGCGGGCGGCAGCGACGTGCAGAACTGGGCCAAGCGGCTCCCAGGAATCACAGGCGTGGACCTGAACTTCACCTCGTTGTTCAGCGTGGTGTCGGGCACGGCCCCGCTGCCCGCGGGCGGCGACGAGGCGGTCCGGCCCCGGCTCGCCGAGTTCGCCGCGGCGGGAGCGATGCAGGCGCTGCAGGGGCTCCTGACCGTGCGGAACGACCGCTTCGAGGTGGAGATGCGCCTCTACGACCTCACCTCGCCGGACTTCCGGATCATCGGGACGAAGAAGATCGTCGCGCACTCATCAGAGCCGCGTCGGGCTGCCCACCGGGTGGCCGACGAGGTGGTACTGCTCGTCACCGGCGAAGCGGGGGTTGCCGACACCAAGATAGCCTTCGCGAGCACGCGCTCCGGGGTCAAGGAGCTCTACCTGATGGACTATGACGGGGCGGGCACTGCACCCGTCACCGCCAACAAGTCCATCAACATCTCGCCGAACTGGAGCCCGGACTCGCGCTCACTCGCCTTCACCTCGTACATGAACGGCTACCCGTTTCTGTATCGGGTCTTCCCCTTCGAGCGTCGGCCCGTGCAGCTTCTCGCCGGCTATGCGGGAATTAATTCCTCGCCGGCCTGGAGCCCCGACGGCCGTGTCGTCGCCATGACGCTGTCCAAGGACGGCAACCCGGAGATCTATCTCCTGACGGTGGCCACGGGCGCCTTCCGGCGGCTCACCAACAATGTCTCCATCGACACCGAGCCTACGTGGTCGCCGAACGGGCGCGATCTGGCCTTCATCTCCGATCGCTCGGGGGCGGCCCACGTCTATGTGATGGATACCGACGGGACCAACCTGCGACGGCTCACCTCGGG
>Ga0137407_10001020_pt1 | contig 18468 bp, 15 predicted proteins | sample CZOMad2_2_16fung_FD_108410 | JGI IMG/M metagenome (GOLD analysis project Ga0137407, IMG submission 108410) | Vadose zone soil fungal communities from Angelo Coast Range Reserve, California, USA - CZOMad2_2_16fungal (Illumina Assembly) | ecosystem: Environmental > Terrestrial > Soil > Vadose... | reverse complement strand
CGCCTTCGCTCTCGGCTCGAAGGCATGGGCAATGCGGAGTACCAGGCCCTCCTGCGCCGTCCCTCGGGGATGATGCGCAAGACGCTCGTCGGTATGCCCGATGGGCAGGTGGATGTGGCGCTCGACCGCTTCCTGGGAGATCTGTCCGACGAAGAGGTGCAGGCCGCGGTGGGCGACCTGGGAGGACACGACCTCGCGTCGATCCTCGAAGCGCTTGATGAGGCCGGCGGCGAGCGCTCGCAGCCATGCGTCATTCTGGCGCAGACCGTCAAGGGCTGGGGCCTCCCTCTCGCGGGCGATCCGATGAATCACGGGGCGCTCTTGAACGCAGCGCAGATGGAATCGCTCCGCGAATCCCTCGGAGTTCCCGCCGGACGGGAATGGGACGCGTTTCCTGCCTCGAGTCCGGAGGCGCGCCTGGTTGCCGGGCGTCCGATGCCTTTCACCGAGCCTCCGCTCCATGGAGTCGACCCGGAGATCCCGGACGGTCTCGACGAGAGCTATCCGGCGCAGGCCTCGAGCCAGGAGGCCTTCGGTCGGGTGCTCGGCAAGCTCGGTCGGCTTCCCGCCGGCGATCACATCGTCACCCTGTCGGCGGACGTGGCGGTGACCACGCATCTCGCGGGATGGATCAATCGCAAGGGTGTGTGGGCACCCGTGGCGCGTCCGGACTTCTTCGCGGAGACCCCGCAGATGATGCAGTGGAAGGAGTCGCCGGCGGGCCAGCACGTCGAGCTCGGCATCGCCGAGCACAATCTCTTCCTCGCCCTGGGCGCCTTCGGACTTTCGCGCGAGCTGTCCGGCGTGCCGCTTCTGCCCATCGGCACGCTCTACGATCCGTTCATCACCCGTGGCCTCGACGCCCTCTATCACGCCCTCTACGCGGGCGGAAAGTTCATCGCGGTCGCCACGCCTTCCGGGGTGAGCCTGTCTCCCGAGGGCGGCGCGCACCAGTCCGTCATCACTCCCGGCATCGGCGTGGCCCTGCCCGCCATCGCCTACTACGAGCCCACCTTCGCCCTCGAGGTCGAGTGGATCCTCCTCCACGCCCTCGCGTCGCTCCTCGACCGCGACAACGGCGAGAGCCTCTACCTGCGCCTCTCCACGAAGCCGGTGGACCAATCGCTGGCGCCCGCCCCGAGCCGGGCGTACCGGGAGCGCGTGCTGGGCGGAGGTTACCGGCTCGTCGACGCGCGTGGCGAATCCGGCTGGGACGCCGAGTCCAATGCGGTGCACCTGTTCGCGGCCGGCGTCATGGTTCCCGAAGCGGTGGAAGCGGCACGCATGCTGCGCGCCGAGAACATCTTCGCCAGTGTCTTCGCCGTGACCAGTCCCGACAAGCTCTACCGTGGCCTCCGGGATCCGCACCCCTACCTCGAAGATCTCGTCACCCCCGACGAAGAGGACGTGCCGATAGTCTCCGTCCTCGACGGCCACTCCCACGGCCTCTCCTTCCTCGGCTCAGCGCTTGCCGTCCCCCAGATGTCTCTCGGCGTCGACAACTTCGGCCAGTCCGGTGCGCGCCGCGACCTCTACGCCCACTACGGCATAGACCCTTCCGCCATCGCCCAGTCCGCCCGCACCCTCCTCGGTCGCCCGCGCTAGCTTCTCGGGGTGGAATACCACGCCGGGCGCGGTGGGGGCCTTCCCCCCGTAGACCACGCCGCGTCGCATTCCGCTTGGCCACTCTGGCCCGCCACGAGATGTTGCTTCGCGGCGCTGAGAAGCTCCCCAGAAGATACGGGTCTACGGGGGGAAGGCCCCCACCACACCCGGCTCACGCGCCACCAACGCACACCGTGAGTAAGGTGCCGAATTCTGCAGTAGGTGGAGTCGGGCGGGTGGCGTCGGGGGAGGGGCGGCGCGGCCGGCGGAGTGGGCCCTTCACAAGTGCGCGCAGCCCGCAGGGCTGCGATTCACGCAGGGTAGGGTGGCGGAGCCGGTTGCGCCGCCCCTCCCCCGGCGCCAGGACCCGCCCGTCCCGCGTAACAAACTCTGCGGTACCGCGACGTCAGAGTTTCGTCGAGCGCGACAGACGGAGCGGTGCCGCGAGGCCGACTAGGTCAACCGGATGTCGAGCCAGCCGAGCGGGGTGACTACTGCGTGCTCGTCCTGGCGGAGCACCACCGTGGTGGTAGAGGACTCGAAGATGGCCGGGCCCTTGACCTCGAGGCCGGCCCGCACGCGCTCGAGGTCGTAGACCGGCACCTCGACCCAGCGTTCGAGATAGACCCGCCGGCTCTTCGGCTGCGCGTCGCCACCCGCGCCCTCCGCCTGCTCCGCGGGCAGCCCCGGCAGCTCCCCGATCACCGCCACGCGCGCGTTGACGAGCACCACGTCCTGGCCGGGCGCGCTGTACGTGTACAGCTCCTCGTGACGGCGGTGAAAGCGATCCACGACCTGGTCCATGAGATCCAAGGCTTCCATGTCCACGCCGGGGAGCGGCACGGTGATCTCGAAGGTCTGCTCGCCGTAGCGCATGTCGACCGCGTGGGTCACCCGCACGCGCCCGCGGAAATCCGCGCCGAGTCGCTTCCGTCCGTCCGCCTCCATCTCGGCGAAGAGCTTCCCGAGGCGGGCCCCTCCCACCTTGTTCGCCTCTCCCACGTGGGTGCGGACGAGCTCGTGGCGCAGGTCCGTGGTGAGCATGCCCCACGCGGAGAGCACGGCGGCCACGCGCGGGACCACCACCCGGCCGATCTCGAGCATGCGCGCGACCTCCGTGACATGCAGCCCGGCCGCGCCGCCGAAGGCGAGGAGGGCGAAGCGGCGCGGGTCGGCGCCCCGGCGCACGGAGACGATGCGAATCCCCTCGGCCATATTGGTGTTCACCACCCGCTGAATGCCTTCGGCCGCGGCCACGGGACTGGTGCCGAGACGCTTCGCCACCGCCGCCACAGCGCCCTCGGCCGCTCCCGCGTCGAGACGGGCGCGGCCGCCGAGGAAATTGACGGGATCGAGAAAGCCCAGGACGACATTGGCGTCGGTGACCGTGGCCGCCGTGCCGCCCTGGCCGTAGCTGGCCGGCCCGGGCACCGCCCCCGCGCTCTCGGGCCCGACGTGAAGGATGCCGCCGGCATCGACGTGGGCGATGGAGCCGCCCCCCGCGCCCAGGGTGTGGATGTCGATGGCAGGCAGCGCCACCTTGCTCGGGCCGACCGCCTTGTCGCCGGTGAGCTGCGGCTCGCCGTTCTGGAGCAGCGCGATGTCGGTGGAGGTGCCGCCCATGTCGAAGGTGATGAGATCGCCGTGTCCGAGGAGCCGCGCGGCATGCCGGCTGCCCGCTATGCCCCCGGCGGGGCCGGAGAGCACGGCGCCTGCCGCCAATCGCACGGAGTCGGCGATGCCCGCGACGCCGCCGTGCGATTGCATGATGAGCACCTCGCGCGTGTAGCCGCCCGCCCGGAGGCGCTCGGCGAGGCGCCCCAGGTACGTGGCCAACGCGGGACCCACATAGGCATTGACGACGGTGGTGCCGAAGCGCTCGTACTCCTTGATCTGGGCCAGCACCTCGGAGGATAGCGACACGTAGACGCCGGGCAAGAGGCGCTCGAGGGCGCGTCGTGTCGCCTGCTCGTGACTGGCATTGCTGTACGAGTGGAGGTAGCAGACGGCCACGGAGCCCACCCCCATCTTGTCGAAGCGCGCGATGGCCGCTTCCAGAGAGCGGCGGTCGAGGGGCGTGGCGACTTTGCCGTCGAAGCGCATGCGCTCGCGCACGCCGAGCCTTCGCCCGCGCGGGGCGAGCGGGATGGGCGGGGGCATGCGCAGGTTGTAGCGGTCGTCCTTGAGCCCCTCCCGCATCTCGATGATGTCGCGATGGCCTTCCGTGGTGAGCATGCCGACCTTGGCGCCCTTGCGCTCGAGCAGCGCGTTGGTCGCCACCGTGGTTCCGTGCACGATGAGATCCGTGCCGGCGAGGAGCTGCCGCGCCTCGGTGCCGAGCTCTTGGGCGAGGAGTCCGAGGCCGTCCATCACCCCGATCGACGGATCTTCGGGAGTGGAAGCGGACTTGGCGATGGTGACGCGACCGTTCGCGTCCACTGCCACCAGGTCGGTGAAGGTGCCGCCGACATCCACGCCGATGCGGTACATGTCAGCGCCCTCCGCGCTTCCGGCTTCTCGAGCCGTTCCGGCCTGTCACGAAGCCGTTCTCGACATCGGCGGCGCGCGCGGCGGGATCGCGGCGCGACGGCTTGCCCCAGCCGCCGCCCCCCGCGGACACGATGTCGAAGACGGCGCCGGGCGGAATGGGAATGCCCACTTCCTTCGTCTTGAGGACCCGGCGCTTGCCGCGGGCGACCATGACGTAGCGATGAGGCAGGCCGTCCTTGCCGCCGAGGATGCCGTAGGAAGGATGGCGGACGCCATCGCCCGCCGTATTGCCCTTGGCCGGCTCGGTCGTCTCCATGCGCAGGGTCAGCACCGAGCCCACCCCGCCCCGGAATTGCCCGTCACCGAAGGAGTCGGGCCGGAACTCGTGCGTCTCGAAGAAGAGCGGGAAGCGCGCCTCCGCGACTTCCACGCTGCCGAACTTGATCCCGCCCGCCGCCTGGCCCTCACCGGCGGTTTCCCATCCGTCTCCCGCCGAAGAGGCGCCGCCGCCCCCTCGGGCGTGGAAGAGATGCCAGATGAACGGGCGCCGGGTGCGTGGGTTCTTGCCCGAGATGGCGATGCGGAAGCGGCGCGACCAGCCGGCGAGCGCGCGCTCCGGACAGGCGCCCGCCAGCGCCTTGATGACGGCCTCCGCGACTTCCTGGGCACAGTGATTGGTGGCGAGGGTCACGGGCGCGGGAGGAAAGGGCCACACGATGGTACCCTGCTTGGCCTTGATCTCGACGGGACGGAAGGTGCCCTCGTTCTTCGGAATGCGCGGATCGAGGAGATAGGCCAAGGCCATGTGCACCGCGGACACCGTGTTCGGATACGACGAGTTGACGAAGCCGATCACCTGCGGATCGCACCCCGTCAGGTCCACGGTGAGCGAGTCGCCCTTCTTGGTGACGGTGGCGCGGAGCTTGATGTTCTCGATGCCGTGACCGTCGTCGTCGAGGACGGAGAGCCCGCGATACACGCCGTCCTTCCATCCCCGGATGCAGGCGCGGCTCTGGCGCTCTGCGCTGTCCAGCACCTCGCCCACCGCCTCCGTGGCCGTGTCAATGCCGTAGTCGTCCACCAGCTTGAGCAGTCTCCGCTCGCCCACCCGGGCGGAGCCGAGCATGGCGCGAAGGTCGCCGAGGAAATCGCGCGGGTGGCGCACGTTGGTGGCGATCATGTCCATGACGTCGTCGCGAAGAGTGCCCGCGTCGTAGAGCTTGAGGGGAGGGATGCGGATGCCTTCCTGCCAGATCTCCGTCGCGCCCGGGTTGTAGGCGCCGTGGGTGGCCCCGCCGATATCGCTCTGGTGCGCGCGATTTATCGACCAGAAGGCGAGGCGCTCGCCCACGAAAACGGGCAGGAGCACGGTGAGGTCGGGCAGGTGATTGCCGCCGTGGTAGGGATCGTTGAGCAGGTACATGTCGCCGGGCCGGAGGCGGCCCGCGAAGTAGTCGCTCACCGCCTTGACGGCCAAGGGCAGGGCGCCCACGTGAATGGGCACGTGCTCGGCCTGGGCGGCGAGACGCCCCACGCCGTCGAAGACCGCGGTGGAGAAATCGCGGCTCGAGTTGAGGATCTGGGAATAGGCGGTGCGGAGCATGGCCTCGCCCATTTCCTGGACGATGGACTCGAGGCGATGCTGGATCACCGAAACGGTGATGCGATCGAGGGCCATGATGTGCCTCCGGGCGCGCAGGGAGAGATCGGGAGCCGTGGCGTGACTGTACATCAACTAGGAGGGGGTACGGTAGATCGAGCATTTACGATGCCAGCGCAGCGGCGGCGCCGGGTTGCGAAGCAGCCAGAGGTAGCGGAAAGGACTCGAAGGCCGTCTCGCCTCATGCTCGACAGCACATGAACTGCACAAGGCGACGAGGGGCACGAGGATAGCCCGACTAGAGGCGGGAACACAGTAGACTCGAAGCACTTGCTGGGATAGGGATTGCAACCCGACACGACGGAATCCTGACCGCCTTCCCAGCGAGCACTATCAGGGCTCGACAGGACGAGGGAAACGTGGGGACGAAGAGACACACCAGTCGAACGGAGCGGGCCGAGGAGCTGCGGCTCTTGCACGAGGCAGGCGATGACGCATGGTGGGGGCGGCCCGACACCGACACTGTGGACGCGGTCTGGCGCCTCGTGGAGCCAAACCTGCCGTCTGAACTCCGGCATCTCGCCAGCGACTTCACCGCCAGACAGGTGCTTACCGTCGCCCTGGCCCGCTGCCTCGAGGTCGGGGAGGAGCCACCGGTAGCCAGGAGGGAGAAGAAGCGCGCCACCTTCAGTCAGAACCACCTCTTCGATGCGATCGCCCCGAGGTGGAGCCGCACGTTCAAGAAGGTCGCGGAGGTTGGCAACCCTGGCTGCGTTCCGACGCCCAACATCGTCAACTTCGGGCACGGCGATGCCCTGGAGGTCCGACGGCAGCTACTCGCGGTCGGAGTTCGGCTCAAGGACACCTGGGACATCATCGCGGGGACGTGGTCCAAGAGCGATCGGTCGAAGACGCCGGGCACGAACCCGTTCTTCTACCTAACGCGTCCCAACGCCAAGCTCGGCTACCGCGTCAATCTCCGCGACACCGAGGCGTGCGCGGAGCTACGCCGGCTACTGCCGCCCGCGGGCGATCGACCGGGGCAGCTGCTGCTCGACTCTGACCCGTGGCCGCCGCGAAGGGAGTACTACAAGGTCTGTGCTGAGCGCCCGTTCGACGTGGTCGAGAGAAACGAGGAGGTCACCACCGTGCTGGAGACGCTGGAGCGCTCCCGGCTGCGCTTCGACGCCGAGCAGTTCATCGCCGACTACGATCGGTGGGAGCGGATCGTTGATCGCGTGAAGGCGTGGAAGGGACGCGTGCCCTACAAGCGGCGGGCGCCGTTCAAGCGCCGCGTGAAGATCGGCCGTCAACTCCAGAGCGACCTCGATGCCTACCGGGAGATCCGCGGGCGTGTCGAGGGTCTGCCACTGTCACGCGAGGGGCTGCCGGAGTCCGTGCTGATCAAGAGCCGGTTCTTTCGCGACCAGGAGGGGCGCTTCCACGCCGATAATTTCTGGCCGTCGCGTTCGAGTGGCCAGCGTATCCGGAGCTGGGTCCGCCAGGGTTACGGACGTATTCCTTGGGCGTGGGTCTCCACACGTCACATATGGTTCGCCGACCGACGGGGGGAACAGCTCGCGGGCTACGATGTCAGCTCGAGCCAGACCCAGATCCTCGCGGTCGTACTTGGGCTCACCGACCTGGAGAAGATGCTGAAACGGCCGGGCTTCAAGATCTACAGGTACCTTGCGGAGGAGGCGATCTCGTGGCGGCTCCCGCTGAACCTGCCATCGCCGCCCAACCCCGCCAAGCTGATGGCCGTGATGAAAGATCTCTGGGTCCGTGTACTGTACGGCGGCCACCTGCGGGAGATCGTCCGCGACCACTTCGACGTCCTGGTTCCAGGAACGTTCCCGAAGAAGTTCACGAAGCGCTACAACGCCGCCATCGAGACGGCCGAAGGCGACCTGCGGGCCTTCCTGGAGAGCATCCTGTGGTACGGGAAGCCAGGCGAGGGCAAGTTGAGCGACTTCCTCCGCGCGAGCGAAGAGGTGGCCAGGGTAGCGATGGCACGCGACCCGTATGCCGGCGTCAGCTTCATCGACCCTCTCGCCGAGACCGTAGTCCGGTGGAACCCACCTCGCCGCAACCGCTGGAGGCTGAACTGCTCGGGATTCCAGGTCGCGCTGAAGCTCCCGGGTGGATGGACTGGGAAGAAGGGTACGCCGAAGCGACGGTTCATCGATGCGATTCCACACGCCGTGACCGGTGACTACCCCGTCAATCTGCGAAAGCTGAAGCAGGCGGTAGCCCCGGGCGTGATCCACCTGCTGGACGCTTTCTTCAACGCGCTGGTCGTCCGGAGGCTCGAACATGCGGGGGCTGCGGACATCCTGGCCTTACACGACTGCTGGATGACCGCAATCGATCGCCCGGTGTCGTACCCGCGGGAGTTCGAGGCGATTATCGCTGTCGCCGGCCGCGAGTGGCTGCTGGGGCTCGGGCCCGTGTATGACGCGCTCGACGGCTACCTCGAGGGCACCGAGTACGGGCCTTGGGTCCGCGGGCTACGAGAGGGGTGGGAGCGTCGCTGCCGCGTGGAGCGCTGGCCGGTGTTCCGGGTGGAGCCCACGATCGGGGTGGTGCCCACCCGGCCCTGGATGACCCCGGAACAGCTGGACAAGTTCGAGGCCCTATGGAAGCGGGCCGGCTGGCTGGAGCCCTATGTGTCACGTGTGAAAGGGGGCCCTGGGCCCCTTGACGGCTAATGTGTCACGGGTGAAAGAGAGCGAGGGCCCAATCCGGGGCTCTCGCCGGAGCCGTTCCAGGTTTCTGCAACTAAATCCACTACTTGAGGAAGGAGGTGAAGATCAGATGAACGACAGGTACCAAGAGTTGCTGACGATAGGCGAGTGCGCCAAGCGGCTCGCCAACACGTCCGAGATAGGCCTGCGGCACCGGATCGACAAGGGTGAGGTGGGCGCGGTGAAGCGGTACGGGCGCATCCTGATCCGCGAGGACGAGCTGCGCCGCTGTTTCCCGTTCGAGTACAAGCCCCGCACGCAGTAGCGCCACTAAGTAGCTGCCCCCCTCGCTGAAAATCGCAGGACCAGATTTCCGAATCTATTTGTTTGCCCGGCAAGGGCTTCACTTTGCCTTTCCACATGGCACCAACGCGCCCGAGGGGCGAGACGGAGAGGCATGAAATGACGACGATTCAGGAGCGGGTGGACTACTTCGCCAATCGGTGCCAGCAACTGACACGCCAGGTGGCGTGGTACAAGAGCCGCCGCATACCGAAGAGCACGGCGGCAGAACTCGCCAAGTACGTACGCTACCGCACGTCCGAGAAGGGTCACGCGAGGATGGAGCGGTACAACCGTGGCGAGGCGGGGCGGGTCGCCGCCCGGCGGTATCGGGATACTGGCGTGCCGTACCAGCGGAGGCTGCGGGCCCGGATCAGGGACGACCGGAATGTGCTGGCGCAGTTGACGGCTAAACTTGCCGACCTGCAGCGCACATAGCTCCAATCAAACGAAAGGGACAGCTATGAACAAGAGAAAATTGATCGACGCGGTGAACCAGAGCGAAGCGGAGAAGGCCAACGAAGTCGACAACTCGATCTTCGAGCTGATCCAGTCAACAGAACCAGGCGTCGTCATGGAGCTGGTGGGATACGGGGTCACCAGCTTCGATCCGGCCCATGTGGAAGCCCACAAGGACGACGACTCAATCGTCGGTGGTGTGACGACGTTCTATCTGACCGCTCAAGACGTCGAGCACCTGCGACACCTCCTCGTAGAGTAGCCGCGGTCCTCGCATCACCCGCCGCCGAAAAACTCGAGATCCGCAGATCCGAAACGCATTCGTCGTTTGCTCGGCAAGGCTTTGCCCACACCACCCGCGCGCCCGAGGGGCGCAGAAGGAGGACAGATTGAACATGACCGAGGTTCTCGCAATGTGCGACTTCTGCCGAGAACCAGCACCCGCCGAGCCGTGGGCGTATCCGGCGAAGGACTTCGCAGCAATTACCGGCAACACCGTGCTCGACTTCCGAGGTGCTTGGGTCGCGTGTGACACGTGCGTGGAGTACATCGAGCGCGGCGACCTCGACGACCTAGTGCAGAAGCACTACATCGATGAGGGCGACCTTCCCATCGCGAAGATCATCTTCGCGGCCTTCGCGGCCCATCGAGACGGACCGCGGTTTCGGTGGCGGTAAGGACCTACGACGTTCAACCTCTAGACCACAGGAGCAACACACTCGTGAGCAACGACGTCAAGAAACCAGAACCTATCATCCTGCACATTCCAGCGTTCGATGTCTTCGATGAAGAGAAGGTGCTGTCCCCCAACAACCGCGACACCTACAATCACCCCACCGCCGTCCGTGTCAATCGTGGTGGAGAGATCACGGAAGTAACCGCCGCCGGCACCAAAGTGTCGGGGGGCGAGAAGCCTAAAGAGTATCGGGGCGTCTGCATCGAGATCGACTTCTCCGACGAGCACGGCCTCGACTGGACTCTTCAGTTTGGCTTCCACAAGGGCAACACCCTCGTAGGGGTGCTGAAGCGACAGCAGCGCCTCGACGGCGGCTACTCGGATGTCCCTGAAATCTGGAGGGGCTAATGAGCCTTCCCAGCATCCTCGACTTCCTCGCGCTCTTCGTTCCAGCCGACGCAGACGGGTTCATTGAACTTCGGGCAGGGACCCAACCCGGTCCCCGTGACTTCATTCGGCTCTCCCAAGCGGACGCCGTGAGCCGGGTGCTCGCCTACATCGACGCGTGCGCCTCGGAGGGGAACCATCCGTACTTCGGAGTTGCCGAGCGGGCAACCGAGGCCAACGGCAAGAAGGAGAACCTCTCGCGGTTGAGAGCATTATTCGCGGACTGCGACTTCAAGGACAGTTCCGAAGCCCAGGCGCGAGAGCGCATCGCAGCCTTTCCGCTCCCGCCGAGCGTGCTGGTAGAGAGCGGCGGTGGTTTGTATCCGTTCTGGCTCCTGAAGGACCCCGTCGACCTTCGTGCGGCGGACGCCATTGCCCGCGTTGAGGGACTCATCCGTCGCGTCGTCGCCACGTTGCACGCGGACGCGAACGCGACCGACGTGACTCGGTTGCTGCGCTTGCCGGGCACGATGAATGAGAAGTACGACCCGCCCAGGGCCGTGCTGATCGCGGAATGTCATCCGGAGCGAGCCTACACGCTTGAACAGTTCGAGGAGCTCAGCGTATTGCTGCCCGACCCGAAGATCTTGGCGACCTCGAGCAAGCCTCCTCAGGCCTCCTACTCCATCGGTGTCCTCAACCCGCAGAAAGTTGTCAACGTGCTGTCGAAGCTGTGGCCGGACGCCGACAGCGGCAAACGGCACGCCTTCGCCAAACATATCGGCGGCTGGCTCGCGCATAAGTTCGTGGAGGAGGATGACGCGGTAATGCTAATTCGCCGGGCTGCGGAGGCGGCAACAGATGACGACGTTGACGACCGGGTACGCGTCGTGAGGGACTCCTTTAGGGCGCACGCTGCGGACAAGCCAGTCACTGGGCTTCCGAGGGCATTTGAGATCGTGCCCGAGTTGAAGGACGTGGTGTCGATCCTGAACGAGGGTTTGGGAATCGTGCCGCGCCCGTTCGTCAGCATCGAAGAGGTGGATGAGCTGGCGTGCACCCCGGAGAAGAGCCTCGCGCTCCCTGTCGAGGCGCGGCTCGGGCTGGCCGGGCGGTACGCAGACCTCTATGCGGAGGCATACGAGGCACCGTGGGAGAACTTCTACTTCGCGTTCCTGACGCACTTGGGAGCACGGGTGGCGAAGCATCTGCGGCTCGAGAACGGTCTCGGCACCGAGCCTCGCTTGTACGCGATCCTGCTCGCGCCGAGCGGGTCAGGGAAGAGCGAGGCCATCAACAAGGCGGCGGCAGACTTCGCGTGGTCGGAGCTCGGGCGGGTCCCCGACCACTCGAAGGCTGAGCGGGGCGCGGTCTCCATCGTTCACGGTGTCGGGAGCGGTGAAGCTCTTGGCGAAGCCCTCGAAGATGACGATAAGCGGAGCGTGCTCTTCCAGCCCGACGAGTTCGCGCACGTCGCCAATAAGATGAAGATCGAAGGATCGTCGCTCACGTCGATCCTGAACACCCTCTTCGAGAAGGCGACCTGGGATAACCGGGTCAAGGGAAAGAAGCGGTATCAGGTCGAAGGCGCGAGCTTGAGCTTCCTCACAGCGTGCGTGGCCGATGTCTTCCCGACGCTCTTCGACCCGAAGGGCGGGGCCGATCAGGGGATCGTTAATCGGTTCTGGATCGTCGCGGGACCCCCAGGCCTCGAGCCGAAGCCGAGCCCGCAGGTTGAGTGGCTCGAGCTCGATCAGATCCGGCAGCGGCTCTTTCAACTGCTCAAGCCGTTTCAGACGATGACCATGCACCAGCAGGTCATGGTGCGGCTGACTCCCGAGGCGACCGCGCTCTACGAGGCATGGTACCGAAACGAGTACTTCCCTTACCGGGCGCAGGATCCTGCGATGCTTCGGCTCGGTACGTACGTCCTGCGATTCACCATGCTCCTGGCCCTAGCGGCCCATGACGGGCCGGTAGTGCTCGAGGCCGGTCTGACGGCCGGCCCAGAGGCGGTGGGCGCCGCGCTCGCCATGGCCCGGTGGCAGCGGGATGTCCGGCGCAGATACGTCCCGATTCTTGCCGAGAACCAGGCTGCGAAGGTGGGGCTCACGATCCTCCGCGTCTACCAGGAGGCCGGGGAACAGGGGTTCACCCGACGGGACGCGCAACGGGTCACGAGTGCTACGCGTCTTGGAGTTGAGAGTTGGAACCGGGCATTCGATGCCCTCGTGCAGAACGGGAATCTCGCGCCGCTCGAATCGCTCGCAGTGTCGAAGTCGGAGAAGGGCGGCCGGCCCCAGACTCCGCGCTACCGATTCGTCTTCAGCTAGTCCCACCTGGGGTTGTGTCGGCTGTCAGCGTTTCGTCAGCAGACGGGTGCTGACACCGCATCCTCAATACTGGGGCTCTGGAATGCCAGTTTGAAGGTTATGTCAGCGTGTCAGCAGCTTTGGGATACGGAGTATCTCTTTCTCTCTATTGGTGCTGACGACCGACACAACCCCCCTCGAAGAGCATCGCAGAGCCCCAGTATTGGGGCCTCGCGCGCTTCGTTCACTGCTGACACAACCGCTGACAAAACGCTGACAAAACTATCGTCACTAACCGGCCCCTAGCGAGGCCGCAAAGGAGCAAGGCACTATGTCTGTCCGACGAGAACAGCCGGTCGAGGCCCTCACAGCGCGCCCGGTAGGGCTGGCTCAGCAGCAGCCCTTGGGGACCGCGCTAGGCGCTGCCCCAAGGAGATCAATCCCGGCCCTCCGGAGCCCGGCGAGGGGGGCGGCGCTGGAGGGGGATCCTGGGGGCGGATCATTGGCGCTGATGCAAGGGTGCTATCCACGACGCGTGTCGCTGGCGCTGATGAGTGGGGCCGAGCGGCACCCTCGAAGTCGCGCACTATCGCTGTCGCGCTTTCCTGAAATCACCCGCGCCATTGTTGATGCACAGAGTCAGCAGCGTTTCCGCTGCACTGGGAGTGCCGCTTGAGCATCGATCCCCTTTCACTCGAGATTAGACGCAATGCGTCGGAGAAAGTGACAGACTCTGTTACTCCGACCTACCTCACGTGCGCCGAGGCTGCCCAACTCATCGGAATCAATGTCAAAACGATGCAACGTTGGGCTCTGACGAGCTCCGTGCCGGTGCTGAGGCACGGCCGGATCCTGCGTTTCCACCGCGAACGGTTGCTTCGGTGGCTCGAAGTTCAGGAGCAGCCAGCACACCGCCAGCGCAAGGCGCAGCTGGTGCGCTCCAACTAGCTGATAGCACAACGCACTGTGCCTGACGACCTGCCAAGCTGAGCCCAGCCAACTGCTCTAGCTGACGGGTTGTGCCAAGCGTCAGAGCGGCGCGTCATGCTCGGCGCTTGGCTCGTGCGGAGCAGTAGCTTCACGCTGTAAGCCGGGCCGTGCGAAGGCACTCGGCCGTCGTCGGTCACGCTGGACTTATCCGACCGCAGCCGCTACCTCTCCAGTCCTCCCGCGCTGACAGCCCGCGCAGTCTCCCTCGTCGCTGTGGATAATCGCCGACCCTCCGTTCTGGAAAACGACGACCCCCTATGGCCCAAACCGAGCAGCGCGCTATGAAGCGCGGGAGCACTTCGGCTATCCGTACCCTTTCCGAGGCCCATTGTTTTTCCCCACCGTGCCCCGCGCTCGCAGGGCCGAACAGGAGTGCTAGATGATTGTCCGACCTGCCCTGACGGTTCAGCAGACCGTCGCCGTCCACCGCAACCGCTTCCCCCAAGCCCTGGTCTGCGTCGTCTGCGCGGTCCTGCTGGCGACCATGGCGACCAGCTACGCTACATCCAACCTCACCGAGCCCGAACGCCTGGCCTACGTCTGCGCTGAGTGCCGCCAGGACGCCGCCGATTGGGCCAAGGCGAAGGCCTCACGCACGACCAATTTGACCGCTGCGAGGGCCGCACTGGCACAGACACGGGTCGCCTTGAGACGGGCCGAATCCACCCCCGATATTCCAGGTACTTCCAATACGGTTTTCCGTTACAACGCAACCACCGTGAGAACGGGGCGAGCCCGCCAGCCCGGTCGACCGCGCATCGGAGCCGCCGCCCAGCGCCAGAAGACCCGTGACCGGGTTCACGCCCACCGTGCACAGCGGAAGGCCGTGGCGGCACGAGGGAGCGATGACAGGTCTGCTAGACTCGCGCCAGCCTCGAAGGAGGGATCCTATGGACCCGACCCGATGGCCCCACGCCCCGTCTAACCCACAACCGCAGAAAGCCTGCGGGCGGACCAAGTGATAGACCGTCGTACCCTCCTTGCTGGAACTGGCGCGGTCCTCGCAGCTCCGCTCACCGCGTGGGCGCCGCCGTCGAAGAGAGTCCCGGTAGTAGGCATCCTTCACGACCGCCCGGCTGGACCATCCCGCGTGATCACGGTTGTGCGAGAGGAGATGCGCCGGCTCGGTTATGTCGAGGGGCAGACGATAACCTTCGATGTCCGATTCGGGGAGGGAAGGCTCGAGGCTCTCCCGCGTCTGGCTCGGGAGCTGGTTCAACGAAGCGTAGACGTGCTCGTCGTGATCACCGAGCCGGCGCTCAGGGCCGCGAGAGACGCGACGGGCACGATCCCAATTGTCGCGATCAACTGGGAGACCGATCCTCTCGCAGCCGGATATGCCCGCAGTTTTGCCCGGCCCGGAGGGAACATCACCGGGCTGTTTCTCGACCAGCCCAGCCTGACCGGCAAATGGCTGGAGCTCATCAGAGCGGCGGTGCCGGGCGTCCATCGTGTCGCCGTCCTGCAGGATCCGACGGCCGGCCCCTGGCAGTTGACCGCGGCGAAGGCCGCCGGCCAGCAGCTCGGCATGGACCTCCTGATCCTGGAGGTGCAGTATAAGACCAATCTCGACGAGGTCCTCAGGGCTGCGACGAAAGCGGGCTCAAGAGCCCTTGTGCAGTTAGTAGCGTCGACGCTCGATCTCAACGCCAGACGAATCGCGGAACTGACACTGAGGCACCGGCTTCCTGCCATCGCGCCCTTCCGCGGGTTTGCGGAAGGCGGCGGTCTCATGTCCTATGGGCCGGCCCAGGCGGAATATAATCAAAAGGCCTGCATCTACGTCGACAAGATCCTCAAGGGGGCAAAGCCGGCCGATCTCCCCATTGAGCAGCCCACCAAGTTCGAGCTGGTCATCAACATCAAGACCGCCAAGGCCCTCGGCCTGACGATCCCGCCGTCGCTGCTGGGGCGGGCGGACGAGGTCATTCAGTGATCGACCGCCGCACGTTCCTCGCTGGCACGGGTGCGGTGCTCCTCGCCGCGCCGCTCGCCGCCAAGGCGCAGCAGGCGAGGAAGGTCTACCGGATCGGGATCCTCAGTTTTTCCTCGATAACCTCCGACATGATCGGGCCCCAGCCCCAACGCCCTTCCGTTGTCGCGTTGCTGCGCGGAATGCGCGAACTCGGCTACGTGTATGGTGAGCATTTCGTGACCGAACCTCGCGGGGGTGAAGGTAGGCCGGAGAGCCATCCCGGGCTGGCCGCCGAGTTGGTCCGTCTTCAGGTCGACGTGATCGTCGCCGCCGGCCCGGATTTGGATGCGCTCAAGCAGGCAACCTCGACCATCCCCATCGTCATGGCGGCTGCCTCCGACCCTGTGGGTGATGGGTTCGTCCGGAGCCTCGGACATCCGGGCGGGAATTTCACGGGGCTGAGCCTTCAGGAAATAGACACGACGGGGAAGCGACTTGAACTGCTCAGGGAACTTGTCCCCTCTGCGGGGGCAGTGGCCGTCCTCTGGAGTTACCGGAGTCCGAACAGTCTCCGGTACTTAGCGGCGGCCGAAGCTGCTGCTCGGGGGCTGAAGTGGAAGCTACTGAAGTTCGAGATTCGAGAGCCGGACGAGATCGAGGGCGCCTTCAGAGCGGCGACTAAGGCTCGTGCAGGCGCTCTTCTCGTCATCGCGTCCAGGGTACTCTTTGCCCGAGCGCAACAAGTCGCGGAGCTGGCCGTTAGGAGCCGGCTCCCCGTCATGTATGACCTCCGGCCCTTTGTCAAGGTCGGCGGTCTGATGTCCTATGGCGCGGATCTCATCGAGATCTGGCGGCGCGCGGCGGTCTTCGTCGACAAGATCCTCAAAGGCACGAAGCCCGCCGATCTTCCCGTCGAGCAGCCGACGAAGTTCGAGCTGGTCATCAACGTCAAGACCGCCAAGGCGCTCGGGTTGACCATCCCGCCGTCGCTCCTGGGTCGCGCAGACGAGATCATTCAGTGATCGACCGCCGCGCGTTCCTCGCTGCCACGGGTGCGGTGCTCCTCGCCGCGCCGCTCGTGGCCGAGGGCCAGCAGGGAGGGAGGATTTACACTATCGGGATCCTTTCCCTCGGCTTCCCGGACTCAGGGCCGATATGGTGGGAGGTCTTTCTCGTGGCGCTGCGCGAACTGAACTACGTGCAAGGCCGCAACCTGCTCGTCAAGTTTGCATTTGCTTCTGACCAACCCGAACGCCTCGCCGGACTCGCGGACGATCTGGTGAGGGCCGGTGTGGATCTCATCGTGACGACCAGTGAGCGCGAGACAAGGGCTGCGCGTCAGGCGACGTCGACAATCCCAATCGTTATGACGATTGCCCCTGATCCGGTCGGAGCTGGACTGATCAACAGCCTGGCTCGGCCGGGCGGAAATGTGACCGGCCTGACCAATCTCGTTCCCGGGCTCCGGCAGAAGTATGTCGAACTGCTGAGGGAGGTGCTGCCATCGGCATCGCGGATTGCTGTTATCGCCAGTCCATTAAACTTCGCCCCGGAATCTCAACTTCGGCGTGAGCTGGACACCGCGGCCACGACGCTCGGACTGAGCCTGTCATACGTGCCCGTCCAGAGCCCCGATGACTTCGAGGCGGCCTTGACCGGCGCGCGCCGGGCTGGAGCGGCGGGCATCATTGCTCCCTATGACCCTGTCACCCTCAGGGACAGGCGGGCGCTCGTGCAGCTGACGCTCAAACATCGCCTCCCGGGTATGTACGCGACCAGGGAATACGTCGACGACGGCGGGCTGATGAGTTATGGCGCCAACCCGGTCGATCTGCGACGGCGTGCCGCCGTTATTGTGGACAGAATCCTAAAAGGCGCCAAGCCGGCGGACCTGCCCGTCGAGCAGCCTACCAAGTTCGAGCTGGTCATCAACCTCAAGACTGCCAAGGCGCTCGGGCTGACGATCCCGCCGTCGCTGCTGGGGCGGGCGGATGAGGTCATTCAGTGATCGACCGCCGCACGTTCCTCGCTGGCACGGGTGCGGTGCTCCTCACCGCGCCGCTCGCCGCCGAAGGGCAGCAGCTATCCCGAATAGCGGTGATCGGCGTGCTCAACCCGGGCAGGGTCAACGTTGGCTCGCCCGTGCTGACTGCGTTTCGCCAGGGGCTACGAGAGCTAGGATGGGTAGACGGACAGAATATCCGCTTGGAGCAGCGGTATGCGGAATGGAAGCCCGAACGCCTCCCCGGCCTTGCTGCGGAGCTCGTGCGGCTCCGGCCCCACGTCATTTTCACATGGACCCAGCCGGCAGCGGTCGCGGCTAAACAGGCAACCGACGAGATTCCGATCGTCGTCGGAGCGGCGACGGACCTCGTCGCCATGGGTGTCGCGGAAAGCTTCGCGCGGCCGGGCGGGAATCTCACGGGCATGTCGATGTTGGGGTCCGAGGCCGAAGCCAAACGCCTTCAGTTGCTGAAGGAGGGGGTGCCTAGCGTCTCGCGAGTTGCTCTACTCGTCGATCCAGCTCTATCTAGTGAGAAGGACTATCCGACTGCCTTCGCAGACGCCGCGCGACAGCTGGGAGTCCACCTACTCCGCTTCGACGCACAAAACCCCACAGACATCGAGCGAGTGATGTCCGTAGTGAGGCAAGCCCGTGCCGATGCTCTTCTGATGGTCGACTCGGCGATGTTTAACACGATCCAAAAGCGGATTACGGAGTTGGCGCTTCAGTATCGGCTACCAGCGATTTCGCGGTCGACGGGCTTTGCCCAGGCGGGGGGACTGTTCCAGTACGGCGAAAACCCGGGGGAAATGGCCCGACGCGCCGCCGTCTATGTCGACAAGATCCTGAAGGGCGCCAAGCCCGCCGATTTGCCCATCGAGCAGCCGACGAAGTTCGAACTCGTGATCAACCTCAAGACCGCCAAGGCGCTCGGCCTGACGATCCCGCCGTCGCTGCTGGGGCGGGCGGATGAGCTGATCCAGTGATGCACCGGCGGGCG
>Ga0137407_10001019_pt1 | contig 18499 bp, 19 predicted proteins | sample CZOMad2_2_16fung_FD_108410 | JGI IMG/M metagenome (GOLD analysis project Ga0137407, IMG submission 108410) | Vadose zone soil fungal communities from Angelo Coast Range Reserve, California, USA - CZOMad2_2_16fungal (Illumina Assembly) | ecosystem: Environmental > Terrestrial > Soil > Vadose... | reverse complement strand
CGATTTCTGGTCCTACTGATTCGGCCCGAACCGTCCCATCCTCGAGAACTTCCTCCAGCATCACCACGCGCAGGGCTTGTCCAAGCGCCGGCTCAAGGCCGAGGAGCTGTTCCACCCTTCCACGCTGGAAAGCCACAAGATCTGACGAACTGATTGGAGCAGTAGCGATGCTGAGAACAGAACAGAACGACCTCCTGACGCAAACCGGCCCGAAAACTCCGATGGGTGCGATGTTCCGGAATTACTGGATTCCGGCCCTATTGTCGGAGGAGCTGCCGGCGAACGACTGCGCGCCGGTCCGCGTCAAGCTGTTGTCGGAAAGCCTTCTGGCCTTTCGCGATTCTGATGGGCGTTACGGCCTCATCAGCGAGTTCTGTGCCCACCGCGGCGTCTCGCTCTGGTTCGGGCGCAACGAGGAAGGCGGTGTCCGCTGTGCGTATCACGGCTGGAAATACGATGTCACCGGTCAGTGCATCGACGTGCCGTCGGAACCTCCCGAGAACGGCTTCTGCCAGCGCATCAAGCTCCGGGGCTATCCGCTGATGGAGCAGGGCGGCGTGCTGTGGACCTATATGGGCCTCCCGGAGAGGCAGCCGCCTCTGCCGCAGTTCGAGTTCTCTCTGGTGCCCGCCGCGCAAAGCTTCACCTCGAAGCGATGGCAGGAATGCAACTGGCTGCAGGCCATGGAAGGCGGCATCGATTCGAGTCATGTTTCCTTTCTGCATCGCGGCAACCTCAACAGCGACCCGCTGTTCAAGGGCGCCAAGGGCAATCAGTACAACCTGAATGACACTAAGCCGGTGTTCGAAGTAGTGCCGTCCGAGGGCGGCTTGCTCATCGGTGCGCGGCGCAACGCCGAGCAAGGCAATTACTACTGGCGCATCACGCCCTGGGTCATGCCCTGCTTCACCATGGTGCCGCCGCGCGGCGATCATCCGGTGCATGGCCACTTCTGGATTCCGATCGACGACGAGAATTGCTGGGCTTGGAGCTTCGATTATCACCCGGTGCGCGCCTTGACCACCGAAGAAGTGAAGGCCATGCGCGACGGCAAAGGTGTCCACGTCGCTACCATACCGGGGACTTATCTACCGCTTGCCAACAAAGGCAACGACTACTTGATGGACCGCGCCGCCCAGAAGGCGGGGCGCGCCTACAGCGGCATCGACGGCATCGGCATGCAGGACGCGTCCCTGCAGGAGAGCATGGGTCCGATCGCCGATCGAACCAAGGAGAATCTGAGCTCGACGGATAACGGCATCGTCATGGCGCGGATGCGCTTGATGAAGGCGGCGATTGCGCTTGCGGAGAAGGGCACGATCCCGCCGGGCGTCGATCCGGCGCACCACCGCGTACGCTCCGCGGCCCTGGTGCTCGCCCCGGATCTTCCGTTCAATCAGGCTGCCCGGGATGCGCTGACGGTCCGGCCTGGCGAGCCGCAAACATCCGTATGAAGAGGCAGATGGGCGGTGGCCCGCGAGAATGTCAGGTGAACAATGACGATGCGGGGGTTTCCCAAAAAAGGCGCGGATCACCTGCCGGCCCTCGGCCGCATCGCCGAGCAGACGCGCAAACGCTTCAAGCTCGGGCAAGAGGCGGTGGTACTGGTTGCGGAGCTGGCCTGTACTCTTCCGGGCTGTCCGCCGCTGGATACGGTGGTGGTGTTTTGGACACCGGATGGCGTGCGCCACCGGTTCAAGATCTTCAAACCCGTGGTGCAGGTGACCGAAGAGGATCTGCCCTACGACTGGCTGATGCGCTCGCTGGCTGCGCCGGAGGGGTTCGACGACGACTGCTGCTGACCGGCTGCCGGGCGATGGCCTGCCTCGACCGCGGCAAATCTTGAAGGCATTCGCGATGACGAAGCACACGTTGATAACTGCCCTTCAGACGCTGGGGCATACCCGTGCGCTCAAGGACGGCACCGTCCGGTTGCAGGATTTCGAGTTCCAGTTCGAAGAGGTGCCGGCCATCATCCAGGCGTTCCGGCGGATGGTGCGCGGGCTCGAATTCGATGTCAGCGAGATGGCGCTCACCACCTATGTGGCCGCGCGGGCTCATCACAGACGTTTCACCGCGCTGCCGATCTTCTTGGTGCGCGGCTTTCATCACGGCGCCATTCTATACAACACAACGCGGGGCATCGGCGGCCCGAAGGACCTCGAGGGCAGGAAGGTCGGTGTCAACCGCGGCTACACCGTGACTACCGGAGTGTGGGCGCGCAGCATCCTTCAGCACGAGCACGGCGTCGATCTCCGCAAGATCACGTGGGTGCTGTCGGGCGACGAGCATGTGACGGAATTTCAGGCGCCGTCCAATGTCGTAGCTCTCGAGAAGGGCAGGACGCTGGAGGCAGCGCTCGCGGCCGGCGAACTCGCCGCCACCATCGGCGTGCAGGTGGAGCATCCGGATGTCGCGCCCTTGATCGCTGACGCAGAGCAGGTGGGATTTGAGGCGCTGGCGCGGCATGGCCATTATCCGATCAATCACGTGCTGGTCGTCAAAGATGCCGTGCTGGAAGCCCATCCGCATCTCGCCGTGCGGATTTTCGAGGCGTTTGCGGCTGCGAAGCGGCCTTATCTCGAGAGCCTGCGCAGCGACCGCACCGCCGCGCCGTCCAAAGCCGATCGCATGTACCGGCGCGTGCTCGAGATCACGGGTGCCGACCCTTTGCCCTATGGCATCGCGCCCAACCTGCCGATGCTGGAAGCACTGGTCCGCTACGCCACGGAACAAGGGATCATCTCCCATCCTTTCGCGGTGGAAGAGCTGTTCGCGCCGGGCACCGCGGAGCTCACGGCTTGAGGAGAACTTCGTGAAGTGTGAGCCATCCGCGGTCACCGCTCCGGCGCTCCAGCAAATGAAAGCCGATGGCCAAAAGATCGTCGGTGCCGTCGCGTGGGACTACCAGATGGCGCAGATCGTGGATCGCGCCGGGGTGGACATCGTGTCGGTCGGCGACACCGTCGGCGTCAACCTATGGGGCCATGCCAATCCCTTGGAAGTCAGCATCGCCGAGATGGTCATCGTGTGCAAAGCCGTGCGGCGCGGGGTGAAACGCGCATTGCTCAGCTGCGACTTTCCCTACGGGCCGCTTCAGCAGGGTTCTGCCGCCGCGCTGCGGGCGGCGATCCGGCTGATCAAGGAGGCGGGGGCCGACATGATCAAGCTCGACGGCGCCGCCGATTTTCCGGAGACGGTCGAGGCCTTGGTCCGTGCCGGCATTCCAGTCTTTGCGCAGTTCGGCATCACCCCGCAGACGGCCCTTCGGTACGGCATCGCCTATGGTGCTGCCTCCGCGCCTGGCGCGCAGGTGACGCCGGAGATGATGTCGCGATTGCTCGAGGAGGCCAAGCGGCTGGAGGGTGCGGGTGCATCCTTGCTCGATTTCACCAACTCCGGGCCCGTTGCCGGCGCGGCCGTCGCGAAAGCGGTGCGCATTCCGGTGATCGGTGGATTCGGCGGCGGGCCCTGGCTCGATGGCCGGATGCGCATGGCCCACGCCGCCATCGGCTACGCGGCGAGTTCGATCGATTCGCAGGTCGAGAGCTATGCCAATGTCGCCCGCATCGCGCTCGATGCAATCACTGCGTATGCCGCCGACGTGCGCGCGGCGCGCCAAATCAAGGGCGCCCCCGCGATCAAGCTGGGACTCTGAGCGGAGCACGCCATGCCCATGGTCACCGTCGACGGGATTCCGACTCGCTATGCAACCTTAGGTGCAGGGCCGCCGCTGCTGATGTTCTCGCCGGGCGGATTCAATGCGACGCTCGACACATGGTCGTCGCTCGGCGCTTATGCGCGGACCAAGCCACTCGATCTTTTGAGCCGCAGCTTCACCTGCATCATTTTCGACCGGCGCGAATCCGGACTATCCGGCGGCCGGGTCGAGTGCATCGATTGGGCTCACTACGTCGCCCAGGGCAAGGGTCTGCTCGATCATCTTCAGATCAAGCGAGCCCACCTGATGGGAGGGTGCATGGGTTGTTCGCCGGTGCTTGCCTTCGGCGTGGCCCATCCGGGGACCGTGCTCAGCATGATCCTCTACTGGCCGGTGGGCGGTGCGAAATACCGTCTGAGCAGCCACCAACGCTTCGCGGAGCATCTGGCCTTCGTCCACCAGCAGGGATTGGACAAGGTCGTGGCGCTCGCGGTCGAGGGAGGCAAACCGTTCGGCGCAGACCCGCGAGGCGGGCCGTGGGCCTCCGTCATCCGCAACGATCCGGCCTTCGCCAAGTACTTTGCCGCTCAGGATGTGGACCGGTACAAGCTCATCGTGGCGGGCATGGGGCGCCGGCTGTTCGATCGCGATACGGCTCCGGGAGCGGAACCTGAGGATCTGCTGCGTCAGGACATCCCGGCCCTGATCATTCCCGGCCACGACGCCTCGCATGCCACCTCTGCCGCGCGCTACCTCGAAGAGTGCCTGCCCCACGGCGAATATTGGGACGTTGCCGTGCCGGAGCAGACGGAGGAGCGGACCAGCGCCCGCTTGCTGGAATTCCTCGCTGCAACCTCAGGGTCCATCCCGCCCGCCAGCCAAGAGTCGGCCGCTCCATGATCATCGATGCTCATTGCCATTACACCACCGAGCCTGCTGCGGTCCACCAGTTTCGCGACAGGCAACTGGCCGGGTTGGCGGACCCCGCGCGCAAACCGGCGACGACGGACCTGGGAATCGGCGACGAAGTCCTGATCAAGAGCGTCGCGCCGCAACTCAAGCTGCAGGCCGAGCGCGGCAGCACGCTGACCGTCCTGTCCCCGCGCGCCGCCGGCATGGCGCACCACGTGGGCACCGAAGCGGTCAGCCGGCAATGGGCCGCCGTGTCCAACGATCTCATCCATCGCCTCTGCACTCTGTTGCCCGATAATTTTGCCGGCGTCGCGCAGCTGCCGCAGTTTCCCGGCGTTTCGCCCAAGAACTGCGTCGCCGAACTAGAGCGTGTGGTGAACGAGCTTGGCTTCGTGGGCATCAACCTGAACCCCGATCCGTCCGGCGGCTACTGGACGGGTCCGCCGTTGACCGACCGGTACTGGTACCCGCTCTATGAAAAGCTGTGCGAGTTGGACGTGCCGGCGATGATCCACGTCTCTTCGTGCTGCAATCCCAACTTCCATCACACCGGCGCCCACTACATCAATGCTGATACCGCGGCTTTCATGCAGTTCATCCAGGGCGACTTGTTCGAGGATTTCCCGGCGTTGAAGTTGGTCATTCCGCACGGCGGCGGCGCGGTGCCGTATCACTGGGGACGCTACCGCGGCTTGAGTCTCAGCATCAAGAAAAAAACACTCGATCATCTGCTGAACAACGTGTTCTTCGATACCTGCGTTTATCACCTGCCCGGCATCGAATTGCTCACCAAGGTCGTGCCGATCGACAACATCCTGTTCGCGTCGGAAATGCTGGGAGCGGTGCCGGGCATCGATCCTGAGAGCGGGCATCACTTCGACGATACCAAGCGCTACATCGACCGGGTCGAGGGCTTGAACGAGGAAAGCCGGCGCAAGATATTCGAGGGCAACGTGCGCCGGGTCTATCCGCGGCTCGACCGATTGCTGGCAAAACGCGGCCTCGTTCCATGAGCGCGCGCGGGGGGCGCCGGCGATTGACAGTACTACCCCGGCTTGCTATGTTTGTTCTGCATATAGGAAATAGATTCCGTATAAAGGAACACAATCCATGCATCAGAGTTGGCACATCGTGCGTCTCCCCGGCAGGAGGCAGCAATGATCGATGAAAAAGCGTCGGCTGCAGCGCGGGCTCATGCCTTGCAAGATCATGCCTTCGGACGGGAACTTACTCATGCGCACGCGCCGGGCACCGCGTATGACCACGATCACGATGACTTTGATTCGCAGGGCCCGCTCGAAGCGAATCCGATCTGGATCCAGGATCATGTCTCGCTGACCAGCGTGGGAATCGACATCGGTTCATCCGGCACCCAAGTGATTTTCTCGCAGTTGAATCTGCGCAGGCTGGGGGAGGAACTCTCCAGTAATTATTTCCTCGTGTCGCGCGAAACCCTGTTCCAGTCGCCGGTCGTGCTGACGCCCTACAAGAACGAAGAGCGGATCGACCAGGGTGCGCTGGGAGCGATCATCGATGATGCCTACAACATGGCCGGCATCGGACCGGAACAAGTGGATATCGGCGCGGTGATCCTCACCGGCGAGGCGCTGCGGCGCGAGAACGCCGAAGCGATCGCGGGAATCGTGGCAGAGCGCGCCGGCGATTTCGTCTGCGCCACGGCCGGCCACCACATGGAAGCCATGCTGGCTGCATTCGGCTCCGGCGCGGCGCGTGTCTCCGCCGACGCAGGCCAGCGGCTGCTCAATATCGATATCGGCGGCGGCACCACCAAGCTCGCCATCATCGAGTCGGGGCGCGTCGTGGCCACGGCGGCGTTCCACGTCGGCGGTCGTTTGCAGGTCGTGGATGGCAACCAGCGCATCGTGCGGCTCGATCCGGCCGGGCGGCGCCTCGCGGCCCACGCTGGTTTTTCCTGGTCGGTGGGCGATGTGATCGACCCGGCCGCGCTCGAGCGCCTAGCCGAATCAATGGCGGCAGCCTGGGTGTGCGCGGTGCGCGACGCCGATCTGCCGGCGGAAATCCAGGCTCTGTACTTGACCGACCGGTTGCCCGACGTGGGACCCATCGACGGCGTCATGTTCTCCGGCGGCGTCGCCGAATATATCTACGGCAGGGAGAGCCGAGATTTCGGCGACCTCGGACGGCGTTTCGGCGCGGCCTTGCGCCGGAAACTCGAAGCAGGAGAATTGCCGTGGCCCTGGCTGCCCGCCAAGGAATGCATCCGCGCCACGGCGCTGGGCGCTTCCGAATACTCGCTCCAGCTCACCGGCAACACGATCTACATTTCGAATCATGGTGCATTGCTGCCGCGGCGCAACCTGCAGGTGCTGAAGCCGCCCTGCGAATTTCCGGCGGCCATCGATCCGCAAGGCGTGGCCGAGGCGATTCAGCGGCACCTGACTCTGTTCGACTTGGCCGGCGAGGACAAGGAATTCGCACTGGCCTTTCAGTGGCGGGGCGAGCCGTCCTACGAGCGCATTGCCGCCTTCGCCCGGGGCATCGTTGCCGGCCTGGCACGCACCATCGCGCTCAGGCAGCCGCTCTACCTGATTCTCGACGGCGATTTGGCGCAGACCCTGGGCGGCGTGCTGCGCGACGATCTGGGCATCGAGTCGGAAGTGCTGGTGATCGACGGCATCGTGCTCGTGGATTTCGATTACATCGATCTGGGGAGGATTCGGCTGCCGTCGCATACCGTGCCGGTCACCGTCAAATCGCTGGTGTTCAAGGATATCCCCCAAGGCCAGGCGCCGCCGCACCGTCACTTAGGAAGCCACGGCGACCACCATCACGGTCATGGGCACGTGCACCATGATCACGGCCCGCAAGTTCGCCTGCGTACCGAGAAATAAGGAAGACTTAGATGAAGGATGTAATTGTTTCGGAGGAAATGGCCAAAAAGTTCGCGACGGAGAAGGAATCTCCGTACACGAACTGGGTGCGCGGCGAAGGGCTGGAGATCATCAGCGCCCATTATATTGCCAACCTGCACACGGTCGAACTGAAGCCCTGGGCTCGCCGCGGCGGCAGCGGCGTCTACATCAATCACGAGGCGTCGCGCACGTCGAACGATTGCTATGTCTGCGAAATCCCGGCCGGCGGCAAGCTCGCCCCGCAGCGTCAGCTGTTCGAGGAAATGATCTATGTGCTGGATGGGCGCGGTTCGACCGCGGTCTGGAATGATGCCGGTCAGAAGATCACCTTCGAATGGAACAAGGGATCGCTGTTCGCGATACCGGTCAATTGCTGGCATCAGCACTTCAACGGCCAAGGCTTGGCGCCGGCTCGTTTCGTCGCCGTCACCAACGGCCCGTCTGTTCTCAATGTCTATGACGACGTCAACTTCGTATTCAATACGAAGTACGACTTCAAGAGCCGCTTCGCCGGCGAGCCCGACTACTTCGCCAGCAAGGGTGAGCAGAAGGGTCTGTTGCTCGAGACGAATTTCGTCGCGGACGCCATCAATCTGCCGCTGATCAGCGCCAAGGAGCGGGGCGCCGGAGGCGGCCACATCCGCTTCAACATGGCGAAGGGCTCGATGAACAGCCACATCTCCCAGTTCCCGGTAGCCACTTACAAGAAAGCGCACTGCCATGGGCCGGGCGCGCATGTGATCGTGATGAGCGGCGAGGGCTACACGCTGATGTGGCCGGAAGGCGAGGAACCGCGCTGCTACAACTGGCAGGAAGGAACGATGGTCGTCCCGCCCAATCTTTGGTTTCACCAGCATTTCAACGTCGGCACGTCGCCGGGACGATACCTCGCCTTCAAGCATGAAGTAGTTTCGATCCGCAACGCGCAGGGTGTGCCGAAGGCTTGGATCAGCCGGCGCATCGGCGGCGACCAGATCGACTACGCCGACGAAAAACCGGTCATTCGCCAGCTCTTCGGCGAAGCGCTGGCGAAACACGGGATGACACCGCGGATGGAAGAGGCCTACCAGGCTGAGTTGGTGGAACTGCCGCCCCCGCGCCATGCCGCCTGAGTCTGACCCCGCGGTTCGGCCCGCGCTGCCTGAGTCCGATGCCCCGGTACGGCCCGCCGTCGGACTGTTGCAGCTCCTCGGCACCTTCGTGCGTCTGGGAGCGATGACCTTCGGCGGGAGCGTGCAATCCTGGGTTCATCGGGAAGTGGTGGAGCGGCTCGGCTGGATCGACAACAAGGCATTCCTGTCGGGCCTGACCGTGGCGCAGGTGCTTCCCGGCGCCAACCCGGTCAACATCGCGCTTTACGTCGGTCTCAAGCTGCGCGGCGGCGTCGGCGCCGTGGTTGCCGTGGTCGGCATGGTCGTGCCGGCCTTCTGCGTGATCCTGTGTCTCGGCTACTTCTATCGCGGCTACGGCCACCTGGCAGTGGTCCACTTCGTGCTCGCCGGGCTGGCTGCCTCGGGCGTCGGTGCCACGCTCACCATGGGCATCAAGGTGGCGCGGCGCTTGCCGCGCAATCTGATGACGGGGCTGATTGCGGTCAGCGTATTCTTCCTGGTCGGTGTGCTGCGATGGCCGATGATTCCGGTGGTCGCGGTCGCAATCCCGACGAGCATCGCAGTGGCGTTCCTGGGGAACATGAGGGCGGTCCATGTCCGCTAACCGCCTGCTTGCCCTGATGCTGGTATTTTCACCGCTGTCCATCCTGTCCATCGGCGGGGGTCAGGCGACCATCCCGGAAATCCAGCACCAGACGGTGATCATCCACGGCTGGCTGACCAATGACGAATTCGCGGATCTCTTCGCCATTGCGCGCGCCGCGCCGGGACCGAGCACGCTGATCGTGGCCCTGATCGGCTGGCAGGTCGCCGGGTTTTTGGGGGCGCTGGTGGCGACGCTCGCCATTTTCGTACCCTCGTCCATCGTGATGTATGCGGCCAGTTCTTGGTGGCTGCGCAACGAACACTCGACGATCCGCAAGGCGATCGAACAGGGTCTCGCACCGGTCGCCGTCGGACTGATTTTCGCCGGTATGGTGATCGTGCTCCGCGCCGCCCACGCCGGCCTGCTCGCCCTGGCGACGACGGCCGCCGTCTGCATCCTGCAGAGCACCACCAAGATCAGCACCTACGGAATCGTGGGCGCCGTTGCCGGCACCTATTTGATCCTGTTCGCTCTGCTCCACTACGTGGCTTGATAGCCCGGTAAGGAAAACCTCATGTCGAAGCCCGGCCGCCTGAACGGCATCATCCGCGCGCTTGAATCCAGTCAGCACGCGTTCACGCTCTTTGCGCCCTGCGAAGTTGAATTCGCGGTCGAGCTGCAGCAGTCAAGCTATGACGGCGTGGTGTTCGAGGGTGAGCACCGAGGCTGGGACATCAGGGCTTTGCGCGACAGCCTGCAGTACCTGCTCAACCGGCGGCAGATCGCCGACTTGGGCTCCGTGGCTCCGCTGATCACCCCCACCGCGCGGATTCCCGCCAATGGCGGGGAGATGAATCAGTTCCTCGCCAAGCAGGCGCTCGACCTCGGCTGCTACGGCATCGTGTGGCCGCATATCAGCACCGTCGAAGAGGCCTACAATGCGGTGGCCGCCTGCCGCTATCAGCGGCTCGCGCACAAGCCGCTGTATGAGCCCGCCGGCATTCGCGGCGACGGGCCGATGCAGGCAGTTCGCTATTGGGGAATCTCCCAGCAGGAATACTACGAGCGCGCAGACGTGTGGCCGCTCGCCCCGCGCGGTGAAATCTTGGTCGTACTTCAAATCGAAGACACTGCGGGTATCCGCAACCTGCCGGACATGCTCGACAACGTTCCCGGCATCGGCGCGGTCCTGATCGGCGAAGGCGACCTCAGCCAGGAACTCGGCTACCCGCGGCAAACGGAACACAGGGCGGTGCTCGAGGCGATGGCCGACATCGTGGCGATCTGCAAGCAGCGCGGAGTCGTCGTCGGCCACCCGCATGTGACGGTGGCGAATGCGGAACGCGTCATCGCCGAGGGCTACCGGTATCTCATGTGTGCGGCGCCGCGCAGCTTCGCGGACCTGCGCGCGGCGCGCAGTCTCGCCGGCCGAACCTAAAGCAGATTTCGAACCTTTTTGGAAGGAGTAAACCCGTGGAAACAGTCCTCGCCTCGGTGAAGGTTGGCGCCGGCAAATTGGAACTGCGCGATTTTCCGATGCCGCAGATCGATGAGGAGAGTGCGCTCCTCAAGATGGAGGTCGCGGGCATCTGCGGCACCGACGTCAAGATGTTCAAGCAGCCGCTGTCCGGCGGTCCGGTGATCATGGGCCATGAAAACATCGGCTACATCGCCAAGGCGGGCCGTAAGTTCACCGAACGCAAAGGCGTCAAGGAAGGCGACCTGGTGTTCATCGAGCACTACGTTCCCTGCTTCAAGTGCGAGTGGTGTCACCGCGGCGAGTACCGCCTCTGCAGTGCCACCGACTGGCGCGCCAATCTCGACAGCCGGCGTTATGGCTATACCACGTCGGACAATCCCCACCATTTATGGGGCGGATTTGCGCAGTACACCTACCTGCCCTGGAATGCAGTGGTCCACAAAGTGCCGGCCGGGGTTACGCCGGAGCTCGCGGGGATCGTGACGCCGCTGTCGAACGGCATCGAGTGGGCCCTGTTCGATTCACACGTGGGTTATGCCTCCCGCGTCCTGATCCAGGGCCCGGGCCAGCAGGGGCTGTCGCAGATCGTGGCCTGCAAGCAGGCCGGCGCCGACTTGATCATCGTCACCGGCACGACCAAGGACTCGAAGCGCCTGGAGATCGCCAAAGTTCTCGGCGCCGACCATGTGATCGACGTACAGAAGGAGGATCCGCTTGCCCGCATCGAGGAGATTACCGGCGGCGAGGGTGTCGATGTTGCGCTCGATTGCACCGCCGGTGCAGGCACGGCGCCGGTCCTGCTGGGCGTCGAGGCCCTGAAGCGCAAGGGCGGCACCCTGCTGGTGCAGGGAGAAATGACTGAATTCCCGAATTTCCCGATCGGCAAGCTGACCGTCAAATACATCACGATCAAGAGCGCCCGCGGTCACAGCTACAGGGCGTGCGAATTGGCCCTGCAGCAGCTCGCCTCGCACCGCTTTCCGCTGGAACTGGTGACGACGCATACGTTCGGCCTCAACGACGCCGAATATGCCATCAAGTCAGTGGGGAACGAGGGGGCGAAGGACGTCATTCACGTGTCGCTGCTGCCGTGGCAATGAGCCGTCAACGAGGTCGCCGGTGAGCCGTCGGCGAGAACGCGGCCGGTGACGGACCGCGTTCCCGTCATGGTTCTGACCGGCTATCTGGGCGCCGGGAAGACCACGTTGCTCAACCGCATCCTGTCCGGCGATTGCCCGATTCGCGCACTGCCGAGCACGCTGTCGAGCTTGACGCGCCGGGTCAACCTCGCTAGAGTCGGTTCAATATACAGGAAACACATTCCATATATAAGAACAATAGGCGAATGTGAGGAGCACGTGATGGCGGGGGGAGGAGCACGGAAATGCAAACGTGTCTGCACCGGTGTCGGGCCGTCCCTGCATGCCGAAGGCCGCGGCGCCTAGTGCCCGGGGTGCTTCCGACCGCAAGCATTCCGGCCATCATGGCCGACGCGCGACCGTTTGTCGGGAACCTGTAAGTGGGTGTGCACGTCATCTTCTCGTCGCTGGTCGACCTGCTCGTCACACCCAAGCTGATCGGCCTGATGCTGCTCGCCATCCCGCTCGGCATCTTTTTTGGGTGCGTGCCGGGACTCGGCGGAAAGCTCGGTATCGTCCTGCTGATCCCTTTCGTGTACGGCATGGACCCGCTCCCCGGTGCGGTTTTTCTGCTGTCCATGCACGCCATCGTGCACACGGGCGGCATCGTGCCCAGCATCCTGTTCGGCGTTCCGACCAATGGCCCCGAGGCACCGCTCCTCGTGGATGGCTATCCCATGGTGCGCAACGGTCAGGCGGGGCGTGCGCTCGGGGCGTCGCTGAGTGCGGCCGGCATCGGCGGCATGATCGGCGTCATCTGCGTGGCGTTGATCTTGCCCGTGGTTGAACCGTTCGTGCTGTCCTTCAGCCCGATCGAGTTCTTCTGGCTCGCCATCATCGGTATCACTCTCATCTCGGCGCTGGCCGGCAAAATGCTGGTGCAGGGTCTCATCGTCGGCTGCTTCGGCTGGCTGATCGGAATGATCGGCCTCGATCCGCAAACCGGCGTGCAGCGCTTCACTTTCAACCAGCTGTTTCTGTGGGATGGCTTCGATGTCATCAGCGGCGTGCTTGCCTTGTATGCCCTGCCGGAAATGATGCAGTTGGGCAGGGGCAAGGACAAGCGCGCGAATGCCGGCGTGCCCGGCATCAATGAAGCAGTCACCCAATACACCTTCGCCGAGGTCTGGGACGGGGTGAAGGACAACTTCCGGCACTGGGGCCTGACCATTACCACGGCCGTGATGGGGACGTTCATCGGCATGATTCCCGGGCTAGGGGGCGAAGCCGCCGGGTGGATGTGCTACGCCTACGCCGTGTCGCGAGCCAAAGACTCCGAGCGTTTCGGCAAAGGAGCTGTCGAGGGCGTGATTGCGCCGTCGACCGGCATGAATGCCAAGGAAGGAGGCGGCTTGCTGCCCACGCTGTTCTTCGGCGTCCCCGCCGGCTCCGGCATGGCGATCATGCTGGGTGCCTTGATCATGCTCGGCGTCAAGCCCGGGCCGATGATGATCGTGCACGATCTGCCGCTGGTATGGTCGCTCATCTGGGCGATCGCCATCTCCAATCTGCTGTGCACGGGTTTCTTGCTCGTCGTCGGCAAGCACATGAGCGCCCTGGCGCATATCCGTGCCAGCGTGCTGGTGCCGGTCGTCCTGGTGTTCGCGCTGCTCGGCACCTATCTGGCCAAGGACCATTGGGAGAGTCTGTTGGTGTTCGCGGGGATGGGCGCGATCGGCTACGTGATGCGGCGCAATCAATGGCCGCGGCCGTGCTTCATCATCGGCCTGGTGTTGGGTCCCACGGCGGAATTGTCGTTTCACAAGGCGTTTGCACTGCATGGCCTCGGCTTCCTGACTCAGCCGACCTCGCTGGTGATGATGGCCATCATCGCGGTGACGCTCACCGCGAATCTGAGAAAGACTTATCGCCGCAAGCCTGCGGATGCGGCCGGCGAGGCCCGACACGCGTCGCCCATCGATGGGTCTGTTTCACCACGGAGATGATGGGAATGAACTCCAAGCCCGTGCCCGCAGGACGCGTGCGCTTCACCAGCACCTTCGCCCTGTCGCTGACGTTTCTGGTGATCTTCGTGAGCGCCGTCGTGGTGGCGAAGCTGAACTATCCGGCGGAGGCTGCGTCGATGCCCCTGATCATCGGGGGCTGTGGCGCCGCATTGAGCCTGCTGCAGCTCATCGCCGAATTGCGCGCCAGCCGCGGCGCATATGAAGAGCAGATCGATCTCAAGAAGGACGTCCCGCTTTATCTCTGGGTCTGGTCCTTCGTCATTGCGGTCACCGCCTTCGGCTTCGTGCTGGCGGCGCCGGTCATGCTATTCGTCTACCTCCGGTTCCGTTCGCGCGAGTCCTGGTGGTTGAGCCTGCTGCTGTCGCTGGCCGTTCTCGGACTCCTCTACGGCATGTTCCAAACCGCCCTGGGTGTGCCGCTGTTCGAAGGGCTGGCGACGCCCCGGATCAAGGATTGGCTGACGCCGGCAGGTCCCGGGTAGTGGGTAACGATACCTATCGCGGCATCTTGCACCCGGCCTTGCCGCAGGCCCGCGTGTGTGCCGTATCGTCGTCGAGAGGAAGCATCATGTCCAAGATTGTCGTGGGATTCGCCGTCCTCCTGCTCGTCCGCGCTCCGCTCGGCCAGGCTGCCGAGTCTGCGGCAGAGTTCTACAAGGGCAAGACCATCACCTATGTCGTGGCGACCGCGCCGGGCGGCGGCTACGACACCTATGGCCGCCTGGTCGCGCGCTACATGAACAAGTACATGCCCGATTCGAAGATCATCATCAGGAACATTCCGGGCGCCGGCCACGTCATCGGCGCCAATACGATCTATGCGGCCAGACCCGATGGCCTTACCATCGGCACGTTCAACACCGGCCTGATCTATCTGCAGCTGCTGCATGAATCGGGCGTGCAGTTCGACCTGGCGAAGATGAGCTGGATCGGCAAGGCCGCTTCGGATACCCGCGTGCTGGTGCTGAGCAAGAAGTCGGGCGTCACAAAAGTCCAGGATCTCCTGGATAACTCAAAGCCGCCGATTAAGTTATTTGCCGCCGGCGTCGGATCTGCAGGCTACATCGATATTCGGCTGGCGATTTCCGCCATCCACCTCAACGTGCAGCTGATCCCAGGCTATAACGGCAGCGAGGGCACGATGAGCATGCTGCGCGGCGAGACCCAGGGCACCATCGGCTCACAGTCGTCCTACACGCAGTTCGTCGACGACGGCAACGGCATGTATGCTTTGGAGGCCGGTGGACCGGCCGGCAGCAAGATTCCGCAGGCCGACCAGTTTGCCAAGGACGACAACGCCAGGCGGCTGCTGAAGATGATCGCCGCGGAATCCGATGTCGCCCGTTTGACCGCGGGCCCTCCGGACATTCCGGCCGATCGGCTGGAACTCCTGCGCAAGGTGTTCATGCAGGCGATGGCCGATCCCCGTCTGTTGGCGGATGCGAAGAAGATGGACGCACCGATCGCGCCGGCGACCGGCGAGCACGTGCAGCAAGTGATCACCGAAGCGCTGCAACAAAGCCCGCAGAATCTCCAACTCTTGGTGCAGGCCGTCAAGGCCGCTCCCTAGACGTGAGGCATCCATCATGTATCGTCACTTCGCGAATTGCGCGTGCAATCATCGTTACTGAGACAGTAAAGGAGGTCAGCAATGGCCATTGAAGAGAAAGTCATCCCCTCCACCGATCAGGGCGAAGCGGAGGCAGGCCCCGCCGAATGGGAACGCTGGACCAAGAAACGCGTCTTCGTGCGTGCGCTGGAGGGTACCTACGGCCAGTTGAAGGCGGAACTCTTCAACCAGCCGCGCGTGTACCACACCAAGGACTGGAAGTGGAAAGGCGGTCCTCAGAATTTCGGCAAGAAAGTCATCAACCCGCAGTCGGTCAAGGTTGCCCAGTCGATCGAATGTCACATCGACGTCTATGCGCCCGGAGGCTACGGTCAGAAGCACGGGCACATGAACAGCGCCGTGTTCTACGTTCTGAAGGGCAAGGGACATGACGTTCACGATACCAAGCGGCACGACTGGGATGCCGGCGACGCGCTGATCGTCGAGAACGGCTGTGTCCATCAGCACTTCAGCGACGATCAGAACGACGAGTGCATCGTGCTCATCATGAAGGCCAAGCCGCTGTTCCTGTTCATGCACATGATCTTCCAGAAAGTGGTGAGCTATCCGCCGAAGGAACCCTCGGTGGGCCATGAAGACTACGCGCCGCCGCCGGAGCTGTGACGCGCAACCTAAACCCCAACATTTGAACGAGTGAGGAATTATGGGCATCGAGCGGATCATCGACCCGAAGGAGCGCGAACGCGCCCACGCCGAGGTCGGATATGTGGATTTCTACAGCGAGGCGGTGAAACAATCGGAGGAGTTCCGGCACGAGTACGACGGCTACCTCAATGTCGTCAAGTCGGCGGAAATGCCGCTGGAGCGTTCGCCGGACGGGCTGCTCAAGCACATTATCCACGAGAAGATGAAGACCAAGGAGATGTGCCTCGACATCTACATGCACTTCATTCCCTCCGGCAAGAGGAGCGGCAAACACCGTCATCTGTCGGAAGAAGTTTTTTATGTGGTCGAGGGCAGCGGCTACGACCTGCATTGGGACGTCAAGTTCGACTGCAAGGACACCATCGAGTTCGAGTGGGAAACGGAGCCGAAGAAATTCGAGTGGACGGTCGGCGACTTCGTCTACATCCCGCCGTACTGCGCCCACCAGCATGTCAGTGTGGGCAGCAGCGAGGTGCGGATTGTGGTGATGAACAGCCGCATCGTCAAGGCGATGGGCTTCGACTGGTTCGAGCAACTCGAGAGCTGTGACTACTGATGGAGGGTCGCGTCCAAACGACTAGCGGAGCGGACCATGTGCGGCGATCTTGAGGAAGAAGATACCGAAGCGGAACGGCTGTATGCCGCGTTCCTTCAGGCGGCGCACGCCGCGATCCACGAAGCGATCGACCATCGCGGCGGATCGCGCAATCGTCTGGACGGCCAGGCTGCGGAGTCGACCGGAGCTGTTTCCGACGCGGCGCTGCACAGCTATATGGACGGCCTGTTCGGCGATATTATGAACGCCTGCATCAAGGACGGCCGGCGCGTCGACGGCCCCGGCGCGTATCGCGTGCTTGCGTCCCAGTCGATCGTGCTGGCCCGCCTGGCGGGTTTCCTGGCAGGGCACCTGGATCCGCGCGAAGACCCCCTGCGAAACTCGATCGAAGCGCTGATGGCCGGATACGACGCGCAGAATTCGGGGCACACTCACGATTAGCCGAGCGTCGTCGCTGCCTACTTCGCGTGCGGATCGGGTGTTGTGTTCGCGCTGTCGATTCGATAAATAAAATGCCGGAAGCATGAGGCAACGAACCAACTTTTGAAGCGGAGCCGTATGTCAGACTATGTGTATGTTGCTCGGCCGGTAGACCGGTTCTCCTCGCGCCTTCTCTTCTCGCCTGCCGAATGGGCGCGCTTGGCGGGCTTTTATGGCATTGTTGGAAGTCTTCATCTCTTGGGTTGGGGCCTGTATCTCCATTATGCCGGTCGGTATCCGCATCTCGTGGGACTGGGGTTCGTCGCCTACATGTTCGGTTTGCGGCATGCCTTCGATGCAGACCATATCGCAGCGGTCGACGACACCGTGCGTTTCATGCTGCAGAAGGGCAGACAACCCCTGGGCGTCGGATTTTTCTTCTCGTTGGGACATTCCACCGTGGTACTGGCGCTGGCGATCGGCATTGCATTCGCCGCGACGTCGGTCAAAGCCGGGTGGCCACAGTTGAAAGACATGGGTGCCATTATCGGCGCCGGCGTATCCGGCACTTTCCTGTGGATCATCGGAATTCTCAATTTGTTGGTGTTGCTCGATATCTTGAAAATCTGGCATACGGCGAAGTCGGGGACTCACAGTCATGTTCATCTCGAGGCGCTTCTGCAAAAGCGCGGTCTTCTCAACCGGTTGTTCGGCGGACGCCTCCAGAAATTGCTGAGTCACAGCTGGCACATGTATCCCTTGGGTCTGTTGTTCGGTCTAGGCTTCGATACGGCTTCGGAAGTTGGCTTGCTCGCCCTGACCGCGGGCGCCTCTGCCGGCAATTTGCCGATTCCCGCAGTGCTCTGCCTGCCGATCTTGTTTGCCTCCGGGATGGCCGTCATGGACACCACGGATGGGGTGCTCATGTGCAAAGCATACAACTGGGCCTTTCTGAATCCTTTACGCAAGATCTTCTACAACATCACAACCACCGGTCTGTCGGTTGCCGTCGCGTTGTTGGTGGGGACGATCGAACTTCTGCAGGTGCTGATCGGCATGCTCGGCCTGCATGGCCAAATTTTCAGTTTCATCGCCGCACTAGACTTCGGTATCTTGGGCTACCTGATTGTCGGTATGTTCCTTGTGGCGTGGGGCCTGTCGGTGGGCTTTTGGACATTCGGCCGCGTCGAGCAGCGTTATTCCACGTACCTCGGGCCGCACTCGCACTTGCATGTTCACGAAGGCGGCTTGGTGCATTCACACCAACATCTCCATCCGCCCGAGACCTCGGTTTCCAGCGTTCGGTAGAAGTAGGTGGTGTCACACAGTCCGCCGCGCGGCAGCAGGGCGTACCCAGGGATGACGCCGCAGCGCTGACGGTCAGAAAAAGAAAGGGGAGGGCGCCGCAGGCGGCGCCGACGCGGACAAGGTTCCGCGCCACGTGTCGATGACCTGGGCGCAGCGATTGAAGCGAGTGTTCCGCATCGAGATTTTGAT
>Ga0137407_10001018_pt1 | contig 18523 bp, 18 predicted proteins | sample CZOMad2_2_16fung_FD_108410 | JGI IMG/M metagenome (GOLD analysis project Ga0137407, IMG submission 108410) | Vadose zone soil fungal communities from Angelo Coast Range Reserve, California, USA - CZOMad2_2_16fungal (Illumina Assembly) | ecosystem: Environmental > Terrestrial > Soil > Vadose... | reverse complement strand
CTTGAGGCCGGCCGGCAAGCGCTAGTTCGGATTCGGCACGGGCGGGTGGCTGGCCGCTCGAGCTTGAGCGCGCCTGCGGAAGGCCAGGACGCGGTCGGTGCGAACCGGGCTCTCGGTTGACGGAGCCGCGAAGATGACGCCGATCCCGAGCCCGGTAGAACGCCTCCGGGGTCGCGGCCTCCGCGACCTCTCGCCAGAGGGCGGAGTCGAGGTCGACTCTGCGGGATCTACGACGCCTCGAGACTCAGAACTGGCGGGCACGCCCACTCTCGCTCCACGCACGGTGGAGCACACGGCGAAGAAAGTGGGCGAGCTCTAGGCCGAGAACCCGGGGCTGTCAAAGGGATTCCCTGCCCGGAATCCCATTACACGACGCGACCTTCCGGAAACTTCAGACCGCGGGCCGGCCCGGTGCGGCCCGCCGAAAAGCGACCCGGCACCGAGGGTGATCCAATGCTCGGTGCGGGCCCGGAGCCGTCAGAGACTTAACGGCTGCCGTTAGACGGAACGACCGTCAGGCTCGCGGAGACCGGAATCCGAAGCCGCCGAACGAGCTCGTACAGCGCGCTCTTGCCACCGCGATAGCCGACTTCACGCGCGCGACGAAGCACCTCGGCGCCGGACAGCGTGGGCGTCTCGCGAAGCCATGCCTCGATTTGCGGACCGAACGGAGCCACCGTCGATGGGCGGCCCACGCCACGCGGCTGGTGCCACGTGCGAGAAGCATTGCTGTTGACCGACTCGCTGACCGCCGTTCCATTGACCGACATGTCTGAGCCCTCCTGACGTACCGGAAACAGCAAATCCGATACCGAGTGGAGAGGTCGGTCGTTTTGTGAATCTTTCCAAAGGCTTGAGCGACGGTGACGGACTGGCTCCTGGTAGATAGTTGACCATGTAGATCACTCTCGATCCAGGCGCTTCGTGATCGGTGCGAGCTAGCGATGCGAACAGATCCTGACCGGGGGGGTCAGGCGCGAGCGGAACCGTCGCGGCGCAGCTTGTACTCGACCGAATCCACGAGGGCCTGCCAGGAGGCTTCGATGATGTTGTCGGCCACGCCGACGGTGCCCCAGGTCTCGTCGCCGTCACCTGAAGTGATCAGCACGCGCGTCTTGGCGGCGGTGCCCTTCGACTCGTCCAGGATCCGCACCTTGTAGTCGAGGAGCCTCATGGTCTTGAGGTTCGGGTAGAACTCCTCCAGGGCCTTGCGAAGCGCGTGATCGAGCGCGTTGACCGGACCGTTCCCCGAGGCGGCGGTGTGCTCGAGCATCCCCTTCACCCGCACGCGCACGGTCGCCTCCGCGACGGGCTCCTGGCCGGTGTTCTGCTCCTCGACGATCACCCGGTACGCCTCGAGCGCGAAGTAGGGCCGGTGGCGGCCGAGCGCCCGCTCCATGAGGAGCTCGAACGATGCCTCGGCGCCCTCGAACTGGAATCCCTGATCCTCGAGCTCCTTGAGCTGGTCGAGGATCCGGCGGGAATCCGGCGTGTCATGGTCGAGGTTGATGCCGTACTCGCGCGCCTTCCACAGGATGTTCGACTTGCCCGCCAGCTCCGAGACGAGCACGCGCCGGCGATTGCCGACCGCCTCGGGATTGATGTGCTCGTACGTCTCCGGATGCTTCTGAACGGCCGAAACGTGCATGCCGCCCTTGTGCGCGAAGGCCGAGTCGCCCACGTACGGCTGCGAGGACCACGGCTTGCGGTTGGCCAGCTCGGACGCGAAGCGCGACACGTCCCGGAGCTCGCGCAGATTCGGCTCCGGAATGCAGTCCAGGCCCATCTTCAAGATCAGGCTCGGGATGACGGACACGAGGTTCGCGTTTCCGCAGCGCTCGCCAAAGCCGTTGAGGGTCCCCTGCACCTGGCCGATACCCTCGGCGACGGCGGCGAGCGAGTTCGCGACCGCGCACTCGGCGTCGTTGTGCACGTGGATTCCGAGCGGCGTCCGCAGATGCTTCTTGACCTCGGCGATCATCGCGACCAGCTCGCTCGGCAACGTCCCGCCGTTGGTATCGCACAGGATCAGCCAGTGGGCGCCCGCATCCTCGGCCGCGCGCAACGTCGCCAGCGCGTAGTCGCGATTGGCGCGGAAGCCATCGAAGAAATGCTCGGCATCGAACAGGACCTCGTCCATCCTGGGCCGCAAGAAGGCGATCGTGTCGCCGATCATCGCGAGATTCTCCGCGAGCGTCGTGCCGAGCGCTTCCGTGACGTGGAAGTCCCAGGACTTGCCGACGATCGTCGCCACGGGGGCGCCGGCGTCCAGCAGCGCTTGCATGTTCGCGTCCGCGTCGGCGGTGCTCCCGGCGCGGCGAGTCATGCTGAACGCGGCGAGCTTCGCGTGCTTCAGCGTGACGTCCTGCATGCGACGGAAGAACCGGAGGTCCTTGGGGTTCGAGCCCGGCCAACCACCCTCGATGTAGTGAATGCCGAGCGCATCGAGTCGGGTGGCGAGGCGCACTTTGTCTTCCATCGAAAACGACACCCCTTCGCCCTGGGTGCCGTCGCGGAGCGTCGTGTCGTAGATCTTGACCAATCGCCGCATCGCAGTTTCCCGATCATGCTCCAGCGGTCGTTGCGGTGTCAACAATCGCGGAAATGATTCCTCAGGCGTAGAGGCGGGTGGAGAGGCGCGTGCGGACGGCGGGCCATTCCGTGTCGAGGATCGAGAAGTAAACGGTGTCGCGCTGATAGCCGCGCACGTTCGTGTGCTTGCGGAGCGTGCCCTCGCGGACCGCGCCCAGTCGGCTCAGCGCTTCCTGAGAGCGCACGTTGCGTCCGTCGGTCTTGAGCGCGACGCGCACGCAGCCGAGGGTGTCGAAGCAATGACCCAGGAACAGGAACTTCGACTCGGTGTTGGCCGCCGTGCGCCAGTAGTCCCGACCGAGGAAGGTCGAGCCGATCTCGACCTGCCGGTCACCCGGCCGCACGTCGAGCAGGCGCGTGGAGCCGATCGCGCGGCCGCTCGCCTTCCAGATCTGGGCGAAGACGACCGACTCTCGTCGCGCCATGAGGCCCTCGGCCTGGCGGATCAGTGCCAGGGTTTCGTCGAGGGTCTTCGGCGGCGCCCACGCGAGGTAGCGGCAGACGTCCTCGTCTTGCATCACGTCGAAGATCTCGCGGGCGTGGCGCTCGGCGAGCGGCTCCAGAGTGATGTAGCGCCCCTCGAGCGTGACCGGAGCGAGCGCCGCGAGCGAGCTCGACTCGCTCGCGTTCGTCAGACGACACCCTGAGCGCGCAGGCGCGCGAGCGCCGGCTTCGTGAGGCCGACCAGGCCGCGGAGCACGGCGTCCGTGTGCTGGCCGATGACGGGCGGCGGTGTCACGGCGGCCCCCGGTGTCGCGTGCAGGCGCACCGGAACCCCCATCACGGTCACCGTCTTGGCCCGCGGGTGCGGGAGCGACACGATCATGCCGCGCGCCTTGAGGTGCTCGCTCTCGCAGACGTCGGCCACGGACTTGATGAGCCCGGCCGGGATTCCAGCCGCTTCGAACTGTTTGACCCAGTCGGCCGCTGCTCGCGTTCCCAGGATCTCGTTCAGCAGCGGCACGAGCGTCTCACGGTTCTGGACACGCTTGGCCTCGGCGTCGAAGCGCGGGTCGGTCGCGAGCTCGGGATGTCCGAGCGCGGCGCAGCACTTCGTCCACAACGAATTGTTGGCGACGCCCAGCACGACGAACGCGTCGGCGGCGCGGAACACCTCGTAGGGCACGATCGAGGGGTGCGCGTTGCCGCGGCGCGCCGGCCGCGCGCCCGTGCCGAAGTAGATGCCGGCCTGATAGGTGAGGAGCGCGGCCATGACGTCCAGCATCGAGATCTCGACCTTCTGGCCGCGACGGGTGCGGGTCCGCGCGAGCAGCGCCAGCACGACGCCGTGGGCCGCCGACATGCCGGCGACCAGATCGGCGATGGAGTTGCCGACCTTGACCGGCGGGCCGTCCGCGAAGCCGGTGAGGTCCATGACGCCGGACTCGGCCTGGATCACGAGGTCGTAGCCCGCGCGGTGCGCCTCGGGGCCCGACTCACCGAATCCGGACACCGAGCAGTACACGAGGCGCGGGTTCAGGCGAGACAGCGCGCGGTACCCGAAGCCGAGCTTGTCCATCGTCCCGGGCCTGAAGTTTTCGAGCAGCACGTCGCTCTTCTTCGCCAGGGCCCGGAGGATGTCGCGCCCTTCCGGCGCCTTGAGATTCAACGTGATGCTCTTCTTGCTCCGGTTCACCGACATGAAGTAGGTCGACTCACCTCCGACGAACGGCGGCCAGCTGCGCGTGTCGTCGCCCTTGCCGGGCTCCTCGACCTTGATCACCTCGGCGCCCATGTCGCCGAGCATCATGGCGCAGAAGGGGCCCGCGAGGACACGGGTGAGGTCGAGGACACGAACACCGGCCAGGGGTCCCTTACCTTTCGCCACGGAATCGTCCTTTCCAGGCGCGCTTCGCGAGGCTTTGCGCGATCGCGCTCATGCGCTCGCCGGCACGCCCGGCGCGCCGCCAGAAGAGCCGCGCTCGGTCGAGCGTGCCGAGGTGCGAGAAGTAGTAGACGTTGCCGACCGCCTCGATGGCGACCCACGAGCCGATCCGCAGTCCCTGCGTCTGGTCGCCATGGCAGACGAGCCGGGCGCCGCCGATCAGATCGACGAGCGCGATGTGCAGCGGCGAGCGGAAGCCTGCCGGCGGGGAGTGCAGCGTGGTGAACGTGACCACCTCGCCGCCGCCCATCACGGAGGTCGGCGTCATCTCGACGGGATGGCGCGGGCACCAGCGCATCGGCGGCGCCACGACCAGGCGGCACTCGGGGCAACGGGACGCCGGGAGATGCTCGATCATCCTGCTTCGAGGATCGTGACCCAGTTGTTGGTGCCCGGGCCGCCGATCGACTGCGCGAGCGCCACGCTGCAGCGCACCTGCCGCCGGGGCACGCACCAGGTCAGCTGCCACACGCATTCGACGATCTGCGCGAGCCCGGTGGCCGCGAGCGGATGGCCCCGCGCCTTGAGGCCGCCCGACGGATTGATCGGCAGGCGCCCGTCGAGCGCGGTCTCGCCGTCGAGCGTGGCCGCGCCCGCCTTCCCGGGTGGGAAGAGTCCGACGTCTTCGAGCGAGATGAGCTCGAACGGCGCGAACGCATCGTGGATCTCGGCGACGTCGACACGCTCCGGGCCGAAGCCCGCCATGGCGAACGCCGCGCTGGCGGCCGCCTGGGTGGCGCGGAAGCTGGTGAGGCTTTCGCGATGGCGGAGGGCGAGCGCGTCGGTCCCCTGCCCGACCCCGGCCACGCGCACCGTCGCGCGCTCCGCCGTCAGCACGATCGCCGCCGCGCCATCGGAAATGGGACAACAATGAAAGAGCCGCAACGGATCGGCGACCATACGGCTGCCGAGGACCATGTCGAGCGTGATTTCTTCGCGGAAGTGCGCCAGGGGATTACGCGCGCCGTTGGCGTGATTCTTCACGGCGACCTGGGCGATCTCGCGTTCCCCTACCCCGTGCCGAGCCATCAGGGCGCGGGTGACGAGTGCCGCGAAGGCCGGCATCGTGGTGCCGTACGAGCGCTCGTAGGGATCGAGCGAGCGCCCGATCAGCTCCGAGACCTTCGGCGTCGGCAGGTGCGTCATCTTCTCGCCACCGACCACGACGACCGTGCGAGCCAGACCCGAGGCGATCTGCGCGAATCCCGCGTAGAACGCCGCCGCGCCCGATGACGTCGCCGTCTCGACCCGGATGACCGGGACGTTCGCAAAGCCCATGTGCGTGGCGACGTTGGAGGCGAAGTTGGCGTCGCCCAGAAACTCCTCGGGATTCATCGTCGCGACGACGATCGAGTCGGGCCGGTCGCGGTCCGCGCTCCGGAGCGCGGCGTGCGTGGCGATGGCCATCAAATCCTGTAAACGCTGCTCGAGCCGTCCCACACGGGTCATGTCCGCGCCGGCGATCCACACGTCACGCATGGCGGCCCACAGATTGCCGGGCGGGTCGCCAAAGGTCAACTTCTACGCGGCCGGCCTCCGGCGGCGCGGAGGCGGCGGCGGTGCGGCGACGCCGAGATCGCGGATGAGCCGCAGCAAGTAGGTCCGCTGCAGCCCGAGCGCCCGGGCCGCGTGCGTACGGTTGCCGCGCGCCTGATGGAGCGTCGCTTCGATCAGTCTTCGTTTGAAGTCGGAGACGGCACCGTGGTAACCGATCGTCGAAGGCGGAGCGGTCGGAGTCGGTCCGGATAGTGAGTTCATGACCGTCCACTGCGGCAACGGGCATGCCAGTGACGAACGAGCGGTTTTGCAGAAGAATCAGGCCCGCCGCACTCCGATGAATGCCCAGCGGGCCTGGCGCGCTGCCGTTGAGCGTGGGCAGCTAGGCCTTGGTGGCCGGTTTGACTCCCGGGTTGTCCTTGAAGAACTTCTTGTTGAGCTCGATGAAGTTCTTCCACTGATCGGGCGTCTCGTCTTCTGCGAAGATCGCCTTGACCGGGCACACGGGCTCGCAAGCCCCGCAATCGATGCATTCGTCCGGATGGATGTAGAGCATCGTCTCGCCTTCATAGATGCAGTCCACCGGACAGACCTCGACACAGGCCTTGTCCTTCACGTTGATGCACGGCTCGGCGATGATGTACGGCATCAAGTCCTCCCGCTAGCGAGCGCTATTCGCGGCGCGTTCAATTCTTGCGAAGCCATCGGCTTTTGTACCTGAATCCGCGCAATGTGTCAAGCTTTCCGCTTAGTTGAGGGCATTTTTGGGCGCGCGATGGCCCGTCTCACTGGGCCCTGAGGCGAGGATCTAGCGCGTCGCGCAACGAGTCGCCGAACAGATTGAACGCAAAAACGGCCAGGCTGATCGCGAGCCCCGGGAAGATCGCCATCCACGGCGCCGCCTCGGCGAACTGCACGGCGGCGCCGCGCAGCATCAGACCCCAGGCCGGCGTCGGCTCCGAGACGCCGAGCCCGAGGAACGTGAGCGACGCCTCAGCCAGGATCGCCTGCCCGAGGTACGCGGTGAGCATGATGAGGTAGGGCGCCATGACGTTGGGAAGCATGTGGCGCAGGATGATCCGGCGATGCCGGAATCCGGCCGCGCGCGCGGCATCGACATACGGCATCTCGCGGATGGCGAGAGCGCTCGACCGAGCCACGAGCGCCGCTCGCGGGATCATCGGAATGGTGATCGCCATGATGACGTTGCTGACGCCCGTGCCGAGGATCGAGACGACCGCGAGCGCCAGGATGATCAGCGGAAAGGCGAGAAATATATCCATGATCCGCTGGATCAGGAGGTCCACCCGGCCGGCGAAGTAGGCGCTCGTGACGCCGATCACCGCTCCGATCGTCGCGCCGAAGAAGGCACACGCGAAGCCCACGAGCATCGCCGTCCACGAGCCGTAGATGATACGGGAGAGCACGTCGCGGCCGAAGGCGTCGGTCCCGAGCCAGTGGGCGGCCGACGGTGGGGCGAGCATCGCGCCGTAGTCGGTCGCCAAGGGATCGTAGGGCGCGATGATGTTCGCGCCGATACCCACGAGGATGTTGACGATGACGACGACCGCGCCAATGGCGCCCAGCGGGCGCTGCTGGCAAAACTCGCGGACCTGGGTGAACCAGCTCAGTCGCCCGGCAATATCGGGAGCTTCGACGACGGTCGACCGAAGTGCCATCAACGGAACCGGATGCGCGGGTCGATCCACGCGTACATCAGGTCCACCGTGAAGTTGACGAAGATGAAAACGAACGCCACGAGCATCACCAGCGCCTGGGTCAGGGTGTAGTCACGGCGCGCGACCGACTCGACGAAAAGCATGCCCAGGCCGTTCAGGTTGAACACCTGCTCGGTCACCACGAGTCCGCCCATGAGGAACGCAAACTCCAGGGCGACGACCGTGAGCACCGGTAGCATCGCATTCTTCAAGGCGTGGCGGGACAGGATGAGCTTCTCCCAGAGCCCCTTGGCCCGCGCGGTCCGAATGTAGTCCTCGCGCAGCACCTCGAGCATGGACGAGCGGGTCATCCGTGTCGCGACCGCCGAATAGCGATACCCGACGGCGAGCGCGGGCCAGACGAGCTGCAGCATGTTCTGCCACGGATCGACCCAGAACGGCGTGTACACCATCGGTGGCAGCCATTTGAAGATGATCAGCATGCCGAGAATGAACACGATGCCGAGCCAGAAGGAGGGTGTGGCGAGCCCGGCGATCGAGAAGATCCGCACGGCGTAGTCGACCCAGGTATCCTGCTTGAGGGCCGCCACCACCCCCAGGGGTATCGCCAGGGCGACGGCGATGGCCGTCGCCATCACGGCCAGCTGGAAGCTCAGCGTGGCCCGGAGCTTGATCTCTTCGATGATCGGGGCCCCCGTCCACATCGAGGTTCCGAAATCTAAACGCAGGATGCCCAGCATCCAGGTGACGAACTGCTCCCACAGGGGCCGGTCGAGGCCCAGACGGGCGCGCTCCTTGTCGAGGTTCTCTTTCTGGGCGAAGGCGCTCTCGCCGGCGAAGCGTAGTTCCACGATGTCGCCTGGCACCACCCGCATGAGAAAGAAGATGAGCACCGCCACCCCGAGGAGCGTCGGGATCATCAGGAGCAGCCGCTTGACGATGTACTTAGCCATTGCCCGCGCGCTTCATTCGGTAAGCCACACGGTGTCGAGCTGCTGGTTGAGGTAGTGGCTCGGCGTGATCGTCCAGCCCTTGACCCTGGCGTTGTGGGGAACGATCCGGTGCCACTGGAGCGTCACGAAGGTGTGCACCTGCTCGTCGAGCAGCCGTCGCTCGAACTCCCGGACATATCGCTTCCGCTCTTCGGAGTCGAGGGCGCGGCTCTGCTTCTGATAGAGCTCGTCGAGCACCTGGTCGGTGTAGCGGCCGTAGTTGTTGTGACTGATCTCCTTGGACTGAAACTTGGCGAGGTCCAGGTCCGGCTCTACCGCGTAACCGCACTGGGCGTCGCTGGACACTGTGAAGTTGCCCGCCCGCAGCTCCGTCACGTGCTGGGAGGCTTCGATCGTGACCATGGTCGCGTTGAGCCCGATCTGGCGCCACTGGTCGATGAGCCAGATCCCCACCGGCTCGTAGGGCATCGGAACCCCGCGGTTCGTGAAGGTGAAGGCGAAGCCGTCAGGGACGCCCGCCTCCCGTAGCAGTCGTCGGGCCTCGGCCCGAGATTTCTTGATGTCGCGGCCGTAGCCGGCCAGCTTCTCGAGCTCATCCGGTGGGGTCGCGTACGGCGTACCCGGCACTTGCACGCCGGCCACCTCCTTCACGACGGCGATCTTCGACAGCGCCTGTGAGGCCTGATGCCGGTCCAGGGCGAGCGTCATCGCTCGCCGGACGCGCTTGTCGTCGAAGGGCTTCCTGTCCTGGTTGATCGCCACCCAGGCCGCGCAGTCCCACGCGCTCTCCTGCACCGTGATCTTCCGACCGAGGGCGCCGACGAGACTGTCCCGCTCGGCGGGCGAAAAGCCCCGAAACTGGATGTGCGCGCGCTCGGCGCGGACCGCCGCCACCTGGGCCGCGGAGTCCTTCATGAAAATCGCCCGGTACCCATCGAGGTAGGGTCGGCCCTTGTCCCAATAGTTGGGGTTCTTCTTGCCGACCCAGTGAGAGCCCTTCACGTGCTCGACGAACACGAAGGGGCCGGTCCCCATGACGTTCTTCTCGTACCAGCGCACGTCCTTGGCGAGAATGTTGGCACTGTAGATCCAGTTGTACGGCGAGGCCAGCGATGCCAGGAACGAGGCCTGCGGCCACTTCAGGCGGAACACGATCGTCCACGCGTCCGGCGCTTCGATCGCTTCGACGTTGGTGTACTGCCCCTTCCTCTGCGATCCGACGTTGGGCGGCGGAAAGACGATCTTGTCGTAGGACGCCTTGACATCGCGCGACGTCATCTCGCTCCCGTCGTGGAACTTGACGCTGCGCCGGAGCTTGAGCGTGTAGACGCGCCCGTCGGGTGAGATCACCCACGACTCGGCGACGTCGCTGACGACCTTCGTCCCCGTCCGATCGTTGGGGTCAACCCGCAAGAGTGTGCTGTAGTGCGGCGCCAGCGGGTGCACCATCCCGAACGTGCCTTCTCGGTGACCGTCGTAGGACGGCATCTCCGACGGCACGGCGAAGATCAGCTCTCCGCCGTACCGCGGCTTGTCCTGAGCTCTCGCCGACACCGCCGAAACTGCGAGGGCGAGCACGATCGCGAGCATCCGGACCGGCCCATCGAGGCGGCACCCCCCGCGGTCAGTCATCGCACGCTCCTCGTACGCTCACTCGGCCAGCCACACCGTATCGAGCTGGTTGTTCAGGTAGTGGCTGGGCGTGACGGTCCAGCCCTTCACCTTCGCGTTGTGCGGAATGATCCGATGCCACTGCAGTGTGTACAGGTAGTGCGCTTCTTCGTCGACCAGTCGCTTCTCGAACTCCCGAATGTATTTCTTGCGCTCTTCCATGTCGCCCGCGCGCCCCTGCTTGACGAAGAGCTCGTCGAGCACCTTGTCGGTGTACCGGCTGTAGTTGGCGGGGCTGATCTCCTTGGACTGGAACTTGTAGATGTCCAGATCGGGCTCGACGATGTACCCGCACTGGAAATCCATCGCCACCTCGTAGTTGCCGGGCCGCAGGACCTGCCCGTAGTACGCCGCCGCCTCGACCACCTCCTGCTTCACGTTGAGCCCGACCTGTCGCCACTGGTCGATGAGCCAGACGCCCACCGGCTCGTACGGCATCGGGATCCCGCGGTTCTTGAACGTGAACGCGAACCCGTCGGGCACGCCGGCCTCCTTGAGGAGTCGCCGGGCTTCGTCACGGGACTTGGCGATGTCACGGCTGTAGCCGGTGAGCTTCTCGAGCTCGGCGGGAGGCGTCGCGTACGGAGTGCCTGGCACCTGGACGCCCGCCACCTCTTTGACGATCGCGATCTTCGACAGCGCCTGCGAGCCCTGATAGCGATCGAGCGCCAGGGACAGCGCGCGCCGTACCCGCTTGTCGTCGAACGGCTTCTTATCGTGGTTGATGGCCACCAGCAGCGCGCAGTCCCACGGGCTCTCCTGCACCGTGATCTTGGGGCCCAGCGCCGAGACCAGGCTGTCCCGCTCCGCGGGCGAGAAGCCGCGCATCTGGAGGTGCGCGCGCTCCGCTCGCACCGCGGCCACCTGGGCGGCTGAGTCCTTGATGAAGATCGCGCGGTAGCCGTCCAGGTAGGGCTTACCCTTGTCCCAGTAGTTCGGGTTCTTCTTGCCCACCCAGTGCGAGCCTTTCTGGTGCTCCACGAACAGGAATGGGCCGGTGCCCATCACGTGCGTCTCGTACCACCGCATATCCTTGGCCAGAATGTCGGCCTTGTAGATCCAGTTCCACGGCGACGCTACCGAGGCCAGGAACGAGGCCGCCGGCCACTTGAGCCGGAACACAACCGTGTATGGGTCGGGCGCTTGGACGGCTTCGACCCCCAGGTATTGGCCCTGGCGGTCGGACGCGACCCCGGCCGGCGGGAAGATGATCTTGTCGTAGGAGGCCTTGACGTCCTTCGAGGTCATCTCGCTGCCGTCGTGGAACTTCACTCCGCGCCGAAGCTTGAAGGTGTAGGTGCGCCCGTCCTTCGCCATCGTCCAGGACTCCGCCAGATCGGCGACGGGCTTGGTTCCAGTCTTGTCGAAGGGGTCGACGCGAAGCAGGGTGTTGTAGTGGGGGGCCATCGGGTGCATGACCCCGAAGGTCTCCTCGCGGTGAGCGTCGTAGGACGGAGGCTCGGACGGCACCGCGAACAACAGTTCGCCTCCGTATCGGGGTTTCTCCTGAGCCGCCGCCGGGCCGGTGAGCGCGGCGACAACCGCGATCACGACGATATATAAGCAACGTCGCATTGATTCTCCCTCCAGGGGTTTGCTAGCTAACCAGGTCCGACCACGAGAAGTTTCAGCATTTAAGCACGCAGCGGCCTCGAGTCAAGCCAGCAGGCAGGCCGCCCGATGCGCCGGCCGGATCTCTCTGAGATCTGGTACCTCGACCCGGCAGCGGTCGACCGCGATCGGGCACCGGGGATGAAAGACGCACCCCGGCGGTGGGTTGAGGGGGCTCGGCACCTCGCCGCCCAGCACCACTCGCTCGCGCTGGGCCTCGAGAGCCGGATCGGGAATCGGCACCGCCGAGAGCAGCGCCTTCGTGTACGGGTGCAGCGGCGAGTCGTAGAGCGATTTCCGGTCGGTGATCTCGACGATCTTGCCGAGGTACATGACGGCGACGCGGTCCGAGATGTGACGGACGACCGAGAGGTCGTGGGCGACGAAGAGATACGTCAGCCCGAACTGCGCCTGGAGATCCTCGAGCAGGTTGATGATCTGCGCCTGGATCGACACGTCCAGCGCGGAGACCGGCTCGTCGCAGATGATCAACGAGGGCTCGACGGCCAACGCGCGCGCGATACCGACCCGCTGACGCTGACCGCCCGAGAGCTGGTGCGGATACCGGTGCGCGTGTTGAGCCAGGAGCCCCACGTGGGACAGGAGCTCACGCACGCGCGTGGCCCGCTGCGCCCGCTCCGTGACGATGCCGTGGACGGCCAGCGGCTCCCCGATGATCTGGCCCACCGTCATCCTCGGATTGAGCGAGCTATACGGATCCTGGAAGATCACCTGCATCTTGCGCCGGATCGGACGCAGCGCGTCCTCGTCGAGCGTCGTGAGGTCGCGTCCCTCGAAGACGACCTGGCCACTGGTCGGCCGCTCGAGCTGCAGGATGCAGCGTCCGGTGGTCGTCTTGCCGCACCCGGACTCGCCCACGAGCCCGAGGGTCTCGCCCCGGCGGATCTCGAAGCTGACACCGTCGACGGCGCGGACGAGGCCGCCACGGCGCGCGAAGAAACCGCCCCCGACCTGGAAGTGCTTCACGAGATTGCGGACCTCGAGTAGCGGGGCGTCGTCCTTCACGTTCCCACCGCGGTCGGCTGACGGCCGAGCTTCTCGGCCTCCCAGCACGCGCTCACGTGCCCTCCCCCGTTCACCACGCGCAGCGGCGGGTTCTCGACGCGGCACCGCTCGATGCTGAAGGCGCATCGGGGCGTGAACGCGCACCCGCTCGGCAGCCGCGTGAGGTCGGGCGGCTGGCCTTCGATCGGATCCAGCCGTGCGCGCCTCGGCTCGTCCAGGCGCGGCACCGAGCGGAGCAGACCGAGCGTGTAAGGGTGCCGGGGGTTGGCGTAGAGCTCGCGCGCGGTGCCGCGCTCGATGATCTTCCCGGCGTACATCACATTCACGCGGTCGGCGTACCGGGCGACGACCCCCAGGTTGTGCGTGATGATCAGCATCGCGAGCCCGAAGCGCCGCGAGAGGTCCTTCATGAGCTCGAGGATCTGGGCCTGGATCGTCACGTCGAGCGCGGTGGTCGGCTCGTCGGCGAGGATCAGCGAGGGATTGCACGCGACCGCCATCGCGATCATCATCCGCTGACGCATCCCGCCGCTGAACTGGTGCGGATACTGGCTCAGGCGCCGCTCCGGATCCGAGATCCCGACCATACCGAGCAGCTCGGCCGCGCGTCGGCGCGACTCGGTCGGCGCCAGGCCCATGTGGATCTCGAGCCCCTCGGTGAGCTGACGCCCGATCGTGAGCACCGGGTTCAGCGAGGTCATCGGCTCCTGGAAGATCATGCCGATCTCGCGCCCGCGTACATGGCGCATCTCTTCGTCGGAGAGCTGCAGGAGATCGCGGCCCTTGAAGAGGATCTGGCCGCCGACGATCCGGCCCGCGGGACCGGCGACGAGGCGCATGATGCTCAGCGCGCTGACGCTCTTGCCGCAGCCCGATTCCCCCACGAGCGCGACGGTCTCGCTTTCGCCGACGTCCCACGAAACATCATCGACCGCGCGCACGACGCCGCTGCGCGTCACGAAGTGCGTCTTGAGGTTTTTAACCTCGAGGAGGGTGCCCACTGCGGAGGCAGTGTAGCATTTCAGCGGACTTCGGGGGGAGCGGGGCCCGCGTCCCTCGCTCGGGAGCCCGGCTCAGTCTCGGCAGCGCCCCGCGGCCAGGTGCGCGCCCGCCCGCGACTCGAGCGACGCGTACTCCTTGCACACGGCCTCGGCCACGCAAGCCCACCGGTGCTGCGCCGCCCAGCGGACGCCCTCGCGACCAACCCGCCAGCGCAGATCCGGATCGGCGACGAGCGCGCCGATGCGCTCGGCCAGCGCTTCGACGTCGCCGTCGGGAACCAGGAAGCCCGTGACGCCATCGCGCACCGTGGTCACCAACCCGCCGACGCGCGAGGCGATGACCGGGCTTCCACACGCCATCGCCTCGAGGGCGACCATGCCGAACGACTCGTAGTACGACGGCAGAACCGTCACGTCCGCCGCGGTGTAGTAGACGGGCAAGACACTCTGCGGCTGCGGCCCGACGAAGCACACGGAGTCGGCCAGGTCGAGCCGCGCGATGCGGCGACGCAAGGACGCCTCGTGCTCGCTCATCGGCTCGTCGGCATCGCCCCCGACGATGAGCAGCCTGGCCGGCCGGCCGTTCGCGCGTAGCCGCGCGACCGCGTCGAGCAAGGTGTCGAGCCCCTTGATCGGCGCGACGCGGCCGACCCAGAGCAGCACCGGCCCTTCGTCCAGCCCGAGCCGGGCGCGCGCCTCGGCGCGATCGCCCGGCACGAACAGATCGGTGTCGACGCCGCACGGGATCGTCGCGATCCGCGAGGCGGTGGCGCCGTAGTCGCGCAGGAGCTCGGCGCGCTCGACCACGTTGGCGGCCACGATGCGGTCGCAGTCGCCGACGATCCGGGTCTCCTCGGAGAGGCGGATCGCGGGCTCCTGCTCCGCGGCCGTTCGGGCCACCCGGTTCTTCAGCCGACCGAGCGTGTGAAACATCTGCATGACGGGCACCGACCATCGCGCCTTCAGCCTGAGCGCGGCGACGCCGGAGAGCCAGTAGTGGGCGTGGATCAGGTCGTAGTCGATCGATCTCGCGATACGCCACGCGTCGATCCCGTCGACGAATTCGTCGAGGTGGCCGTGAAGCCGTATACGGGCCATCGGGGCCTCGTCACCGGCCGGCAGGTGAATGACCCTGGCCCGCTCGCCGAGCGACACCACGCGCGGAATCGTCGGATTCTGCGAGCGCGTGAAGACGTCGACCGACACGCCCATGCGCCCGAGCTCGCGAGACACCTCGCGGACGTACACGTTCATCCCGCCCGTTTCCTTGCCGCCCAGCGCGGCCAGCGGGCAGGTGTGCACGCTCAGCATCGCGACGTGCAGGTTCACCGGATCCTCACCTGATAGACGGCCTCGGCGACGGGCTCGAACTCGTACTTGTAGCGCTCCTCGCCGCGCAAGAAGTCGAACTTCTCTCGCCCGCGCGCGATCGCATCACGGATCACTTGCGCCAGCAGGACGACACCCGGCGAGAGGGCGGCGCGCGCGGGCGCGAAACCCGAGTTGTAGAGGCCGACCGTGCCGTCCCATTCGATCGTGACGAACGCCGCGATCGGGCCCCCGGCCGTGTCGAGAAACCAGAGCCGGGCGGCCCCGCGCTCGGCGAAGGCTCTGAGCGCCCGCCGGAAGAACTGCTCCATCCGGTCGTCCATGAAGCGCGCCTTGCCCACGCGCGAGCTCCGGTGGAGCGTGAGAAAGTCGGCGAGCCGCGCCTCGATCTCGGCGGGCGCGCTCACGGACGAGGCGTGGGCGTCGGGCGCGTCGCGTTCGAGACGTCGCATCTTTCGCTGGAGCTCGTGGCGGTGTTTTCCGGACAGGCGGGCGAGGTAGGTCTCCCAGGAGGACGGCAAGGCCAGCACGGGACATCGTTCTTCCACCGTGGTGGACACGTCCAATCCGCACGCGGCCGCGAGCGGCGGCAGCGCGGTGACGGTGGGCGAGGTCTCGGGCACGGCGTGCAGCGCCCACTCGACTGGCTCCGCCGTGCGCGACTGAAGGAGGGCCATCCACGCCTCCTCCTCACGCCCCTGGACCGCAATCAGATCGAGATAGTCGGAAACGTCCGGGCCGCCGATGATCTGCAGGGAGCCCGGGGCCGACTCGTAGAGCGGCAGGAGCGCCACGAGGTTTCCGCCGCGGTCCTCAACGCACCGGATCTCGAGGCGGCGGTCATCGGCAAACGTGCGCGACCATTCGCATTGCCACGTCCAGGAGAGAAACGGTGATCGCAGGCGGGAGGACGCGACCAGCCCGTCCCACGCGGGAGCCCCTACCGTCTCCAGCCGGTCCCGGATCGAGACTTTCACAGGCTACTCATCAGGAGATGCGTCGCTGGTGCCCGGGGATTCACCGTCCCCGTCGCCTTCGCCGTCGCCTTCGCCACCGCCAGCGCCCTCGCCTTCCGCCATGGCTTCGTCCATGGCCGACTCGAAGTCGTCGCCGAGGTCGTCCCCGAACTCGCGGCCCATTTTCTTCATGAAGCGGGCGACGCTCGACGGGTTGTTCTCGTCGAGATCGCCGAGGCTCGCCGAGTCGGCGAGCGCGTCGAGTCGCGCGTCTTCCGATTTCACGGTCGCGAAGCGTGACATCAGGCGGGAGAGCGCCGAGCTTCCGCACTTCGGACAGGTCGGTGGTTCGGCCGCGGACGGACGGAGCACGAGGAGACTGACCCGCCTGCGGCAGCCATGACACTCGTACTCGTAGATCGGCATGACGCGACCGATTCTAGCACGCGGCTTTTGCGTGGATTTCCGGCGTGTCAGCCTGACCGATCCTCGCGTCGCACGTGTCAGACTGCACGGCCAATGACTCGGAAGCTCGCGGCCCATAAGGCCCCGCGGCCCGGCATTGCTCTTGCTCGCCTCAGCGGGCCATGGACGAGGCCGCGCGGCAGCGGGCTGACAGGGACCGGCGCCTTGCGGCGCACATCGAATCGGCGACCCGGTCGCTGCGCGAGGAGCGCGACCGGCTGGCCAAGCGGCTGGCCGATCTCGAGCGAGAGCTCGCCAACCTCTCCGCCCGACACGAGGCTCCCGCGGCCTACGCTACGTCGGGGGATTCCGGACGGCGCCGATCCTGATCGCCTCTCCGCGTCGCGCCAGGCGCGCGAGCGGGACCAGCACTTCCAGCCCGAGCTTCAGCACGCCGTAGACCGGCCGCCATTCCGTCAGCCCGGCGAGAGTATTCCAGCCCCGATCGCGCAGGAGCGCCGACAAACTCCACAGGTAGATGCGCGGCTTCGCCTGGTGCCAGATCCAGGCGATGCGGCCGCCCGCCTTTTCGATCACTCGCTCGAGCGTCTCTGGCGTGAAGTGTGAGAGGTGTCGCGGCAGCTCGAGGCCCGACCACGCGCCGCCGAAGAGCGTCGCGCCGAGGCCGCCGGCGTTCGGGACCTCCACGATCAAGAGCCCGCCCGGCGGCAGCCAGTCGAGCATACGACGCGCGACCGCCACCGGATCGGGCACGTGCTCGAGGACGTGGAACGCCGTCACCACGTCGAAGCGCCCCGAGGCGAACGGCGCGGTGAGGATGTCACCGACGTATAGCTCGTCGGTGAAGCGGCGCGCGAGCGTTGCCGCGGCCTCATCCATCTCGATACCCGCGACCTGCCAGCCGAGCGCGCGCGCGACGGCGAGCGATCCGCCCGAGCCGCATCCGACATCGAGATAGCGACCCGCGCCGATCCACGGCGGGCAATTCCACCGGATCCGCCGGAGCATCCGCCGCGCCCGGAGTCGCGTCGTGAGCGACACGGGCGCGTCGCAGAACGCGTCGTAGCCGAGGCCGTCGGCGAGCGCCCACCGCGCGGCGCGCTGGCGGCGCTTCGAGCCCTTGAGCGGCATCCGCGGCGACGGCTCCTGATGCCGCGGATAGCGGTCGGGGTAGCACGCGGCCAGATGCTCGTCGCGGACGCGCGGCCGCTGGTAGAGAAACCCGCAGCCGCGGCAGCGCACCACGGTGTAATGGCCGGGAACGGCGAACGCGCGATCCGGCGTCGCCCAGACCGGATCGGCCCCGCTGTCACCGCAGACCGCGCATGGAGCCTCGACGGTCGGCAGCGCGATCGTCAACGAAGGATCTCCTGCATGCGCTGGACCGCCCGGCCCCACTCGAACGTCTTCCTGACGAATGTCGAGCCCGCGGCCGCGATTCGCGCCCGGAGCTCGGCGTCGACGGCGAGGCGCTCGAGCTTTGCCGCAAGATCGCCCACGTCGCGCCGCCGCGCGACCAGTGCTGTCTCGCCGTCGAGCGCGTAGTCGCGGCAGCCACCGTTGTCGTAGGTCACGAGGGCCGAGCCGCAGGCCATCGCCTCCATCGGCGGCATGCCGAGCCCCTCGTCCCACGAAGGGCACAGATAGATCTCGCAGCCGCTGTAGAGCGCCGCGAGCCCGGCTTGCGGCGGGTCGGCGTGAAACTCGTCGTAGCCCGCCGGACCTTTCGGCGCCGAAACCCCGAACCCCACGAGGTGGAGCCCCGGGATCCGTCGCTTGACGCGCGCCACGGTGTCGAAGCCGTCGGCGGTTCCCTTCCACGCGTAGTCGTGGTGCAGCATCAAGACGCGCGGGCGCGACGTGGCCACCGTGACGGCAACGGCGTGGAACAGCATCG
>Ga0137407_10001017_pt1 | contig 18529 bp, 13 predicted proteins | sample CZOMad2_2_16fung_FD_108410 | JGI IMG/M metagenome (GOLD analysis project Ga0137407, IMG submission 108410) | Vadose zone soil fungal communities from Angelo Coast Range Reserve, California, USA - CZOMad2_2_16fungal (Illumina Assembly) | ecosystem: Environmental > Terrestrial > Soil > Vadose... | reverse complement strand
ATCAGTCCGGCAACCAGTCCGTGCTGACCGTCGACCCTAACAACGGAGATTTCACCGCGCTTTTCAACGGCAAAAGCCTGACCCAGAGCTTCTTGGATACCGGTTCGAACGGTTTTTATTTCAATGACACCAGTCTCACGCAGTGCACCGGGACTAACTTCACCACGTTTTATTGCCCGGCCAGTCCGCTGGGTTTGAGCGCGGCGCTGCAGGGGCAGAACGGTGTGTCGGCGACGGTAGATTTCACCGTCGACAACGCTGAAACTCTCGGGGGAAACGACCCGAGTCTGGTCGCATTCGCCACGCTCGCGGGGACATATCCGACGACCGATACCTTCGACTGGGGCTTGCCGTTTTACTATGGGCGCACTGTTTACACGGCGATCGAGACAGCCACGACCGCCGTCGGCACGGGGCCCTACGTCGCCTTCTGATCGCGCTCTACCCCATGCCATCTACCGCCGCTGTCTTGGATCGGTAGCACCTCGAGTCGCTGTTCAAAGGGTAGGGTTGTCTGTGCCATTACAGGCCGAGCGTGGTTCCGACCTGATGTGCTCCCATCGCATGGTCAATATCGGCTTGCGCAGGTCGCCGGTCAGGCGGCCAACCCATTCGCTGGTTGCGACGACATCGGTCGACCCGGATGATGTGGCCACTATTCTCAACACCTCGCCCAACATTGAGCGGTCGAACGCGGCGCCGGATGCTGCGTTTCGATCAACGATCCAATCGTGGCCGCCCAATTGATGCGCCTTCGCCCACTTGAGTGCCTGGAGTCCTTGCGCCGAGGCATCCGCGGCAGTGATGCCGGGCAGTCCTGTGTACACCGTCAGGGAATCCAACCAGCAGTCCACGTGTTGCGCTCGCCACGCGGGCAATCGCCGAAGTCCGTCGACCGTTTGCAGCGGTCCGTGGTTATTCCCGTCCGCCGGCCTATCCGAATTCGCTCCGGACTTGCCCCTTCGGAGCTGGTCTAGCATCGCTCCGGCTGAGTTCTCATCGACCCCTTGAGAATAAAGAAAAGCCAGCAGCAAATCGCGGTCGGCCGTGTTCACATCGATTCGTCCCGCCTCGTCGCTGACGAAGACCGCCATTTTCACGCCATCGAATTCCCAATCTCGAGGTGAGCCGACCGCGGGGTGCCGCGAAACCTGCCCGTCCGACATCCTACTGATGGTATCGACAATGGCCGCATCGGTTGCCGCTTGCGCTTGTGCGATTTCGAGCGCGCGGTGCGTCAAAATAGCGTTGGTGCGTGCAATGGACGCCGCCGCGGCGGCGAGTGCCGACAGCAAAAGCAGCACCCACAATACCGAGATCAGCGCGATGCCGACCTCACGGTTTGGGCGGCGCTTCCTTCGGCACTGCCTTGAATATGTTTTTGAGTGATTTGAACTCATCGCGCAAGTCATCCATTACGTTTTGAAACTCGGTATCGTCGCGCATCACATGCGGGGTGATGAGCAGAATCAGTTCAGTCCGCGTCGTCGAGTTATTCGTGTCGCGAAAGAGCGCGCCCAACACGGGGATCTTCTCCAAATAGGGAACGCCCGTTTTACCCCTGGATCTGCTTTCGGTAATCAGGCCGCCGAGCGCAATGGTATCGCCGTTTTTAACCACTACCGTCGTCGACAGCTTGCGCTGCTGGATAGTGGGAGAGTCGATGCCTGACGTAGTCGTCGGTACGGAATTACTGACCTCCTGCGATATATCGAGCTGCACCAAGCCGTTTTTGTTGACGCGCGGTGTAACTCCCAGGATCACGCCGGTGTCCTGCATTTGCACCGAGTTCACGATCGGCGCGCCGGGGGTCGTGACGCTCACGGCGGATTGAGTGGTTACCGGCACCTCATCGCCCACCTGCAGTTGCGCTTCGTGATTGTTCAGCGTGACCAGCTTCGGAGATGAAATCACACGCACCGTCGTGACGGCTTCCAGCGCGTTCAATACCGCGCTGATGTCGGTGCTGCCGGTAAATAGATACGAGAGTCCCGGAAAATTGCGCGACACCTGTCCACTGGCCGAATCGCTCAGCGTGACCGGTCCCTTCTTGCCGTTGTAGTTCCATTGCACGCCGTATCGCAGCTCGTCCGTGAGGGTGACCTCGGCGAGTGAGGCCTCGATCAATACTTGGCGGCTGGGGGCATCGAGACGCAGCAATGCGGCCTCGATCACACTGAACTCGGCCGGCGTCGCCAATACGAGCAGGGAATTACTATCGTTGTTCGCCACGATTCGAAGGTCGCCCTGCTTTGCCGTGGCACTTTGGCCATAGCCCGACTGCACTGCCGGTGGGCCTCCTATGGAGGGCGCCAGGGCGTTAAACGGACCGTTGGTCACACCGGGAGTCAGCGCGGAGGAGGAGTATCCGGCGCCCGGGATGGAGTTAGATTCGGAGCTGTAACCGATTGCGGAGGGCGAGTTATAGGGGTTCGAATAAGTACTTCGCGACTGAGGTTGCTCGTCACCCGAGGTGGGTAGCGACAAAATACGGTTCAGCGATCTGGCTAGGTCTTCGGCTCGGCCGTTTTGCACATCATAAACATAGATGCGCCGACCCGCGGAGGTGCCGCCCACATCGAGGCGCTTGATCCAAGTCTCTACCGCCGCGAGATACTTCTGTTGCGGCGTGATCACCAAAATGGTGTTGAGGCGGGTGAGCGGTACCAAACGCACGATCCCCGCCATGGGGCTCTTCGGGTCGGCCAATATGTCAGAGAGCTCCGTGGCCACCGTCTTGGCGTCCACATAGTTGAGGTTGAAAAATCCGTACGACATTCCGGCCAACCAATCGACATCGAAGGTCTTGACGACATCGAGCATGGTATTGATTTCTTGGCTGGTGCCCGCGAGAAGCAGCAAATTGCGCGCTTCGTCAACTTTCGCAACGCCGCCGGGAGGCGCGAACGGCTGGAGAATCTTCTCCATCTCGACGGGACTGGTGAACTCGAGAGGCACGATTTGTATCGAGAAACCGGCCTGCTTTCGATCCGCCGGAAGAGTGAAGGAGGTGACTCGGCGCGGGGCGTCCTTGACGGGCACGACGTGATAGGTCCCTTTTGCCTCGACAATGGCCAACTCCTGGAGCCGCAGTGAGGCTTCGAGAGCGGGCAGCAATTCTTCGGGACTGAGCGGTCGACTCGACCGCAAGGACATCGTTCCCTTGACCGATGGGTCTATCGAATAGTTCAGTCCCAGCGCTTCGCCGAGAACCGATGCCACGACCTGACTGATGTCGACGTCCGTGAAAGCGAGCTGAATGCCGTTGCCCGCGCTCGGCGGCTCGGCAGCGGGGACACTGCTCGCGGCGCTCCCGACTAGGTGACCGGTCCCCGGATACACGCTATTCGTGCGCGAAACGGTGCTTGGCGCCGCGTCCGGCAATTGAATAGGACTACCATTCGCCTCCGGAGCCGCAGGTGTGCCCGCCGCATGCCCTGGTACTGGCACGCGAACGGGCGCTGGAGCGCAGCCGGAAACGGCTAGGCAGAGAAGCGCTGCAGCAGAGGCGTGACGAACAATCGGAGATTTCAACTGGGGTTCTCGTGATTCAAGGCGGTGGGGGGCGATAGGTGCGCACGCTGTCAGCAGAACCGTGGGGCGGCTGCACACGGGCAGCAGTACCCTGTGCGCCGAGGACATGCAGAGTCGATTGCGCGACACGGGGACCTGCATTACCGCGGACCAAGCCGAGCCCCGGGGTTGCCACGGCGGATTTCAACTCATAGCGCTGGCCGTCGTGCTCGACAACCATATTTGTGATGTCGATTGATTCGACCCGCCAGCCGTCCAAATCGTCGCCCACGTGAAGAGTGCGATTGCTCTGGTCTGCTTTCTTCTTGACGAACGCGACGCGCTTTCCTTGAGGTAATCCCATGGTGCCCGCAAAATCATAATCCGGAGCGGCAACGGCCTGTGACGGTGTGGGCGCTTCATAGAAGGACCGACGGCTATGGAACACCGCATTATCGCGGATCGTGGCGCCGTCAACGACCGCCATTGGGGGGGCATCGAGAACCGACAGGTTAGGCAGGGACAGGCTTCTCGTCGAAAGATTCTGCGGTGCATGCACATTGTCTTGCCCGATGCGCCATACCTCTATTGTCAGAGCGATGAGACCCGCGTTTAGGAGCGCGAGCGCAATGGTCGACATGGGCAATTTGCCCGCGCTCATCATGTCCGTGCCTTCGGGGGCGTGACCATGAACCCTGCAATTTCCGCTTGAATGGACAAATTCGGATTGGCGTCGACAACCTGATAGTCGGGCGCCTGGATCGTCAGGCTCTCAATCCTCAGGAGTTTCGAATGCGATGAGAGACGTGCAAGCGTTTGGGCCAATTGATCGATGGGCATGGATAAAGCAACTTTGACGCGTACGCGCGTCAGCGGCCCTTGAGCATCCGGCGGTTGCGCCGTCATCGAGATCGGATTGTTGGGCGCCTTTAGCAACTCGCCCAGGTCCGTTTCGAGTCGCAAGACGGCCTGCTCGGGCTTTTGGCTATCGTACAATCGCGCCCAGTGGGGACTATGCTCCAGTGTCACTAGCGCCGTACGAATGCTGGGCGCTAGCGCCACTAGCGCGCGGTCGCGGCTGAGAGACCGTAAATCCTCTGCCCGTGTATCTGAGGTATTCCGACAATAATCTACGATAGGAGCGACTAACCCGAGCCACAGGATGGCCATCGCCCCGCCCAGCAGGCAGAGGGCCGTCAGTCGCCGTCCCCGTGCCGAAAGACCATCCATCATGGGGCGCTTTCCTTCGTTTCAGCGGTGAGTTCGAACCGATCCTTGCCCGTACCGATGCCTGCGGACATTGTCGAGCGGAGTTCGACATCATTCAGCAGCGCTGAACTCGCCAGTAGCTTCACGACGGCGGCGGGGTCCGGCGATAAACCAACGAGCCTCAGGCGGCGCTCCTTGAGCTCGAAAGTCGTTAGCCAGGTGTCATGAGGCACCAACTTTGTGACGTCGGCCAGCAGTTCCGGGGCGCCGGGTGCGCTTTGCACCCGCGACAACGCAATGAGTGGATCTAGGCGCGCGAGGAGCGATTGACGCTGACTCAGCGCCGAAGCGGCCAGGATCGACGTTTGTCCTTTCGCCTGCTCGAAAGTGCGCTGCGAGCGATAGCTTTGCGTCGCCGCGACTGCGGCACACGCCAGACTCAGAGCGGCGGCCGTGCCGATCAACACCCGATCCGCGCGACGAACACGCCATTCACGGCCACTCAAGTCTGCGCTCGCAATTCGAAAGCGCTCGCGGCTATCGGGCGTGTCTGCGAGACGGATGCTCGTCACGCGCAGCCCCCAAGCTTGCATGCTCTTGAGCATCGGCTCTACATCCAGACGCTTGAGTGCGGCGACCTCGATATCGACAACGCCTTTTGCGGGATCGGCCGCCGCAATTTCAAAGTCCGTCAGCAGCTGCGCTCTCTGCATTGGCAAAAGCTTGGATAAGTGCAGAGAAATTGCGCTTTTGAGATGCGGTACCGCGGCGAGGGGCAATCGCCACTGACGGACGAACGCATTGCCCGTGGCAATCACCAATCGCGCGCGACGACCGCGTTCGAGCAGACTTGGGAGCGGATCCGGCAAACGCTCGGGGAGCGCCGATCGAAAGTGATCGCGTTCGACCTCGACTTCGGCAAGTGTATTCGCTGCGCCTTCCGTCCGGATGAGAAGGCGACCCGAATCTATGTAAACAACCACCGGAGCTCGCCATCGTGGCGCGATGAGGCCCATGAGTTCGGCCGCACAAGCAGCGAGTTCAGTGGCCCACCATCGAAGGAATTGAGTCACTCGTCGTGAGACTCCAAGGACTCGCGCGTTCATGCGCCGCTCCGGCAACGGCGACTGACCGCGTCGAATTCGCACGTCGCGGGAGTATCAATTCTCGGCTCGACGTAAAGTGTCGGCCAATGACGATGATCGCTCGGTGCAAAGGTAACGTCGATGCGGATCAGATGCGGCAGCGATGCGGAGTCAGTCCAGCGATCCGCCCAACGACCGGGGGTATTGTCAGGCTTGAGCCAGAACTCAACCGCAAACGATTCGATCCGCGTGAGTAGCGTTTCCGACTCCCACGGCTCCGAATTGCGGCCGGCGCCCCCCGGGTCGTCGCGCCGCGACCGCACTTCCAATTCGTGAGTGTCGGGCGATAGGCGTAGTTGATAACGCCATGGGCCATCCGAGGCGAAGCCGGGCGCAGCGCTCGAGAATTCGATCGATCTCCCATCGCTCACCAAGAACTCGGGCATTGAAATGTCGGCCGCGATACGCTCGTAAGGATAGATGGTGCTCAGATGACGCCGCAGGAACTCTTGCGCCTGCGCAATCTCATCCGCGTTTGCCGCGGCGCGGGTCACTCGTTGCCAAACATGACCGCAGATTTGCAATGAAGTAGTCAGAATCGTCGCGATCATCGCCATCAATGCCAGCGCGACCAACACTTCGATCAGCGTAAATCCACGATGCCGAACTTCGTAGATCTTCATGGGACAGGTGCGGAGAGCTTAAACGTTGATAATGAAATACTGCGTCTTGTTCCACCTTCCGCCCAATTGACCGAGGCGATGATTCGAACGGTCGGAATCGTGTAAGGTGGTTCGTCCTCAGCGGGGACCGCGGTCTGTTCGATGAGCGTGTAGGAGTAACCGTTGGTCTTGCCGTCATGCGTGCCATCGATCAGAGGCCACTCGGAACCGGCGCGCGACAACAGCGATTGAGCGAGCATGGTTCCTTCGCTGAGCCGAGCATCGTGACGCGTGCGCAGCATCGCATTCTCGAACGATCCGTAAAGCACCGTGAGCGTCATTCCCAAGATGGCAAACGCGATGACCATTTCGATCAGAGTGAAACCTTGGGTGAACCGCGCGTTCATTCGACGATGTCCACGCGGCCAACGGCGCGCCCGATTCGCACCTGGGCCGTCTTGTTGCCGACAGCAACGTCGATGATCGAACCCGACGAGGAGCCATCGGGATAGAACGTCAGGCTGTTCTCACCCGTTAGAGATCCGCCCTCATGAATCCGAATGTGGTAACTCCCCTGTATTTCATGGGCAGAGCTTCTTTCTTGGTCGGATTTACCGAAACTCGAGAGGTCGATGCGCTGCGGCGCGCCGCTAAGCCGCGCCGCCATGCGCGCCGAGCGCAGAAGACCAATGAGGCGTTGTGTTTGATCGCGCACCTGTTGCGCGGGAAACAGTCGAGGGGCTGCGAATGACCACGCGCCGGCCAGCAGTACCAAGATCGTCAACACGACCAGCAACTCCAGGAGGGTAAACCCTCGACTACCAGTTGCCGATGTCACGGGCATCTCCCTCGCCGCCTTCCTTACCGTCCGATCCTAACGTGTAGATGTCCACATCCCGATGCTGCCCGGGATACTTGTACAGATACGGCCTTCCCCAGGGGTCGACCAAGCTGTCCTTTTTTTGAACGTAGGGGCCATCCCACTTGATCTCGTTCGCCGGACGCTCGACGAGCACCTTGAGTCCCTCCTGTTCGGTTGGATAGCGCCCCGTATCCAGCTGGAAATAGTTCACACTCGCCATGAGTGCATCGACCTGAATTTTCGCGGTTTCCGTTTTGGCCTTCGACAAATGCTTCATCACCTGTGGTGCGGCAATCGTCGCCAGCAACGCCAATATCAGTAAAACAACCATCAATTCGAGCAACGTAAAGCCACGTACTCGTAGGCTTCGAGTCGAATCGCCCCCGTTCAAGCCAATGATTCTTGAATTGCGAGACGGACACATATCAAAAAGCGAGGTCATTGAGGCTCAAGATCCCCACCAACACCGAGGCAATGAGGCCCGCCACGACTGCCCCCATCGCGATGGTAATGCTGGGCACCATTACGCTCAGCAGCCGATCGAGCGTTCCTTGCGCCTCTCGATCCAGCGAATCCGCGGCTTCAACCAATAATTCGTCAAGCCGTCCAGTTTCCTCACCCACTCTTGCCAGCTGCACAGCAGCCTTTGGAAATACTTGCGCGCGATCGAGCAGCACGGATAGGTCTTGACCTTCTTTCAACTGGGTATGCACGTCCCGGGCAGCGGCCAGCAAGGCACGGTTTTGAATCATGCCGAGCGCCACACTCGTTGCTTGCGGCAGCGGTACGCCACTTCGGGCCAGCGTTCCAATGGCTCGCAAAAATCGGCTTGTCTGTGTTTTCGCCACGAGTCCAAATGTCCACCGCGCGCGCAACAGACCGAGCGCGAGTCGCGGGCCACGGACCGGATCGTGCCATGCGCGATAGAACGCCAGCGAAAGCACCAATATCCCCGCCAAACAGAACCAGCCATAGGCTGCGACAAAATCCCCGAGTGCCAGTACTGCGCGCGTGGCCCACGGGAGCTGCACTTGAGATTCCTGAAAAAGAGTCTTGAATCTCGGCAAGACCACCGTAAGGACCAAAATAACCGTCACCAAGATCATGCCGGCGAGCATGGCCGGGTAGATCAGGGCGCTTACGATGCGTTCACGCACCGATGCTGCGCGTTCGACGAATGCGCCTAAACGATCAAGCCCCGCAGGCAACGAACCGCCGAGTTCTCCGGCACCCACCATCGAGATGTAGTACGGGGGGAATTGTAGGCGATGCTCGCTCAGCGCATCCGAGAAATTGGCGCCGGAGCGCACCCGGCGTTCTAGGTCAATGCACAGATCCCGTACGGCGCGCCGCTGACCGGTCTCCCCCATGATGTGAAGCGCCCGATCGAGCACCAATCCCGCCTTCAGCAGCGATCCCAGTCCGAGCGTAAGCGCAACGACATCGCGGGTCGAGAGGTGTCTGCGGAATTGAAGGGCATGCGTGAGCCACGGAGGAAGGTGTCGACTTGCCGCACGAATCTCGACCGGCACCAAGTGCATTCGCCCAAGTTCCAACACAGCACCGCTTTGCGACAGGCATTCGAGCGTGCCTACTTTCAACTCCCCGGACCGATTAATCGCCTTATATGAGAAAACCATGAACTATTCGCTCGCACGCGTGACGCGCAATATCTCTTCGAGGGTGGTTTCGCCGCGGCACGCCAATTCCAAGCCGTGTTGGAACATCGTCCGCATCCCTAGAGCGGTCGCTTCCCTTTCGATGGTTCCGGCGTCTGCGCGCGCAAGGACAGCCCGTCGAACGGGCTCGGAGAGTTCCAGCAGTTCGAGAAGCCCCGTGCGACCGAGATAACCGACACTCGCGCACGAGGCACAACCTGCTGCGCGAAACAGGGTTGGAGACTCGATGGCGAATGACTTGAGTTCAAAGCGGTCAATGAGTTGCGGCGTCGGCCGGTAGGGTATCCGACAACTTGGACACAGACGTCTGACTAAGCGCTGGCCAATCACCAGGTTGAGCGTCGAGGTCAGCAAAAAATCATCGATGCCCATGTCGAGCAATCGGGTTACCGCCGCTGCTGCCGTATTGGTGTGCAGCGTGGACAGCAGCAGATGTCCGGTAAGGGCCGCCTGAATCGCCACCTCGGCAGTCTCTCGGTCGCGAATTTCGCCAACCATCAAGACGTCCGGATCCTGGCGCAGGAACGCCCGCAGGGCGGCCGCAAATGTGTAGCCGATTTGCGGCTTTACCTGCGTCTGATTGACGCCCGCCATCATGTACTCGATCGGGTCCTCGACGGTCAAGATCTTGCGATTAGGCTGATTCAGCTCCTTCAGGGCGGTGTAGAGAGTCGTTGTCTTGCCGCTGCCGGTAGGTCCGGTCGATAGAATAATCCCGTAGGGTTTCTCGAGCGCTGCGCGCATCGACGCGGCACGAGCGGCGTCGAAGCCCAGTCGGGCAAAATCCAGTTCCACTTCCTGCCGGTCCAGAATACGTAGCACCAAACTCTCGCCATGGAGCGTCGGAGTCGTGGCCACTCGAAAATCGATCGATTTTCCATTGACCGTGATATGCAGCCGCCCGTCCTGAGGTAAGCGACGCTCGGCGATGTTCAAATGCGCCATGACTTTGACGCGCGAGACCACCGCACCCGCAAATCCCTGCGGTAAGGACTCGATATCATGGAGCACCCCGTCGAGGCGAAATCGAACCTTTACCGACGATTCGAGCGGTTCAATGTGGATGTCCGACGCGCGCCGGTCCACCGCCATCGTGATCAATCGCTGGACCAGGCGAATCGCCGGGGCATCGCTCGCAAGATCACGCAGCGCCTCGATCGAGCCGCCGCTGTCCACCGCAGCCCGGGTTTCCATCTCCGCAGCGAGCTCGGTTACGTTGACAAAAGCACCGTCGACCTCACCGAGAGTGGCGACAACCCCCTTCACCTTGAGCTCAGTGACAAACTCGATGCCGCGGACACCGGTCTCATCGAGCGGATTAGCGGTCGCAACCGTGATTTCCGTATCCCCGACCTTCAGGGGCGCGACCCCATGGAATTGAAGGAATTCGATGGAGAGAGGTTCAAGCGCGTCTGCCAAGCGCACCGGGCCCATATGCCGCGGCAAGTCTTCAAACTCCGCCAAGGCGTCGGCGAGACGACCCTCCGGCATAAAACCCAATTTTGCCAGCGAACGAACCAGGGAACTGTGCGTCTCTGAAGAAACTTCTTGAGCTTGTTGAAGCAAAGTCCCCGAAAGCAACGCGCGATCCACGAGGTACTGGCCGAATGCCAGTTCGCGACTGATCAATTCCATAGCACGCATCCCTTTACGCTAATGGCGCCGCCAACCGTTGGCAGTCTACCGCTATATAGCACCGAAGCGAGAGCGCCGCGCTGCTATTTCGGCGCCGCCGCCGGGCGAGTAGAGAATCGTCATTGACTGGTCTGCAGGCCACGCGATTCCTCGTTACCTATTGTGGCGAGGACATGTCTTCGCCGATAATCGTTGACAGCCACACAAGAAAGCAGTTACGTTCCGCACTGACAATTATCAAAGTGGCGTGAAATCGATTCGATCGCACAGAACGCTAACTTTAAGATGGGGATAGTAAGAATCTTCAGTTGAGTCGTAGCGGCAATTTGGCTCACGGCCCAAAACCGTGAACACTGATAAGGACATCGCGTGCCGAATATTCGCAAGAATTGTCCATGGATCAGGTGGCCGGCGCAACACGCTTCCGTCCGAGAAAAGCTGAGTGAGAGTCTCACCTATTTCCTCGCTATACCGATCAAATGGCGATTGGGCGGATTGGTCGCAGTAGCCTGTTTCCTGCTCACACTTCCAACTTCGCCCGCGTACGCTGACGCCGCCGACCAAGCGCGCCGAATGACGCACTTTCAATGGCTGCAGGCTCGCGGGATCTTTCAATCGATGGGTGTGGTCAATGGCGTGCCGCAACTGGTCTTGGGATCGCAGCGTACCAAGGCTGACAACAATGCGATGGCAGTTTTTTGTCGGATCATTTTTGACTACTTTGTCGAGAACAATTCTGCGGTCACGAATATGGTCGTGATCGACAGCATCACTGGCAATCAGTTTGCCGTCGTGGATTCTAGAGGCTTTCATTTAACTTAGCCGATACGACAAGCGAAGGACCGCATGAGCCACTCTCTCTCGTTCGGGCGCAACGCGTTATTGATTTCACGATTCGTGCGAAGAGCACCGGCTCTGCTCGCGTTTCTGATGTTCGCTGCCGCGGCAAGCGCATCAGCCGACACCGTGACGTACACATACGACGGCATCGGGCGCTTGAAAACAATCGTTTACACCGACGGCACCAGCGTGACTTACGGGCTCGATGGTGCCGGAAATCGCGTGACGGTAACGACCGTGATACCGGACACGACCGCGCCGACGGTACCTACCGGACTAACCGCGACCGCGATTTCCGCAACTCAGGTAAATCTGTCGTGGACTGCCTCAACGGACAGCGGCGGTTCCGGCCTCGCGGGCTACAAAATATATCGCGGCGGCACACAGATCGCGACGAGCACCACGGCGAGCTACAGCGATACCACGGTCGCGGGCAGCACGACGTACAGTTACACGGTCGCTGCCTACGACGGTGCGAATAACCTCTCCGCTCAGTCAACCGCCGCCGGTGTCACCACGCCCGCCGCGGCCGATACCACCGCTCCTACGGTGCCGACCGGACTCGCGGGCACAGCGCCGAGTTCTACCGTGGTGAATTTGACCTGGACCGCCTCCACCGATTCTGGGGGATCGGGGCTCGCCGGCTACAAAGTCTATCGAGCCGGCACGCAAATCGGTACGAGCACGACAGCGAGCTATAGCGACTCCACGGTCGTGGGGACCACCACCTACAGTTACACGGTAGCCGCTTATGATCACGCCAACAATGTGTCGGCCCAGTCGACCGCTGCCAGTGTCACCACCCCGGACACGCTGGCGCCCTCCGTGCCCATCGGGCTGGCGGGTACTGCCATTTCAGCGACTCAAATCAATCTGACCTGGACCGCATCGACTGACACGGGCGGCTCCGGATTAGCCGGGTATAAGATTTATCGTGGCGGGACCCAGGTCGGCACGAGCACGACCGCGAGCTATAGCGACACGACCGTGGTGGGCAGCAGCACCTATACCTACACGGTTGCCGCCTACGATCATGTCTCGAACACGTCGTCACAGTCCTCTCCCGCAGTCGTGTCGACCCCTGACGTGACACCACCCTCGGTGCCGACGAGTCTGACTGGCAGCGCCGCCTCCACAACGAAGATCAACTTGTCATGGACTGGCTCTACCGACACCGGCGGCTCCGGGCTCGCTGGCTACAAGATTTATCGCGGCGGCACCCAAATCGGGACGAGTGCGACCACCAGTTATAGCGACACCACGGTGGTCGGCAGTACAACCTACGCGTACACCGTTGCGGCGTATGACAACGCCGGTAATACATCGAGTCGGACCGCGGCGACCAATGTTTCAACGCCGGATATCACACCACCGTCGGTGCCCGCGGGGCTCACGGCGACGGCGGCGAGTTCCTCTCAAGTCAATTTGTCCTGGTCGGCATCGACGGATACGGGAAACTCGGGATTGGCGGGGTACAAGGTATATCGCGGGGGAACCTTGCTCGTTACCACGGCATCGGTCACCTACAGTGATACGACGGTTACGCCGAGTACCGCCTATAGCTACACGGTGGCCGCCTATGACAACGCCGGCAATATCTCGGCCCAATCGGCCGCGAAGAATGTCACGACTCCTGCCGGCGTTCCTCGCAACCCGACGCTCTCGTCGAGCACCACCATTGGCACCGCGGCGGTGTTTTTCACGCTTTCTTGGACGGCGGCCACGGGCGCTACGAGTTACAAACTATTCTCGAGCAGTACGGTGATCTACACCGGCACCGCGCTCTCGCAGCAAGTGACCGAACCGCAAGGCGACTACAGTTTCAGCGTCCAGGCGTGCGACGCGACCGGCTGTGATACAGGTTCGAACACCGTGAATGTCACGATTTGTCCCGCCAAAGGGTGTCCGTAAATGCGTGGCGGCATCAGGGGGATTCATATGATGAGGGCGAAGTCGTGGCGTGTGATATTGGCACTATGGTGGCTCGGCTCGATGGCGACGACTGCTCAATCCGCTGCAATACCGGCCTATTCGGTGAAAGCGGGCACCGCCATCACCCCTGCTGCGGCCGATACGTGGTACTGCACGCCATCCACCGCGTGCACGACTTCAGGTACCCGTCAGTTATGGAGCACCAACTATCCGGTGGAAATCACCGCCCTTGCCAACGCTCTTCACCAGAATGTCGATCTGATCTACGAGTACGTACGCAACAACATCGAAATCGTGCCGATGTTCGGGCTGCAAAAAGGGGCACTCGGCGCTTTGATTGACCGTTCGGGGACTGCGTTCGACCAAGCGCAGCTCATGGTTGAGCTGCTGCGAGCATCCGGATACGCGGCGAGCTATCAGCAAGGCACCATCACGCTCACGGGGCTACAAGTTCAGAGCTGGCTTGGTTCCATCGATGCGGCATCGGTCACGGCCATTCTTGCCGATGGCGGCATTCCCGCGACAGTGACACCCGCCACCGGCACGGTGACCAGTGTCTCGCTCGCGCATATTTGGGTGCAAGTCAATATCCCGCCCGAGAACAACATCCCGGGCGGGAACTACGTGTTTGATCCAGCCTTCAAGCCACATACGTTCACCACGGGCCTTAGCCCTACTTTCGCGACGGCGAGCGGCTGGAGTGATACGTCGTTTCTGAGTGTGGCTCAAAGCGGAATGACGAGCGGCACGCAAACCGCCAACTCGGATACGACGCCGGGCACCCAGGTCGCGATCCCCTATGTGGCTAATGTAAATGACAGCGGCATTCAGACGCAGCTCGCGACCTACGCCACCAACCTCGTGTCCTACATGAAGGCACATGGTTCGATCACCGGACAAGTGTACGCGACCGAGCAACTCGAGGACGTGGTGGGACGTCAGGATATTACATGGTCATCCACGACCGACACCCTTCCGCTTCGGCAGACCCAGTTGCCCCATAGTGTCGCTAGCAGTCCGGCCGTCCACACCTGGACCGGCAATATCCCGGACATCTATCGAGTGAAAGTAACCGTTGAAATGCTCGCGCTCGACGCAGTCACCGTTCGCCTAAGCCAACAATTCTTCGCGGACGAGGTCTACGGACGCCGGATGTATTACCAGAGTTATCTGGGGACCGGAACCTGGTTTGACGACACCACTCAGCTGCAAATCGACGGCAACTTCGTGGGTGCGCAATATTCGGGCACTGATACTCCGGGCGCTCGCTCAGGGTATGTGCGCCTCAGCATCGATCATCCGTACGCGGCCAATAGCGGCACGTACATGGACGTGAACGGTACAAACGCGATCATGAAGGAGGTTGATTTTGTTTCTCCAGTCGCCGTAGTGATCGGCTTGGGAGATACCAGCCCGCAACTTCAGGCGAAGCTCATCGGCGAACAGGTCTACGATCGGATATTGCCCTCATCGACCTATTACACGTGCATGGGCTCTCCACCCAACTGTGAAGTTGTCGATCATCCTGCTCAGCCGGCAACAGAGACTTCCGTCGCTCGGGCCTATTCCGGTTGGCTCGCACAATACACGCGTATGGCGCTGATTCAGACTCGGTTGCGCCCCGCGGTTCACCAACTCCATCATTCATTGGGTGTGTCCTACCGGCGAACTTTCATGGAAGTCGTGGGAGGTAGCGCGTGCCCCACCTGCTGGGCGGCCGGGGAAGGGGCCCTCGTGCTCGATGTCGACACGGCAGTCAGCGTCAATAGCAAGACAGGCCTCGCCAATGACCGTCGGACTTTGGCACGATCTCTCGCTGCTTCAGCGGACACACTTGAAGGAAGTCAATACGAGCAGATTACCGGCACCGCCACGCCCGCATCGGTCGCGCATCGATTCGATTGGAATGCGACCAACACATCAACCCAAAGATATTTTTTTGTCAAACAAGGAGTGAGTTCGGCGGATATTTTTCCCACGGGACCAACGCCGTACTTTTATCCGTCCGTCTATGGTGCCGTTCAACCGTACACCGCCGCCGGCTATAAGGTGATTGTTGCCGAGAATGAGTTTATGGGGCCCGGCCGGGATTGCAAAGTGCCGCCGTGCACGTCCTCGCAGAGCATCTATCGATTTGAGCGCGGCGGTGCTCTGGAAGCGTTTGGTGCGGACGGAGTGACGACGGCACACATCGTCACCGACCAGACCTCGGGAGCGTTCAAGGGAGGCAGTGCCGGCGATCCGCCTAATTATGATGAGACCTTCAAGCCCGATAAGTCTGCAGATCTGCTCAAGGATCAGTTCAAGGATCGCAGTCGCGAATTCGGCGTTGACTTGAGCACGGGAGATTTTACCTACAGCCCGGGGGCGGATATCTCGGTGGGCTTGGGAGAGTTTCCCTACAAGCTCGGTTTCGAGCGGACCTTCAAGTCCGGCGAATCTCATAGTCCAGGGATGGGGAAAGGCTGGTCTCACAATCTCGATATTCGCGTAAATCTCACGACCAATGGTGATGAGGCGTTGGGAAAGAGTTCGGCCCTCAACGCGGCAAGCACATTGATGGCTATCTACGCGACACAACAGATCTACGCGACGGAACCTACAACCGATGCAGCTTACTTGGCCCGTTGGGTCCTCACACCCTTCGTGCAAGCCTGGTGGGCAAGCCAAATCCGATTCAACACCGTGGCCTACACCGCGGGTGCGTCGACAAAGACGTTTGTGCGACTCCCAGACAATACCTTCAATGCGCCAGGCGGGTACGTGCCGACGGACGGATCGAGCTATTGGAAGCTGACTCAAACCGGCGTGCCCACCGGCTATGGCGTGCACTGGGCTTTCGGGAATATCAGCTTTACGCTGACCTCCCCCTCCCAAGATGTGCAGAGTTTCACGTACTGGGGCCGGCCTATTCGAGACCAATCACAAACCTACCTTTACGGTCCCCACCACGGCTGGCACATTACCTCTTGGACCTTTCCCCAAGGCGTATCTCTCAGCTTTAATTATGTCCCCGTTGATCTCACGACGTATGTAGATGACTACCTGGTCTCGGTCAGCAATTCGCTGGGTCGCCAAATTAATTTCAACGGCACCGCCAATAGCTCTTGGGATCAATGCAACGTGCAGTCGGTCAATGACAATCAGGGGCACGTGGCGACCTTTAATTGCGCAACCGCTGCGGTCACATCACCCGCAGGAGACGTGGAGTCGGTGACGTATGGACCCTCGACCTGCAATATTGCGGGGGGGTCGACGACGAACCGAGCCATGTGTTCGCCGTTCCTATCGGCAATCTTTGGTCCGTCAGACTCCACTTACGCCAAGGTTAAGCTAACCTACGATGCCGTGGGTAGGGTCAACACGTACGCCGATGCAGTCGCGGTGAAGACGCCCGCGAATCGAAACCCTTACAGTTATTTCATTACCGGCGGCACGCGCGGACAACGAGAGGATCCGGCGGGCTATTTTTACACCGTGTACTATGATCCGTCGATTCGGGCGATCTCATTTGCCGATGAGCTCGGGCGTACCTCGTGGGCCCAATACGACGGACTCAATCGCGTCATTCAACGCACGACCCCCGAAAATATCATTACTCAATTCGCGTACGACCCCGGTGGCAACGTGACGCAGCTCACGCAGACACCGAAAACGACCGTGTATGCGGTACCCGCTGCTAATCTCACTGTAAATGCCACCTACGATACGAGCTGCGGAAAGATCAAAACCGTGACAGATGCGAACAGCAACCTCACGACCTGGACTTACAATTCCACAACCTGTTTGTTAAGTCAGGTACAGCAACCTTCGGTCTCGAACAAGGGCGGGGCGAGCGCGATGCCGACCACGAACTATTCGTATACGAGTGCCGGGCTACTCTATAAGCTGACAGATCCCACGGGCGTGGTCGTGCAATACACTTACGATACGTCCGGCAACAGAACGGAGGCACAAATCGATCCCACGGGCCTCAACATCTACAAGATGTACGGTTATGACTCGGTCGGCAATATCACCAGTGTCACCAACGTACGAACCAACACAACTGGGTATCAGTACGACGCGAATCGGCGCGTCACGCAAATTACGGCGCCGGTCGGTACCTGTAGTCCAACGACCAGTGACATTACACAGAACATCTGGACGGGTGGGTTGGTCACCAAGGTGCGTAAGGCCGCCGTCTGCAGCCCGAATTTCTCCACCGATGCGGATTGGCAGGTGTGGCTTAAGAGCTATACGCCGACTGACAAGATCAGCCTCGAGACGGACCCGAATTTAGGAACTGTTCAGACGGCCTATGACGCGGTCGATCGAGTGCAATCGACCACGCAATCGATAGGCGGATCTCAAGCCGCGAGGGTCACCTATACCCAATATGATGCAGCCGGCGAGACATTTAGAACTTATAAAGCGTGGGGAACGAGCGACCAGATTACCTATGGTGAATACCGGTACTCGAATGACGGGCGACTTATAGCGACGATAGATGCCAATCAGAATCTCACGACACTTGACTACGACGGTTATGGCCGCCTTGCCGAAACGATCATGCCGGGGTCGACGACAGGCACGAGCGCGCCTTGCCATTTGACGTACACCGCCGGGGACAATTGTGAGCTCTATGGGTACGACAAGAATGGAAACCTGACGTCCAAGCGCAACCGATCGGGGCAGACGGTCACCCTATTGTTTGACGCGCTCAACCGAGAAACGAGCCGGGCAGTGCCCGCAACCGCTGCGGGGAACTATGCGCGTACGTTGACGACCAATTACGATCTCGCCTCCCGCAAGTGGTCTCTCACGGCTGACGGGCAAACGCTGCAAAACGGCTACGACCCCGCGGGCCGCCTGATGTCGGTGAACGACAGCCTGCTCAATGCACTCGGGGCGAATATCGGCAATGTTTCGTATGCCTACGACGCCGCCAACAATCGGACGCTCGTAAATTTCACGGCGGCCGCCGGAGCCTGGGGAGCGACTTACAATTACGACGCAGGAGAGCGATTATCAAGCGTTACGAATGGCGCCAATACGCTTGCGCAGTATGGCTATGATCCTCTGTCGCGCATTAACACGACGAATTACTTCGATAGCACGAGCGTAGGCTAT
>Ga0137407_10001012_pt1 | contig 18546 bp, 20 predicted proteins | sample CZOMad2_2_16fung_FD_108410 | JGI IMG/M metagenome (GOLD analysis project Ga0137407, IMG submission 108410) | Vadose zone soil fungal communities from Angelo Coast Range Reserve, California, USA - CZOMad2_2_16fungal (Illumina Assembly) | ecosystem: Environmental > Terrestrial > Soil > Vadose... | reverse complement strand
TGACTACCAAAATTATGTGCAGCGAACAGCAGCCCCAAACTGTTCGCGGCCTATGTTCTCAGGCCTCTGCTGGCAGCGAGCCAACTAATATGCACATAATCGATCGATGCACATAATGGCCGATTTGAGCCGGACACACCCGTCAACGTGCACCTTCGACCTCGTTGGAGTCATCCGCGACGATCCGCGTTGGGATGGGCCAGCAGCTGTCCTCAATCGCGTCCCACACGCTGGCGAATCGCTGTTTGGTTACTTGCCTAGCTCCTTGGTCAGTTCACGGTCGCGTTTGACGACTCGATCATGATCCGTCTTACCGTGACGCGAGCTCGCGCGCTTCGCTAAAAATCATCAGGGCGATCAATTAATCGCTGGCGGTAATGCTTGACGGTAAGTATTTCGATGCTGGTGGCAGAAACTCGGTAAATGATCCGATACGGCCTTTCAAGGACTTCCCGAACTTCGTCGTCGGCGAAAGCCTGTAATCGCGCTCCGCTTCGGGGCGCGAGCCTAAGCACCTCTGCACGATCGAGAATTCGCTCGACCATGGCCAGCGCGCGCGGCTTGGAATCTTGCGCGACGTAATCGTGGATTTCCGCGAGCCGTGTCCGCGCCCGGGCGGTCCACGTGACCTTCATCGGTGTCGGCCGTATTCCCGTCGCAAATCCTCAGAGTCCGTGACGCGCCCAGCCTTCGCATCGGCGAGCCCAGCCTCCACGTCGCCTCGAAGCTCCAAGGCGTACACCAGGTCCTGCCAGGTTGCGTCGTCCGGCAAGGCTTCGATCAATTCATGTGCCCGCTGCTTGATGGCCTCTGCCATAGCGTGTCCTTGTCTTGTGGAAACGAACTAGCCTCGAATTTTACCCGATTGCGAGCACTTGGCACCGTAGCAAAAACGTAGCGTTTGATGCCGTTTCGTGCGCTACGGTGCCTAGTTCGAGTGAGGGCGGGTCTGCTAAGTAGTTGAAAAATAAGAACCTATGAAGTCACCTTTGCGACTACGAACCAGGTGGTCGGCGTTTCTTCGCGCTGGATCGTTTAAGAAATGAAGGCCCCTCAACCGTTCCACCCTTTGATCCACGTTGTCTTCAAGGCCGTGTATTTCTCGAGCGCATGCAACGAAAGGACGCAACGCGGTCAGTGAGCGTTCAAGGTGGAGTTACGTTTTCGTCAACCCGATCTCTGATTGTTCCAGGAGCTCTCTAATTCCCGGTCGTGCAAGAACATCGTGTTCGATGGCACAGCCCGCGTTGTATGCGACCTCAAGATGCCGTGCACGAACACCGGATTCAAACGCACAATCGGTTAGTAACTCAATACGAATCGGATCGACTCCACAGTACCCGAGCACTCCGTACCTCCACAAATGCTCGATCTCTTCGCGATAGCCCCAACGCTTCAACTGATTGTCCGATGCTCCCATGGGAATGAGCATTGTGCAGGGGCGTGCCGCAAGTAGGCTCCCCTCGGGATCATGCTGCCAATGATATGCCCACCCAGCGCACCAAACGCGGTCGAACCAACCCTTCATCATGGCGGGCGGGCCGTACCACCAAATCGGATGGACCAAACATAGCGCGTCCGATCGCTCAATACGAGCCTGTTCACGCAGAACATCATCCGGCATTGCGACCCCTTCGAACTGCTGCAGATCTCGCTCAGTCAGGATCGGGTCGAAATCTTCTGCGTACAAATCGGCGACTTCTACTGAATGCCCGACCGATTGGGCGCCTTCCACAAAGCGCTTCGCCACTGCATGCGAGAAAGAGTTTGGGTTCGGATGGGCGAGAATTGTAAGAACGTGCATGTCTGACCTTTATATCTCGGGGGATTGCCGGCCGTAATGAAGTTAACAAGCGTCCTCACCGCGATTTTGACATCCCAAGGGAGACTTGCCTATGGACCCTTCCGAGTCCGTATCGTAGCCTCTGTACTACGCTGCTATCGGGGTCGGGTGAATCATTGGAAAAGGACCCTATGGGGTCCATTGGCAATGACGTCGGAATGCATGATGCCACGCCCACTTAGTTGGGGGAGGCGGGCAATGGGAGTAAATGCGGTATGACCATACACGCTCAGTTGAATGCTTTTCGGGATGCGTTTAACAGACGGGATTCAACTGCAGCGTTGATGCTGTTTGCCGAGCATGCGGTTTTCGAGATGCCGTTGCTCGGACAGCGCCTTTTCGGCAAGCGCGAGATAGCAATTGGCCTCCAAAGAATATTTGAGGTGACCGAATCGGCGCAGATTCAACTGTCAGGCGCGAAAGAATCGCAAAATCTGATCATCGCGGAAGGTCGGCTGCAAGCGAAGCTGCATCGGGATGCGCACGCAGTGGATATTCCGCTGGCCGTCGTTCTCGAGACTCAACAGAACGACATTATGCGACTCTCGACCTACCTGGATGCGCGGCCCTATCGGCTTTGGACCGACGGCACCCTATTCGCGTCAGTCCACGCATTCAATTAATTATAAGGTGTAGCGATGTTGACCAAATCCACCGCGGGGAACCTACTCCGAGCATATTGCGATGCATTTCGACGGCGGGCGGGAGATGAAATTGAAAACTTATTTGCCGAGGATGCCGTGCTTGATCTTCCGCTCCTTGATGGTCGGATCGTGGGTAAAAAAGCGATTGCCGCGGAAATCAAAACGGCGATTCGCGGCCTGAAGAATATCAAGGTAGTACTCGAGAACACAATCGAGACCGACACGGAGGCCTTTGCCGAAGGCATTTTTTGCGCCGACCACATCGGCATTCATCCCTTGGTGGATGGCACTCCCATTCGACTCGACTTTCGGTTCGTCGCCACGGTCACGATGAGTGAGGGCAAGATAGTGCGGTGGGCTGAATATTTCGATACCAAGCCGCTGAAGCCTCGGGAGCGCACGCATTTGTACCCGATTTCTCGTCGATCGGCTTATTGGGAGGGAACCGCAAAGGCCGGCGTTTCAGAATTTATGGTCTATAACCATACCTACCTGCCACTGGTTTATCACCATTCTCCGGCGGAGGAATACGCCGCGCTGACGGAGCGCGTTACGCTTTGGGACGTGGGCGGCGAACGACAGACGCAGATTCGGGGACCGGACGCCATCCGCTTCGCGCAATTGCTCACGACCCGCGATCTTTCGAAGCTTAAGGTTGGGGATTGTAAGTACACGTTAGTTTGCGACCCGCAGGGGAAGATCCTCTGTGATCCGGTGCTTCTATCTCCATGGGAGAATGTGGTCTGGCTGTCGCATGGCGACGTCGACCTTACCCTGTGGGCGAGGGGCGTCGCTGTAAACAGTGGTCTTCAAGTGGAGATCGACGAGCCGGACGTGCAGCCGGTTCAAGTGCAAGGTCCTAAATCCTTAGACATGTTGCGTAATCTCGTCGAATCACGCTTGGATAGCCTCGGCTTCTACAAGTGTGTCGTGACGAAAGTGGCGGGCATCGATGCCGTTGTTTCGCGGACTGGCTGGAGCGGAGGGCTTGGTTTCGAAATATTCCCACTCTCGAGCGAGCACGCGATGCCGCTCTGGAATGCGTTAATTGAGGCCGGTGGTCCCTATGGGCTGATGGTCACAGGACCCAACGTATTTCGTGCTGTCGAAAAAGGCGTCACGGACACCGCTTACTACTCTAACTCAGGTATGAATCCTTACGAAGCCGGCCACGGGCGCCTCGTGGATCTAGAGAAGGGCGAGTTCGTTGGGCGGGAGGCCTTGCGCAAGGTCGCCGCGGAGGGCGCTAAGCGAAAAACAGTCGGTCTGTTTATCGATGGAGAATTACCCAATCTTGAATGGTATTGGCCTCTCAAGGACAGCAAGGGTAACGCGGGTGAAGTACGATGGGCAGTGCATTCATTTGAACTGGACCGAAATATTGGCATTGCCATCGGTGACGCGTCGCTAGAACTGGGGGACGTGGTTCAAATCTCACATCAGGGGGGCACCACGCAAGCGACGGTGACCAAGGTGCCCTTTGTGGACTAGAAGCGGCATGCGCCATACCCGAATCACAGTTGCGGTGGAGAGTAGCGGTTCCCTGTATGAGCAATCTGTCGGATGACGTCACTCCCGCCACTTTGACCAGGCGTCTCGGCGGATTCTCCGCGGCGCTTTTCGGACTTGCCTACATCTGCCCGACGTCGGTCATTAGCACTTTTGGCATACTGGCCACCGGCACGGGTGGAGGCGTGGCCTCCGCATACTTGATCGCGACCACCGCAATTTTGCTGACCGCGATCAGTTATGCACGAATGGCCGCCTATTATCCACAAGCGGGGTCCGCTTATGCCTATGTATTGCGAACGGTGAATCCGTCAGCGGCTTTTCTCGTGGGATGGATACTGGCGTTAGACTATTTCTTTGTCCCCATGGTGATTTGCCTTTTTACGGCGAAGGCGTTTGAAGTAGTACTGCCGACCGTCTCCTATCGTGTTTGGGTACTCGTCATCGCATGTTCCACGACCTTCACCAACCTGCTTGGCATCAAGATTGCCAATAGGGTAAATCTGACGATCATGGTGGCGCAGCTCGCGGTCATCGCTGTCCTGATTGTCCTGTGCTATTTGTATCTCGGTGTCGCGAATCCTGCAACTGTCGAGGGGACGCTCGCGCCGTTTGTCGGCATACACACCAGCTTCAAAATGATAATCGGCGGAGCAGCGATAGCAGCGTATTCTTTCCTCGGATTCGATGCAGTCACTACTTTGTCGGAGGAGACGCGCGCGCCCACACGGAACATACCGATTGCAACCGTGTTTGCAGCAGCGGCAAGCGGTGCGATTTACATCGTCACGTCCTATCTGATGGCCCGCGTTCATCCGAGCACGAACTTCAAGGATGTTGATAACGCAGGATATGAGATCGTCGCCCTGGTCAGTGGCCACGGGTTTCTTCTGATATTTGTGATCGTAATGATTGCCTTCATCGCATCTGTGATGTGCGCGCAAGCGGGTTCCTCGCGGCTTCTATTTGCCATGGGGCGCGATGGCGCGCTGCCGAAGGTATTTGCACGCCTGAGTCTGCGGTTCAGAACGCCGGACTTCAATATCGCCTTGACGGGTACGGTCATGCTGATCGGCCTCCTGGTCGATGTGGATACGGCCGCTTCTTGCGTCAATTTCGGTGCATTCACCGCTTTCGCGTCGGTGAATTTATGCGTGATCTACGATCACTTTAGTGTCCGACGCGTATTGAAGGGCGGGGCCATCAAGTTGTTACTGGCAGGAGCCGGCGCGAGCGCCGCGATCTGGCTATTGTGGAGTTTGCAAAGGACTGCTGTGGTTGTGGGATTGATATGGCTGACGGTGGGGTGCGCCTACCTGCTGGTGCGCACGCGACGCCGAGCCGTGAGCGCACGTTTATCTGAATCGGAATTTCAGTAGTTGACATTGACCTTGGTGACTCTTCCGCACTGTCGCCTTCCCGTAGATCTTTGCCTTCAGGGTTGAAACAGAGCTGTACGCAGATAACGATGGCTCCGCCACCGAGTTGTGCCCGAGCAGATCTCGCACCGTGTTGAGCGGTACACCGGTCTGGACCAGGCAATAGGCACGCGGCGACATCACCGGTCAGCTCAGAAAACCGGGAGAATCGCGCCATCGAATCGCGAGAGGATGAACTGCCGTATTTCATCGCTCTGATAGGCCGCCACCAGAGCCTTGATCACCGGCTTATCCCTGTCACGCTCGCGTACCGCGATGACATTGCCATACGGGTTATTGACCCTGCTTTCGACGGCAATCGCGTCTTTGGTCGGAGACAGCTTCGCCTCGAGGGCGTAGTTCGTGTTGATGACCGCTGCGGACAGATCCGGCAGGCTGCGGGGTAACTGCGCCGCGTCAAGTTCGCGGAACTTGAGCTTTTTCGGGTTGCTTACGATATCGCGCACGCTCGGCAAGATGCCCACGCCGTCCCGCAGCTTTATGAGCGCTTGCTGTTGCATCAGCAGCAGAGCGCGACCGCCGTTCGAGGGATCGTTGGGAAAGCCGATGATCGCCCCGTCGGGCAACGCACTGACCACCTTGAAATGCAGAGAATAGAGCCCGATCGGCTCAACGATGGTATCGGCGATTGCGACGATCTTGTAGCCTCGCGCTCTGATCTGATTTTCGAGGAAAGGCCGATGCTGGAACGCGTTTGCGTCCAGATCTCCGGCATCAAGCGCCGCGTTGGGCAACAAATAGTCATTGAAGACGATTACGACGACGTCCAGCCCTTGACGCTTGGCGACCTCCTTGACCTTTGACCATATCACCTCCCCATCGCCCCCGGACACACCGACCTTGACTCGGTTTTGCGCCGATGCCGTTACGGATGCGGCCAGCATCACGATCCCGGCCGCGATGGACAGGAGACTCGTCTTCACATGCTTTCCCCTCACCCGTTTAAAATATGTATCGCTAATGCCGCCGATTCAGCCGGCGTGCGATCTGGTCGCCGACAACTTGAATGCCGGTAACGATGACAATCAAGATCAAGATGACGCCGGCCATGATGCCTGTTTCGAACCGTTGATAGCCGTAGCGGATCGCCAGGTCGCCGAGGCCGCCGGCGCCGACGGCGCCCGCCATTGCGGAGGCGCCGATCAGGGTGACGAGCGTGACCGTAAAGCCGGAGACAAGGCCGGGGAGCGCTTCCGGCACCAGCGCCTCGCGGACGATCTGAAAGCGCGTCGCGCCCATGGAGCGCAGGGCTTCGATCAAGCCGCGATCGACCTCTCGCAAACTCATCTCCGCAACTCGCGCGTAGTAAGGCGTTGCCGCGATCGTCAAGGGAACGATGGCCGCCGTGGTGCCGATACTGGTCCCGACGACAAAACGCGTGAACGGGATGAGCGCAACCAGCAGGATGATGAAGGGCGTCGAGCGGAATGCGTTGACGATAGCCCCTAGCGCGCGATTGACCGCAGGGTGGGGCCGCACACCCTCATTGTCGGTGATGACCAGGAGCAAGCCAAGCGGCAACCCGAGAGCCAGCGATAAGGCGCCGGAAGCGCCTACCATGACCGCTGTTTCGCCCAGCGCCGTCGCAAACAGGCCGAGATCATCCATTGACATGGCCGAGCACCTCGATCTCGCCTGATTCGCTTGCGATCGCGGCCAGAAGCTCCTGCAAAGCAGGCTCTCCACGATAGGCTACCGAGAAGGTCAGTGTCCCGACCGGGTGACCGGCGATCTGGTCCACCTCGGCATGAACGACCCGCGCATGCCACCGGGGATCGGCGGTCAGCCGTGCCAGAACTGTCCCGTACTGATCGTGCTCCATGCTGCCGATCCGCAGCAGTGTGCGTCCCGCCGGGATGGGATGCGGGGAGATTTCCCGCTGCAAGGACTGCGGTAGCGGCGGCCTCACGTTTCGAAGCAGACGTCGTGCGAGATCCGTGCGAGGATGCCCAAACACTTGCCAGACCGTTCCCTGCTCTACGATGCGCCCGTGATCCAAAACGGCAACGCGATCACAGATTTCGCGTATCACGCTCATCTCATGGGTGATGAGCACAATAGTCACCCCAAGAGTTTCCTTGAGATCTTTGAGCAACCGCAAGATCGACAATGTCGTTTCCGGGTCCAGGGCCGACGTGGCTTCATCCGACAGCAGCAGCGATGGGCCCGACGCCAGCGCCCGAGCGATTCCGACGCGTTGCTTCTGGCCGCCGGAAAGCTTCGACGGATAGGTGCCGGCCTTGTCACGCAGGCCGACCAACTCCAGCAGGCGCTCGACTCTTTGCGCTCGCGAGAGGCGATCCTGGCCGGCCAGCTTGAGCGGAAGTTCAACATTCTCGAATACCGTCTTCATGGCCAGTAGGTTGAAATGCTGAAAGATCATGCCGATCTTGCGACGTACTCGATTTAAACCCGCCTCATTCAGCAAGGTCAGGTCCTCGCCGTCGACGACGACGCGACCCGAATCGATCTTTTCCAAGGCGTTGATGGTTCTAATGAGAGTGGATTTGCCGGCACCGCTGCGGCCAATGATGCCGAATACTTCCCCGCGCCCGATCTCCAGGCTGACTCCATCGAGCGCAACGACTGCACCAAATGCTCGATGCAAAGACTCGAGCCGCAGAATCGGCGTCGTAGAAACCTGTTCGGAGATGCCGCGGGCACCGGCTGCCTCGAGGATCGCAGCGGCGGGTTGCCGCACGGGGTCGGGGAGCCACATCCGCGGCAGGCTACCACGAGATCACTTCGGGCTCTCATAGCAAGTGATTCTATGGATGTGCCTAATATGTATGTGGTTGCCCGGTAGGGGGCCTGGCGGCATAATAGAAGGTTCAGTTTTGCGGAGAATGGATTTCATGGCTGACCTGGCGATCTACTACGAACATCCGACCTGGTTCGAGCACCTGTTCAACGCGCTTCAGCGCCGGGGAATCGAATGGTCGCCTTTGCGGATTCAGGATTACATCCTTGATCCGACGGAGTTGTCGGCCCCTGCGCCGGTGGTCTTCAATCGACTAGCCATGTCATCTTATCTCCGCCAGGCGGAGCACGCGACCTACCATGCCCTTGCCGCAATCACTCACTGGGAACTGGCCGGGGCGCGTGTCATCAACGGTTCGGCTGCGCTCCATGTCGATACCAGCAAGTCACGGCAGCTGAGTCTGATTCGATCTCTCGGACTTGCAGTACCGCGGACCCGCGCCGTGCATCGGCGCGAGGACGTGAATATTGCCGCCGCTGAGATCGGATTTCCGGTCATCGTCAAACCGAACATCGGCGGCTCCGGGTCCGGCGTGGCGCGGTACGAAAACGCCGTTCAATTGGACGAGGAACTGGGCTCCGGGCGAGTGTCGATCGGCATCGACGGTGTAACTCTCGTACAGGACTATGTGCCGGCTCGCGATGCCCGGGTAATCCGTTGCGAGACGCTGAACGGCCGCTTTCTCTATGCAATTGCGCTGAATGGCGCCGGAACCACCTTTGATCTGTGCCCGGCGGATGTCTGCATGGTGGACAAGCCCACCATTACGATCGAGGCCTATCAGCCGCCCAAAGAAATCGTGTCGGCTGTTGAGGCAATTGCCCGCGCGGCGCACCTGGATATAGGCGGTATCGAGTATCTGATCGATGACCGGGACGGCACGGCGCGATTTTACGACATCAATGCGCTCTCGAATTTCGTGGCCCGGCCATTGGACGTATTGGGGTGGGATCCCCACGAGAAGCTCGTGGATTTTCTCGTGGATACCATGGGGAAAAGAAGGCGCGCCGCATGAGGTTCGGCTACTGGGCGCCGGTTTTTGGAGGCTGGCTGAGAAACATCCGGGATGAGGGCATGGAGGCGACCTGGGAGTACATGAGCCGCCTTGCGCGTCGGTCCGAGCAGATCGGATACGACCTGACCCTCATCGCTGAACTGAATCTGAACGACATCAAGGGTATCCGCGAGCCCGCGATGGATGCCTGGTCGACTGCGGCGGCTCTGGCCGCCGTGACGGAACGGCTCGAGCTCATGGTCGCCGTGCGGCCGAACTTTCATCAGCCCGCGCTGTTTGCCAAGCAGGCGGCCAATGTCGATCAAATCTCGCGGGGCCGTTTGTCGCTGAACGTCGTCTCCTCTTGGTGGCGCGATGAGGCAATTCAGTATGGCCTCGCGTTCGACGAACACGATGATCGCTACGGGCGGACGCGGGAGTGGCTGGAGGTCGTGGACGGACTCTGGTCCGAGCCGGTCTTTAATCATCGAGGTGAGCGCTACACGCTGGTCAATGCCATCTGTTCGCCGAAGCCCGTGCGGCAGCCCCGCCCGATGGTGTATGCCGGCGGCGAGTCCGATGCGGCGAAATCCTTGATCGCCGAGCGTTGCGATGCCTATGTCATGCACGGGGATGAGCCGCAGGTGATTGCCAAGAAGATCGCCGACATGCGCGCGCGGCGGGAACAGGCAGGAAAACCTCCCATGGTGTTTGGCATGGCGGCTTACTCGATCGTGCGTGATTCCGACTCGGAGGCGCAACGGGAGGTTGAGCGCATCACCACCATTGATCCGCAGGCAGCAGGCTTTGACAACTTTGACCAGTGGCTGTCGGGGACGCAGCTCGAGCGCGAGTTGAAGCGTCATGAATATTCAGTGTCCAATCGCGGCTTACGCCCCCGCCTGATCGGCACACCGGCTTACATTCGTGATCGTGTCGCGGAATTCGAGGCGGCAGGGCTGGATCTCCTGCTGCTGCAAATGAGTCCTCAGGCCGAGGAAATGGAGCGCTTTGCGGCGCAAGTCATTGCCGACTAGCGCGAGCGGGCTGCCTCGGATGGGATCTACTTGCCCTCGTGATCAACGGCATCGTGGGCGCCGGCATCTTCGGATTGCCCGCCAAAGTGCAAGCGCTGCTCGGCGTCTTTGGACTCGTGGCCATCGGTGTTTGTGCGGCCGTTATCGGACTCGTTATCCTATGTTTCGCCGAGGTGGCCAGCCGGTTTACCGAGACCGGGGGCCCATTCGTCTACGCGAGTGCGGCTTTCGGACCGTTCGCCGGCTTCTTGACGGGGTGGATCCTGTGGGTGGCGCGCGTCACGGGAACGTGCGCCATCTGCAACCTCTTGCTGCAGTACATCGCCTACATCCGCCCTGAATTCGAACAGGGCATCGGCCGTGCCATGATGGCCTCGGGGATCCTCGGCTCCTTGACGGTTATTCATTACCTCGGCGTGAAGCGCGCGGCGCTATTCGGCAACCTCGTCACCATCGTGAAGTTGATTCCGCTGATCATTTTTGTCGTGATCGGCCCGTTTCACATGGATCCGACGCACTTTGTCATTGGCGGACCTCCGGTCAATGCGAAATTCGCCGAGGCGGTGTTGCTGCTGTCATTCGCCTTCGTGGGCTGGGAAAACGTCGTGGTCTCGGCGGGCGAGATGCGCAACCCCCAACGCGACCTGCGTGTCGCTGCCGAAGCTGCGGCGGACTTCCGGTGTGCCGGCGGCGCGTTTCGTACTGCCCGGCGGGCTCATCATACCTGGCGCGGCGCTCGCGCTGATCTTATGGCTGATCGCGAGCTCGTCCTGGGCGGAAACGCGTGATGTCACTATCATGACGTTACTAGGCGCTCTCCTTTATGGAATAGGGCGTTGGCATGGAAGGCGGACTGGCCCGGGCCCCTTGAACCTCCAACGGAAGACATCATGACTTGCTATGTGACTCATTTGGAATGTGCGAACTGCTTCGAACGCTACGCTGCAAACCAAGCCCATGGATTGTGCGTGAAATGCCAAAAGCCGCTGTGGGTGCGCTACGACCTGGATGCGGTCCGTGGCGGATTTGCCAAGAGGGATTTGGCCGCGCGCGCGCCCACGATGTGGCGATATCGTGAATTGTTGCCCATCCAAGACTCGGAGAACATCGTCTCGCTCGGGGAAACCGTGACGCCGCTCCTGCCGGCGCCGCGTCTTGCGGCGGCGTTCGGCATGCGTGAACTCTTTGTGAAAGATGAAAGCCGCCTACCGACCGGCAGCTTCAAGGCGCGCGGTATGGCGATGGCCATCACCAAGGCCCGGGATTTCGGGGTCCGTCGAGTGGCCGCGCCCACCGCCGGCAACGCCGGAGGGGCGATGGCGGCCTACGCCGCCCGCGCCGGCATGGAGTCCTACGTATTCATGCCGCAGGACACCCCGACCATCAACGCCAAGGAGTGCTGGTTGGCGGGCGCGAAGACATTTTACGTCAATGGCCTCATCAATGACTGCGGCCGAATCGTCGGGGACGGGAAGACGAAAAAAGGTTGGTTTGATCTGTCCACGTTGAAGGAGCCGTATCGAATCGAAGGCAAGAAAACCATGGGTTTGGAATTGGCGGAACAACTCGATTGGCAGTTGCCGGACGTCATTTTGTATCCGACTGGCGGAGGCACGGGGCTCATCGGCATGTGGAAGGCGTTCGCCGAGCTCGAGCACTTGGGCTGGTTGAAGTCGTCGCGCAAGCCACGAATGATCTCTTGCCAGAGTGAGGGATGCGCACCCATTGCGCGGGCGTTTGATAGGGGTCAGAGGTTCGCCGAGAAATTCGAGAACGCGGCGACCATCGCCAGCGGTGTCCGCGTACCCGCGGCGGTCGGGGACTTCATGATACTCGACGCGGTTCGGGCAAGCGGCGGAACGGCTATCGCAGTGGCCGAAGGCGCCATCGAGCCATGGATGAGAAAGGCGATCGCACTCGAAGGCTTGTCGATCTGCCCCGAGACTGCGGTTTGCTTTGCGGCGCTCGAGACACTTCTCGCGCGCGGTGACATTAGGCCTGGGGAGCGAATCGTCATCTTTAATACAGGCGCTGCGCAGAAATACCCGGAGGCAGTTCACGAAGAAATACCCCTCCTCGACATCCGGCATCCCATCGATTGGGCGCAAATCTAGGGCGGCAGCGGCGGATACCCTGCCCCTCATCGACCCTCGAGTGATCCACTCAATCGCGCTCGACAATCCATGGCGTGCTGTCTCATTCCCGCGAACCTGGTGATAATGAATCAATTCTCTGCGATCGTAAAAAAGCCTAAGATCAAGCATAACTCGCTGCGCGCGCCTTGCGCCGTCCAATCGTGGGAGAACATCAAAATGAGCCTTCGTGCGCTACGCTCCCTCCAGATATTGTCATGGCTGATCATTTGCGCGGGGCCGGCGTGGTCCGCGGAGGCCTACCGGCCGATCGATCACACCATGGCGGACAAGACGATCACCCTTACGGGGCATGATCTCAGCATCGACCAGCTCGTTCAGATCGCCCGTCACGGCGCGAAGGTCGCGATCAGCGCCGAGCTTCGTCAAGGGGCCGCGGATTCCTTCGGATTGATCCTCGAGGCTCAGGCTGAAGGGGTACCCGTGTATCTGTTCAATCGGATGCCCGGGTCGGGTCGGGAGATCGTATCGCTGAAGGGCGATCCGGACTCCGAGGAGTACAAGGCGGAAATCGCTCGCCGGTACGATGATTCCTCACCCGGCATGGCCGAGTCTCTGGGCTTCGGCACGGACATTCCGGACGAGGAGATCGGGCGCGCGATGCTGGCGGTGGACCTCAACAACATGCGCTATCTCGCCGCGAGCCCCGGTTTCGTGTTGGGGCTAGCCGACCTCCTGAATCACGGTGTCACGCCGGCGGTGCGCTGGCGCGGCGCCATCGGCGAGGCCGACTTCGTGCCCACCGGCGCGGTGCTCCGCGGCCACGGCTATGCCTACTATCAAGGGACCCGCATGCGCGCCGCGGAGGCGCTCGCCAAGGCCGGCCTCAAGCCCATCAAGTTCGATGGCGCCGACGGCAACCTCATCACCACCAGCGCGTTGAGCGCCGGCTTTGCGGGATTGCTGGTCTATGACTTGCGCCGCCTGATCGAGTGGCAGGACCTCATCTGGGCGATGGATCTGAACGGCATGAACGGCAGCATTGGTCCCCTCACCATGCCCGTGCAGGCCACCCGTCCCTTCGCCTGGTCCAACTTCGCCGCGCTGCGCGTGCTCGACATGCTCAAAGGGAGTTACGTGTTCAACGGCGACTACCGGGTCATTCAGGACCCGGAGAGCCTGCGGGCCACGGTATGGCGTGACGGCGGAGTCTGGCAGGCCTGGGCACGATTGCGCGACAACACCTTGATCCAGATGAACTCGACCGATCACAACCCCACCATCCGTCCGGACGTCTCGCCCTCCGATTCTTGGGAACTGTCGACCCCCCAACTCATGAAATACTACGTGAAGGGCGGCAAGTTCTCCCACGGCAAACATGGGTTTGTGCTCTCGAATTCGGACTGGGATCCCTATCCGCTGGTCGACGATGTCGAGGAATTTCCGATCTCGCTGTCGAACCTGATGGTCGCCGTCGTTCAGCGCATGCACCGTTTCGACGACACGTTCTTCACCGTCGCCGACGCGGGCGAGGTGCTCAAGGCGCACGGAGTCGGCGGCAGCGCCAGCGGTATCGGCGGGGGCGGCGGCGGCGGAATCGTCGACGCGCTGTGGCAGGAGCTGAAGCCGCTCGCCAACCCGGTGGCGCCGGACGGCGTCACCGCCGACAAGGGGGTGGGCGACTTGGATGCCGTGCCGATGCTGAAGCTCATGCGTCTCAAGCAGGCCATGGACGTATCGCGCGACATCCTGGGTCAGGATCTCTTGAATGCCGCGTTCTGGATGGATGTTCGCAAGCTCGAGCGCCCGGACCGCACGTTCGGCGCGGCTCCCACGGCGGTGTGGACCGCCTTTCGGCAGGTGACGCCCTTCCCTCCCGACGCCGCAGCCGGTCGCGCCACCGAGTCGCTCGGCAATATCGCGACACAATTCCTGCAGTCGCGGCCGCCGGAGAGCTTCTACGCCGCGGCGTCGATTCCGATGCCTGGCGGGGACGCCGCGACTGCGCCCCGGGCCGAGCCGAAGCACGTCATCCGTTGATGCTACGAGATGCAGCTCTCAACTGCCACTGCGGATGACGGTCACGTCGGTACCCGAACTCACGAGCGAGAAGTCCGCCGCACTCATCGTTACGCGGAAGACCCCGTCTTCCAACCCTGCCGGATCTCCCGATAACGGAAACAATCGACGAGGTGATCGTTTACCATGCCGACCGCCTGCATGTGGGCATACACGACCGTCGAACCAACGAAACTGAATCCGCGACGCTTAAGGTCCTTGCTGAACGCGTCGGATGCGAGCGAAGTCGCAGGAATCTGTCGCATGATCTTCCATCGGTTGAGCTTTGGCCGTCCGTCAACGAAGCGCCAGCAATAGGAGTCGAAGCTTCCGAACTCTTCCTGGATTTTGAGAAAGGCGCGCGCGTTGCGCACGGCGGCCTCGATCTTCATGCGGTTGCGAATGATCTCCGCATTTAATACGAGCTTCTCGATTCGTCGAACGGAAAATCGCGCGACTTTCTCCGGATCAAACCCTTGGAAAGCGCGCCGATAACCCTCCCGCTTCTTCAGTACTATCGTCCAGCTCAACCCAGCCTGTGCACCTTCGAGCACGAGAAACTCGAAGTGCCTGCGGTCATCGTGGACTGGGACACCCCACTCGCGATCATGGTATTGGAGCATCAGCGGATCATCGACTCTGACCCACGAGCACCGCTCAATGGTTGCGGTTGTGCTGCGCATGAAGACCGCGGCCTTCTTTTCTTGACCAAAATGTGATATCTATTCTAACATTATGTCGAGAATCAACAACAGATTCTCAGTCGGTGTTCACATCATGACAGCGCTCGGCGACCATCACGGTGAGCAGGTCACCTCAGCACATTTGACCGCAAGTGTGCGGGCACATGAATCGCAAGTCCGCAGTGTGCTCTCCAAACTCGTGAAAGCCGGTTTAGTGATGGCATCTCGCGGCCGCCATGGTTTTTCGTCGTTGTCGCGGTCCGCAAACAGGATCAGTCTGTTGGAAATTTACAAAGCAGTCGAGGCGCCGCCTGCTTTTTCGATTCACGAGTATCCAAAGGAAAAGACCTGCCGCACGAGCTGCACGCATCAAGAGGCAATGGGAGAGCTGCTGGAGGATACACAGGGAGCGTTTGAGGCCCGGTTGGGCCGGCGAATGCTTTCTCAGATGGTCGCAAAAGCGAGGCGCTACAGGTAGTTCTTGATCGAAAACGTCAGAACTGGTCGTGCAGGGTTCCGCGCCGGAGATCGCGATGGACAATAACCCTACGCCTAAGGCAGACAAGACGCCGGAGGCGTCATCTGATGCTCCCTTCACAAGGTTCATTGAATTGGACGGGAGATCCCCCGTTCCATCGCAGTTTCGTACTGCGGGGACTTTTACGATCACCCGGCTCCGGTCGCCGGCGGGGCTGCCCGACCGAATCACAAAGCTATCGGCCGTCCCCGCTCTGCTAGTGTCGATCTCCCTCAAGTCGCTGCCATCATCCAGCTACCGGGTGTGGGCAGCAGACAAGCTCATTGCCACATCCGTCGTCCACCCGTTTCGCTCCAATGTCATCGATTTCGACTCACAGCCAAGGTGCTGGGCAGGTTGTGCCTTCGACTACGTTCACTATTCGGTCCCTCGTAACGGACTGGATGACATTGCCGAGGATCTCGGTTTTGGCCGGGTCAGTGACTATCGCCTGGCGGTGCTCGAAGACGATCTAGTTGTGGCCCAGATCACCAAAAGCATTCTTCCGTTCCTTCGGCGGAGCGATGGTCTCGCGGTGCTGGCTCTCGATCAATTGAGCCTCATCCTGGGAGCCCATCTTCTCCAGCGGTACGGCGTGCTCGAGAAAACAGCACGTTGTTCAAGGGGAGGTCTGGCGCCGTGGCAGAAGCGACGAGCGTCGGAGCTTCTTCATGAGAACATGCATGGCCGAATTCGGCTTTCGGACATTGCAGGCGAATGTGGACTTTCCGTCAGCCACTTTGCCCGCTCATTCAAAACCTCTTTCGGTACCTCCACTCACCAGTGGCTGATTCAGCATCGCATTGACCACGCCAAACACCTGATGGCCCAGGCCAGCATGTCGCTGATCGACATCGCGATTCGCTCGGGATTCAACGACCAGGCAGCGTTCACGCGCACATTCCATCAACTCGTCGGGGTCAGCCCCGGAAGATGGCGACGGCAGAACATGACGAGGCATTTCCGAGCGTAAGGGCCCCTCACTTCCCACGGTTTCGAGACGTCGCGCCTCCGCGGCCGTGAAGGCGATTCATTTTTAGGCCATAAATAATAAATCCAGCAAAATTCTGCAAGATAGCAGGCCGTCTTGACCCTAGGCTGACCGGGGCGCCTCTTCATTGTCTGGTTCTGTCGAAGCGCGAGAGGCAACCCTGGAGAGCGAAATGAAACCTGCGCAAACCAAACCTAGCATCGTCTTCTGTCACGGGATCTGGGCCGACGGCTCGTGTTTCAACAAGTTGATTCCTACGGTTCAGGCGGAAGGGCATCAAGTGATCGCCTCCCAGTATGGACTCGACACACTGGCAGGCGACGTCGCCACAGTAAGACGCACGCTGGGGCGGGTCAGCAGCCCCGCCATTCTTGTTGGGCACTCTTACGGCGGAAGCGTCATCACGGCTGCGGGAACTGATGACCGTGTCGCCGGACTGATCTACATCGCTGCCCTGGCCCCTGACGGCAACGAGACATCGCAAAGCCAGATCAATCAGTTCCCGGTGACCGAAGTTTTCTCGCACATCGAAGTAGCGGACGGACGCGTTTGGATGAAGCCGGAGGGGATCCGCTCATTTGCGGGAGACCTGCCGGAGGCTGAGCAGAAATTGGTGTGGGCGACGCACTATGCACCAGACGCGGACTTGTTCAATCAGAAGGTGGATGGCACTGCGTGGAAGTCGAAGCCGAGCTGGTACATCGTAGCCACGCAAGACCGGACCGTGCAGCCAGAGCTGCAACGTTTCGTCTCGAAGCGCATGGGCGCCAAAGTGACCGAGGTCGCGAGCAGCCACGTCGCTATGCTCTCAAAGCCCGACCTGGTGATAGACGTAATCCGGACCGCCGCAAAGGCCGTTCAGGCCCGCGCCGCGGTCGCCTAGAAAGCGCAAGGAGCGCGAGTCATGACTGAATCAGCGGCGCACGTGCGGGTCATCGAGGAAACGTCTGCGTACTGGAGGGTTCTGTTCGAAAACCCGCCTTTCAACATTGTAGACGCCACCATATTCGAAGGGCTCCAGGATCTGCTCTCTCGGATGGGCGCCAGCCCTAGTCTCCGTGTCGTTGTATTCGAGAGCGCGAATCCTGAGTTCTACCTTGCCCACTTTGATTTGACCGGCAAGACGGGAAACATCACCACAGCTGTCGGGCCTTCCGGCCTCCCGATCCTGATGGATACGTTCGTCCGCCTCACCAAGTCCCCGGTGGCCAGCATCGCGAAGATCCGAGGCTGCGTCCGGGGCGTGAGCAGCGAGTTCGTCCTCGCCTGCGATATGCGCTTCGCGTCGCGCGAGAACACGCGACTGGGCCAACCCGAAGTCGGGGTGGGAGTGCATCCCGGCGGCGGGGGTACGGAACGCCTCCCACATCTCGTCGGCCGCGGCCGCGCGCTCGAAATCGTTCTCGGCGCGAACGACTTCGACGGCGACACTGCGGAACGATACGGATACGTCAACCGAGCACTTCCGGACGCGGAGCTGGACAGCTTCGTCGACGCGCTCGCGCGCCGGATCGCCTCCTTCGACCGGGGTGCTATCGCAGCGGCCAAGAACCTCGTCAACCAAGTCTCGTTACCATCCGCCGACCGGCTCCTCGACGCCCTCAACTCCTTTCAGACAGCCCTGTCATGGACTGAAGCGCAACGGCGAATCCAAGCTCTGTTGAAGCGCGGACTCCAAAGTGACGGCGACTTCGCGTATCGATGGCCCGGGGCGCTCGATACATTGCTTGAGAAATAGTCAGCGTGCGGATACAGCGTCGTTGTTCATCGGCGGAGGCATGGACGTCCCCCCGAACGCTTGGTTTGATCGAGCGAGGCGCGGTCGCTCCCACGAATACATCGAGCTACTGCGCTGACCAACCGCCGTCGACCGGAATGGCGGTGCCCGTGATGTTGTGCGCGTCGGGCGCGCAAAGCCAGACCGCCAAGCGCCCAATTTCCGCAGGGGAAGAGAGTCGGTGCGAGGGCTGCTTTTCA
>Ga0137407_10001010_pt1 | contig 18581 bp, 10 predicted proteins | sample CZOMad2_2_16fung_FD_108410 | JGI IMG/M metagenome (GOLD analysis project Ga0137407, IMG submission 108410) | Vadose zone soil fungal communities from Angelo Coast Range Reserve, California, USA - CZOMad2_2_16fungal (Illumina Assembly) | ecosystem: Environmental > Terrestrial > Soil > Vadose... | reverse complement strand
GTTTTGATTTCCAATTCACAGCTTGTTCCTAAATGGGCAACCTGGGAGCATTTTGATGAACTGGAAAAAAAAGGACTGATGATGTACGGACAAATGACTGCCGGATCCTGGATATATATCGGCTCACAGGGAATTGTGCAGGGCACTTATGAAACATATGCTGCCGCTGCAAATAAACATTTTGGTGGTACGCTGAAAGGCACCCTCAACGTAACTGCAGGATTGGGTGGTATGGGCGGCGCACAACCTTTGGCAATTACCATGAACGAGGGAGTGGCACTCATTGCAGAAGTGGAGGCCTGGCGGATAGAGAAACGGATCGAAACAAAATATCTCGATGTTAAAATCGATCATATCGATGAAGCGATTGATCATGCATTGGAAGCAAAAAAGAAGGGAATTGCTTTATCAATAGGCGTATTGTGCAACGCTGTTCATTTGCTGGAAAGACTGGTTGAAAGAAATATTATCCCCGATACACTTACGGATCAGACTTCGGCCCACGATCCGCTGATCGGCTACTGGCCTCATGAAATTTCATATGAGCAGGCAAAAATATTGCGCGGTCAAAATCCAAAACAATATACAGAATATGCTTATAATTCCATGTATCGTCATGTGGAATTGATGCTGGAATTGCGAAGCAGAGGCGCTGTTACATTCGACTACGGAAATAATATCCGCGCAAGAGCGCAGGAAAGGGGACTGAGAAATGCTTTTGATTTTCCCGGGTTTGTTCCCGCATATATAAGACCGTTATTTTGTGAAGGAAAAGGACCTTTTCGCTGGGCAGCATTGAGCGGAGATCCGGATGATATAGCAGTTACGGATACTGTCATTGCACAATTGTTTCCCCATAATAAATCACTGCACCGCTGGCTGAAACTTGCCAAAGAAAAAATTGCCTTCCAGGGATTACCTGCGCGTATTTGCTGGCTCGGCCAGGGTGAAAGAGAAAAAGCCGGCCTTGCTTTCAATGAACTGGTAAAATCGGGCAAATTGAAAGCGCCAATTGTCATAGGCCGTGATCACCTCGATACAGGATCAGTCGCCAGTCCTAACAGGGAAACCGAAGCAATGCTGGACGGAAGTGATGCGGTAGCTGACTGGCCTTTGTTAAATGCCCTGTTGAATACGGCCGGCGGTGCAAGTTGGGTAAGCCTGCATCACGGCGGCGGAGTAGGAATGGGTTATAGCATTCATGCAGGTATGGTAATCGTTGCAGATGGAACTGAAGAGGCTTCTGCAAGATTGAGCCGCGTTTTGCGTAACGATCCGGGAATTGGAGTAATAAGACATGCCGATGCAGGATATGACACTGCAATCCGAACCGCTGAAGCTTTCGATCTGGGAATTAAAAAAAGAATTAATTAATGTGCGAATGTGCGGATGTGCAAATGTGCGAATGCATTAAAGCAGTCCGCATAACAGAATTCGCACATTTGCACATCCGCACATTCGCACATTATCTTCTCATCGTATAAGGGTGACCGTTCCCTTAAATAATTGCTCTGTGCCGTCAGTAAATGAAACTTTGACAAAATAAACATAAGTGCCTGCATCCGCTTCTTTGCCATTGATAAAACCCTTCCAGCCAAAATCAGGATCATTCGCCGGCGCATTCACGACCTGGAATACTTTCTGTCCCCAGCGGTTAAAAATTGAAAAATCTTTTAGTATCCTGATATCCTCGCTACCGAGAATATAAAATACATCATTACGGCCGTCTGCATTTGGTGTGAAACCATTTGGAATATTTACCTTACCACTAGTAAAGGTTTTTATATCAACATAACCTGTTGCAGTGCATGAATATTCATTACGTGCTTCCAGTTTAAATTGAAGAGAATAAGGCGGAGTTGCTAGCGGTGTTAAACAATTCGGGCACGAAAGATATTGCACCGGATCCCACTTCAATTGACCAGGTTCACCGCCATTTATTGTTGCGATAAGCTGAATGGCAGCCGATCTGAAAATAGTCGTATCAGCGGGACTGACGGTAACCGAAAAAGGAATAATTTTTTTTGTATCAATATTGTTGGTGAAGCTGGTTTCATTAAACACAGTACTGCCTTGTCCTTTATCGTTCACTACTCCATATAGATTTTGTGTATCAGGTGATTTAATGATCGCGGAAAAAGTATCGCAATTACCAGTCATTGCATTCGTCGTAACAAATACCGGTTCCAATAACTTCGCATTCCCTCCACCCGGATCATTATCATAAAATGCGACCGGCACATTTTTAAGAACGCTGTCATAATTATTATTCATGCAGATTTTGAACCTGACCAGTAAACTGTCATTGGTAAAACAATTGGTTTGAAGGATTTGTAAGGTCATATCAGGCGGAATAATTTTTATTTTAGCTTCTCCCCCGATGGCGCAGCCATATTGGTTCAACATTTCCATCCTGATAGTTGAATTGGCTTTTGCGGTAACCGATGGAGCGGTGCAATTTGTACAGCTCAGCGTATAACCATCGCCGGGAATCCAGTTTATAGAAGAAACATTATAAACAGGTGAGCTGATCAGGATGGGTACGGGTTGATTCGGCGAAACAGTAGTATCGGCTGGCTGCAGCGATACCGTATCGGGCTGATAGGAAAAGCTGGTTGTGTTGTTGCTATAATTTTTTTCCATGGAAATACTGTCTTCCGAAAGCTGAACAGGAATTTTAATTCCATTATCATTTACTACCGCAAAAATTTTACCCTGCTGAATTCCTCGGATGATATGCGAATAAGAAACGCATTTGCGGGTGTCGTCAGCGCCCGTTATAAATACAGGTCCCAATAAATGAGCATCGGTGCCCGAGGGATCTGCATCATAAAACGCAACTTTCAGACTTTTTGGAACGCCACCTCTTTTGAAATTATTGCAGATTGTAAAGCCACAATACAGGCTGTCGTTCCTTGAGCAATTGATACTATCGATGTTTATGGTGTAATCATCCGCGGGAGGGACTTTAATATTAACAAAAGCGCTGTCGATACATCCATATCCGCTGGTGGCTATCACTTTTTTCGTCACATCCTCTCTTTTTGCAATAAAAACCGGATCAGGACAGTTGGTGCAGCTTAAATCCTGCGCCGTACTCCACACTATCGAAGATGTACTTCCAGGCTCTGCATGGGCAACCAATTGCAGCGTGTCTCCGGGTTCAAGGATTGCAGTGGCTGGATTCGCCGATACTTTTACTTTGTATTGAAAACTATCAATGACTACAATATTATTTTCATAATTTTTTTCTTCCAGGTTAGCGTTAGGTATAGTCACTGGAACAGTATTGCCATTATCATTGAAAACTGCATATAACTTATTAAGACCTGTTTCATGTACGTCGAGGATGCTCTCATAAATATTTCCACAGCATTGGCCTTTGATAGAGTCAGGAATAATAAATGTTGATCCCACTTTATTAGCACTGTCAGTGTGCGGGTCACCATCATAAAAAGATACTGGTATATTGGAAGGAATAGGAGCATATCCATAATTGCAAACATTGAAAGAGATTTTTATTTTTGTTTGCTGGTAACATTCAATTTTATAGATATTTATAATGCCATCCGCTGTTGCGTCCCTCACAGTAAAAATGAATTTTTCTGTTGTATCGGTACAAGTTCCGTTTATTGCAACTAATCGCAGTGTGTAATTTGCGGGTATCCGGAAAATATAATTGAGATCTGAATTCGTACTTACAACCTGCTCCACCATTCCGCCGTCATTACTCATTAACCACTTATAAGAGGCGGCATTGACTGACCTGTTTGTAAAAAGAATCGTGTCCAAAAGAGCAGGATCTTTCACGGCAATCAGACGTTTATCAGGATAAAATCTTGCCATTACACCACAGCCAACAATGATAAAATCAGAATAGGCAGCGTAACAGTTCCGGTTTGCGTTATACACTTTCAAGGTGATTTTATATTTGCCCGCAACAGGAAAACTTTGCGAATAAGCGGGACTGTTAGTGCCGACAACGGTTCCATCCACGCTCCATTCATAATTGGATCCACCAGCTGAAGTACTTGTAAAATTAATATTATCACCTACGGCCGGGAACCAGTTGTTTCTCGTAAATTTTGCCTGAATATTCTCGGGACACGGCGGATTGCATTTGCCTTGTGCTGATAAACTGCTTCTGACAGTAGCTAATATATTACGCATTTTTGTTGCTTGCCCTTGCGTAAATTCATTTGTGCATGTGCCACTATAGCTCATAAAATTGCTATTCAGATCCGGCACATCCACATTAAAACCAGAACTGGTGTCTGAACTGCAAGAATTCTGCGGGGCCGTACAGGAACCGCCTTTAACCGATTGAGGGGGTGTGTCGCAAACTCCATCTCCGTCAACTGTACAATTATTATTTGCACACCCTCCTTCAAAAATATGCTTCAACCCAAGATAATGTCCCATTTCATGAACCAACAAAGTTCCAAGTGAAGATGTTACAATACCATCACGGGAGTCACCATCTCCGGATAATCCGGCATATCCGTCTTCATGGGTCCTCGACCACACGCCACAGGAAAAACTGGTTAGTATTTCGGATTTGAATCCTTCCACATACCAGATATTGCAATATTGTTTTGTATCCCATGAAACAAGGTTTTTCAGCCGATCATTTTCAATATCGGCATCAAAATCACTCAAAACAGATTTTGTACGTGTGATCCCATTGGAAATGCCGCCATCCGGATCTGTTTTTGCAAGACAAAATGTTATTCCTGTATTAGCGCCAGGTCCAATGGCATATACTCCGCTATGAGCAAATGCGTCATTCAGATTATTAATCGAATCAATGATTTGTTGATCAGTAATGGCGTAGGGATTTTGGCTGATGATATGAACAACTACCGGCACAGTATAATTGCCGGCAAACATGCCCGAAATATTCGCTCCATAATTTTCCCTGACCTTGGTAACTGTTTTTGCCTGAGTATAATCATCACCCTTAGCATCGATTCCTGGTTCGGGCGCAGTTATTTGATTTGATTTTTTTGCCGGAAACTGCAATACAGTAACAGGAACACGATGAGCAATCTTAATCGCACAAAATGAACAAAGGATAAGGCAGAAAAGCCATTTTGCAAAAAATAAAGGGTAGATATTCATGAAAAATCTGATGAATAATCAACTAGTTTTCGCAACGATTTTTTGTATGGCTTGGCAATTTCCGTCAAGGTAGTGAAATGGATTTAACATAATTGCTTCATGGTCGTTTAATTATGAACATTGTCTCAGCAAATCTGGGGCCGTTTGTGGATGATCATATCTTATTGCAAAAAACTAATTACTATTTTTACAACAATAGTGTACGTTTATTAAAATTTTACATTCAAATGGCATCGACGCTGATTATTAATATACAACAACTCGTTAATTGCAGGGATGAAAGTCATTTGTTACATGGAAAGGAATTAGCAACGTTGCCATTAATTTCTCCTGCATACCTCATGCTTGAAGATGATGAGATAACAGGTTTTGGTATGATGGAAGACATGAAGAATAAAAATTATAAATCAGGAAGCGATAATCTGATCGACTCAAAGGGAGCAATGATTCTTCCATGCTGGTGCGACAGCCACAGTCATTTGGTATTTACAGGAAGCAGGGAAGATGAATTTGTGGATAAGATCAGTGGATTAAGTTATGCCGAAATCAATGCCCGTGGAGGTGGTATATTGAATTCTTCGCGAAAACTTAATGACACAAGCGGCGACGAACTGTTTAACCAGGCATGGAAACGCATCGAAGAAATCAGCATGCTGGGGACAGGTGCCATTGAAATAAAAAGCGGTTACGGGTTATCGGTAGAAGGAGAACTGAAAATGTTGCGTGTGATTAAAAAATTAAAACAGAAATCAAAACTTTCGATCAAGGCCAGTTTCCTGGGCGCTCATACTTATCCGCAGGAATACAGGGAAAACCACCAGGGATATATTGATATGATCATAAATGATATGCTGCCTGTGATTGCCAAAGAAAACCTGGCCGATTATATCGATGTATTTTGTGAAAAAGGCTTTTTCAGTGCCGAAGAAACTGAGATCATTTGCAAGGCCGGAATGACTTATGGATTGAAGCCAAAGCTGCACGTTAATCAACTCAACAGCATCGGAGGAATTGAAACGGGTATAAAATTAAAAGCCGTTTCCCTTGACCATTTGGAAGTTTTAAATGAAAAAGAAATCCGGGCTTTATCGCATGCTTCTGCACCTGATGTGGGTTGGGAAGGAGTTTGCACGTTATTACCGACCGCTGCTTTTTTTCTCCGCATGCCTTTGCAGCCTGCGAGGCAATTGATTGATATGGGTTGCGCTGTTGCATTGGCATCGGACTATAATCCAGGTTCATCGCCGAGCGGCAATATGAATTTTGTCGTTGCGCTGAGTTGTATTCAAATGAAAATGTTGCCTGAGGAAGCAATCAATGCCGCAACACTCAATGGCGCTTATGCTATGGGTTTAGGTAATGAGCTCGGAAGTATCTCCATTGGTAAAAAAGCAAATCTTATATTCACCAAACCGGTACCTTCACTTGCTTTTCTGCCTTATTCATTCGGTACAAATCTTATTGATAAAGTAATGATAAACGGACAGTTTATTTCTTAATATTGTAAGATGTGTTCTGATTAAAAGTTAAAAATTGATATATTGAGTGTTGATTATTGAATATTGAATGTTTTTTTGATGATACACCTAAAACATTCAATATTCAATAATCAACACTCAATATTTAATTTTTCAACCAATCAACCCATCAACTTCTCAACCATTCATTTCGGCATAATACTTGAATCAATAACCGGCCAATGATCCTAAAGAAAAAAAATAAGCGCGACTTTATTGATATTATCACGCGCCGGAGTTCAGTGCTGCATATCAATGAAAAAGAACAGGGACTTGATTTCCTGGTTTCTTTTTTTTCTGCTATAAGACCTTCTTCAGAAAAGAACAGAGGCAATGCCACTCAAAACCTCGAGGCTGTAATACGTGAAATGCATGAACATCCTGTTTTACTGACCAATTTGCAACACGCATTGCTTTCTCAACTGATCAACACAGATCTTTCTGCGGCGTTAACCGAGAGCGGGATTCCACTTGCAAAAGGTTTCTGGCAGGAACTTTTCGGCAGATGCCGTCACAAACTCTTACCTCCGCTTCAAAGTAAAAATGACTTTTTATACGTGGTGAACCGGGTTTTTTTTCGTAAGAATGATTATCAATGGGTCGAAGCCATCTCTTTTGAAAAATGGATTATTTTTTTTGAGAGTATGCGCCTGTCTTTTCACGTTGATGACAAGAGAATTTTACACCAGTTGATACAATCTCTCAAAATACTCGCTTTCCAGGTAGCACAATTGAGCCTCGAAAAAGACGTGTTCAATTTTATGCCGTCAGAAGAACAGGAAAAAAATCCATTTATTCAGCAAAACTATCTCATACATGATCTGGAAGAATTGCTGAATAATGAAGGTGATGAAAATACCATGTTGGCTGTTTCTTCGTCACTTGCTGCAATCGTAGAACAATGTTATGCATGTATCGAATATATAAGAAAAAATCACTCCTCGAGGGGAACCAGCCTGCATCAAACATATTCCCTCATTCTTCTTGAAAATAAATTGGACAGAATAAACATTCTCGTTGATATATTGGATGCTGATCAATATTTTGATACCGGTAAATTTGTTTTATTCTTTAAAATGCTGGTCCGGAACGAAAACAGGAAAAACAGCATCAGGGAATTTCTATCCCAATGTCTCGGTTATCTTGCGTACCAGATCGCCGAACACAAAGGATCGAAAGGAAATAAATATATCACTTCATCTCCGGCAGAATACAAGGGCATGCTGGTAAGTGCCATGAAAGGTGGAATCGTTATCTGCTTTGTCGCTATTATCAAGAACCTCCTGACTAAAATTGAAATGCCCATTTTCTGGCATGGGTTTGCTTATAGCGTTAATTACAGTATTGGTTTTGTTGTGATTGAAGAAACACACTCAACATTAGCAACCAAACAACCGGCATTTACTGCAAGCGCTGTTGCGAGCTCGTTAGATACAAAACAAAATACCCATCAACCCAATTTATATAACCTCGCAATTACTGTAGCCAAAGTATCAAGAAGCCAGATCGCTTCATTTACCGGCAACCTGCTGATCGTTTTTCCCGGAACTTATTTATTAGCGTGGCTTTACCATCTTGTTACAAAAACAAAAATTGTAGAAAGCGATGCAGCGGTAAAGATCCTTGAGTCGCAGCATCCCTGGCATAGCCTGTCCCTGGTATATGCATGCAATGCTGGTTTTTTTCTTTTCCTGAGTGGCATTATTGCCGGGTATGTTCAGAATTCAATTCAGTATGGCCATATCGCCGAAAGATTGCGGACACACCCGCTGCTAAGACTTTCTTTTTCTACAGAAAGATTAAATCGTATTGCAAATTATATTGACAAACACACGGGGGCTATTATTGGCAATGTGGCGTTGGGTTTTATGCTCGGTATGTCTGGCCCCGTAGCAAGTATATTCGGAATTCCATTCGATATCCGGCATATTACAATTTCTGCGGGGAATGTTGCCCTCAGCGTATATGGTTTGGGCATCAGTAATATAAATCCCTATTACCTGCTCACAGTATTTCTAGGCGTATTGGGAATTGGCTTTTTTAATTTCCTTGTTAGTTTTTCACTGGCATTTATTGTTGCAGTGAAATCAAGAGGCGTTCGTTTAAAAGATTACCCCGAATTCATAGGCATATTATGGCGCTACTTTAAAAACAAGCCTCTGGATTTTATCAGGCCCAGGAAAGCAGTTGACACGAATTACACGAATTAAAACGAATTACACGAATTGAAAGAACTAATTTTTGGTCAAAATTTGTGTAATTCATTTCAATTCGTGTAATTCGTGCAAAAGAACCGATATGCAGCAAATTATCGAATGCGTTCCTAATTTCAGCGAGGGCCGGAATACCGACGTGATCAGGCAAATTACCAGTGAAATAGAATCAGTGGAAGGCGTGAGGCTGTTGCATGTGGATCCGGGTAAGGCAACCAACCGAACGGTGGTAACTTTCGTAGGAAGTCCGGAAGCAGTTGTCGACGCAGCTTTCCTGGCAATTAAAAAAGCCGGAGAATTGATTGACATGAGCCTGCATTCGGGTGAACATCCCCGTATGGGCGCTGCAGATGTTTGTCCATTGATCCCTGTTTCCAATATCAGTATGGAAGAAACAGCAGGGTGGGCAAAGAAACTTGCGCAACGAGTAGGGGAGGAATTGAAATTACCTGTTTATTTATATGAAGCCGCGCAACCAGATAAAAAACGTAATAACTTATCGGTTATCCGTGGAGGTGAATATGAGGGGTTTTTTGAAAAGATAAAACTGCCACAATGGAAGCCCGATTTCGGACCTGCGGTATTTGATGCAAAGAGAGGAGCTACTGTTATCGGTGCAAGAGATTTCCTTGTAGCTTATAATGTCAATTTAAATACCACCTCTGTTCGCCGCGCCAATTCAATTGCTTTTGATGTTCGCGAAGCAGGACGCGTTAAGCGCATCGGCGATCCTGTTAAAGGGAAAATTGTTACCGACGAAAACAATAAGCCGGTTTCCATTCCCGGAACTTTAAAACATGTAAAAGCCATCGGCTGGTATATTGAAGAGTATGGCATTGCCCAGATTTCGATGAACCTGACGAATATCAATATAACGCCGATGCATATTGCTTTTGATGAAGTTTGCAATAAGGCTGCTGAACGGGGTATGCGGGTAACGGGAAGCGAACTTGTTGGATTGATTCCCTTGACCGCCATGCTCGATGCCGGGAAATATTTTCTGAAGAAGCAAAAAAGATCGACAGGTGTTTCGGAAAAAGAACTTATACGGATTGCGATCCTGTCAATGGGACTTGATGAACTGGGGCCTTTCAAACCCGAAGAACGCATTATTGAATACATGCTTCGTGAAAAAGCAGACAGTAAACTCGTGAATATGACATTAGCAGATTTTGCAGATGAAACAGCGAGTGAAAGTCCGGCCCCCGGGGGCGGCTCCATCGCTGCTTATACCGGCGCAATGGGCGCGGCACTTGCAACCATGGTCGCAAATCTTTCGGCTCATAAAAAAGGATGGGATGAGCGCTGGCAGGAATTCAGTGACTGGGCTGAAAAAGGAGAACAGTATAAAAATGAATTGATAAAACTGGTTGATGCGGATACCAGGGCATTCAATAAAATTATGTTTGCTTTTGGTCTTCCTAAAACAACAGAGGAAGAAACAAGCATTCGCGCCAAAGCCATACAGGAAGCAACAAAACGCGCGATTGAAGTGCCATATAAAGTGATGCAGGCTGCTTATTCGAGCATGGAAGTTATCAAGGCAATGGCATCTATCGGAAATCCAAATTCAATTTCTGATGCAGGCGTAGCAGCCTTGTGCGCCCGCAGCGCCGTCATGGGTGCTTTTATGAATGTGCGGATCAATGCTGCGGGTTGTGAGGATAAAAAATTTACAGATAAAATAATCAGTGAAGGGAAAGAATTGGAAAATAAAGCAATCCTGTTGGAAACAGAGATATTAAAAACCGTGAATGATAAAATCGGGATTTGATGACTTGGTTCGGGCATTTGCCGGATTTCTGCTTTAGTGGTCAGACGGAGACCGTCAGACCAGGTCTGACCGATATCAGTTTAATATTTTTTTCAGCATTTTGCAGAGGTCGAGAAAACCGGCAGGCTTGACAATATAATTTGTAGCTCCCGCACTAATGGCTTTTTTGCCTTCTTTCTCAGTAATACCCGTGGAATATAAATAAATGGGAACATGCTGGAACGGCTTTATTTTTCTTATTTCCATAACGCAACTGACGCCATCCATTTTTGGCATATTAAGGTCCACGAAAATAAAATTCGGACGGTAATGCATTAATATACCGGCAGCTTCCTGCCAGTCAGAAGCGGCATTGAAAACAACCTGCTCATCAATACGCTGAAGGGCAGATTGAAATATTTCATGTTCATCGTGATCATCGTCTAACAAAAAAACTCTTTTTTCCATACTTGCTGAATAGAAAACTTGACTCAAATATTTTTATTATCCTGCTTTTTCAAAAGGAAAGGTTCAGCCAAAAATTGAATTGAACAGATAGCAATCTGAGGGAACAAAAAAAAAGTATCCAATGGGGAATGATCAAACAGATAATCTGCAATCTTGGTCGGGGTTGTATAAGTCAAACCATCAACAAGAATTCGGGATGGCTGTAAAACAAATGTAGGGAATATTTAATACAATCACCCAAATCAAAAAATTAATTACAGCCGGTAATAATTTCCTATGCAGGAAAAATGCAGATGAAAGTAGAACCATTGCCATTACTCTTTGCTTCAATAAAACCTCCATGCCTTTCCATAATTTTTTTACAGATCGCAAGTCCCACCCCCGTTCCTTTAAATTCTTTTGTTGTATGCAACTTATAAAAAAGATTAAAAATTTCGTCGGCGTGAATTGTATCAAACCCAATACCGTTGTCTTCAAAAGAAATCCCGTGGTATTCATTTGACAAAGCCTTATCCTGCAGTTTTCCAAGATATACAATTTCGTGCCTGATGCTGATTTGAGGAATATTGTCCTTTTCCTGGAATTTGATGGCATTAGAGATGATATGTAAAAACAATTGTAATAATAATTCAGGATAGCCTTCTATAACCGGAAGTTTATCTGATTCAATAACAAATTTTTTTTCTGTGTTTTGCTTCAATTTTTCTTTTGCTTTATCGAGTATTTCATTCAGGTCTGTTTCGGATATGGTCTCATCATTTTTATTGACTTTTGCAAACGACAACAGGTCATCCGTGATAAAGTTTATTTTTTGAATCGAGGCCTGGATCCTTCTGAAATGCGCTTTTGCACTATTCGAAAGCATGTGTCCCTCCCTGGTTAATATCATTTCAAAAGAAGTATATATTTTTCTGAGTGGCGCTTTGAGATCATTGCTGGTGATATAACTGAATAAAGCCAGTTCTGCATTTTTCTGTTCCAGCTCCTTATTCTTTTCCTGAAGTGACTGGTTCAGATTCTTCAATTCTTCATCGGTCCTTTTTTGTTCATTGATATCGTGAAAAACAACGATAATCCCGTCGGTATAAGATGCCATGGATGCACCGATCCATCTTCCGTTTGCGGGAAAAAGAATTTCATTCCTTCCGGCTATTTTTTCTTTTTGGGATGCAACGAGCATATCGTACAGTGCTGTACCGATCAATTCCGGGAATACATCCCAGATACTTTTCCCAATTAATTCCTTATTCTGTTTCCTGAAAAATAGTTCAGCCTGAAGGTTAACTCTTCTGAATATAAAATGATTATCAAGTTCGAAAAAAGCCTCGTTCATTATATTCAGTATTATTTCAGCCCTTTTCTGTTCTGTAATATCCTGGAGAATATTTAATATCTTAATATCCTTCTCTGTCTTTATCAATTGCTGTGATTGCCTTACATATTTTTGAGTACCATCGGGACAAAAAATCCTGAATTCAATCACAGAATTTTCTTCTTTGTCCAATAATTTTTTTTCGCCTGCCCTGACATTATCAATATCTTCCGGATGAATTATTTTTTCCAGATCATCATTCGTGAAAACAGGATTAGCGGGATCAATGCCAAAAAATTTATAGCCTTCAGGGGTTATTATCAAATCCCGGGTGTTTGGTGTTTTCCATAGATAAACAAAACTTCCAAATTTCGATAAATGCTCACAGACATTTCTTAGATTCAGTTCGTCCATTTTTAAAAAAGTATCGTTGCTCATATTATCTGATGTTTCTTTGTTATTATTAATTTTATAATTATTGGGGTGGCAATAAATATTACTTAGGGTGCATTTTATCGCAACATCCTTTTAATGTCTTTAATTTCAACTACAGTCTTATCTGGCAAAGGGAAATGCCTTCACGAAAAACGGTCATATTAAAATTATGAAGGCGTTAAAAACTCAATACCCTGAATTTTCCAGGAAATATAGCGTGATGCGGATTTTGAGAGTGACACTATGTATAATGTATAGCATATACCATACCGGGGAAGAATCTCTGCTGTTGCAGGTATGCCAAAGATAAGCGTAGTTTCAGCAATTGACAAATTGTGGCATTTTTTCCATACTGATCGCATGCCTGATAATTAACAATTACTTAGAATGGAATCCCAATATTCACATACCCGTATACTCTTTTCCATTGGTCGCAATACATCACACTTAATTCAAGTGGGCCCAATGCAAAATTATAGGTGAATGTTAAAGAATAACCCGAGAGGAAATCGGGATTGTTGAAGAAATAAGGTTTAGTAACAAAATTGTCGAACAATACGTTTGCCTGGCCCGTTAAATATACATTACCAAATAGCTGGTAGCGCAACCCAAGCAACATGGCAGCGAAACTTGGAGAATAAAATGAACCCTCACGCAATCCTGCAAAAATTACCTGGTTATGAAATGTATTTACAAGTCCGCCAACTGAAAATTCATTCATTATATTTTTATCGTTCTGAAAATTAATTCCTGATTGCAAATTCGTAAGCAAAGTACTTCTTGCACTTAATGGGGCATACGCTTCCAAATTGAAAGTTAGCCTTTGATAGGGCGTATTTGAAATAGCTGTGTCGAGATCTGCTGTTGTAGAATGAATTTTAACATGCGGATGCTGCGGAAAAACCCAACCTGCTTCTGCTTCAACTTTTAATCCTCTCTTTGGATAAACGGGGCGGTCCAGTGTATTGTGTTTAATAAAAAAATAGCTTGTAACAAAATTATTACTTCCCTTAAATGCCACTGATGAAGTAATTGAAGGATTATGTTTTACCCATTCAAATCTTGTTCCCACTCCAATGCTCAGGTTTCTGCTGGTTGAATAAGCCCATTTACCATCTGCTTTAAAATAATTTTGCGTAAAAAGTCCGGCTTCCTTGAACTGATCATATGAAGTGATATTGAAAATATCAAATTGTGTCCCCACCGTAAAACTAAACTTTCTTCCGCGGCTGAAAAACTGCAGGTGCTCTGCTCTTACTCTGAAATTCTCTCCAAGATTGAGCGTGGCGATGCTGCGTGAATTCGGTGTAAAAAAATCTCTTGTTGTAAGGTTTAATATAGCGCTGATGCTGCTGAACTGGTTATAATGTAATCCAATCTTTCCAAAAGTCAGCGGGTTTTCACCAACCTCAAAAATAATTCTGCAAGTCCCGTCCGGTTGCGGTTGAAGCGAATATACAATCCTGTTATAATATCTTGTCCCGGCTGCTTTGCGCACCATGCGTGAAAGATTCTGCGGAGTATAATAGTGATTTGTAAGCAGGTTTATCGTATGCAGGAAAAATTCTGACGAGGTATGTTTAAGTCCCCTGACCTCGTACGATGAAATTTTTACGCTGCCGACATTCGGCAGTTTATCTTTTATTATTTCCTGTTTTCCATACAGGTTATTGAGCGAATCTGCTAATTGCTTTAATCGCGGATATAATTTTCTCCCTTCTTCCAATCCTGCTTCTATGATTTCGCTCGATTGACTGAAACTTCCCATATTATATTTATCCAGGTGGCCGGGAACATAAATATCACAGAGAGGGACTTCGGTTTTGGTGTCTTCTGCCTCGCGGAAAAAGGCCACCTGCAATAAGACCTGCAAGGCATTTGTTACTTTATCACTGCTGAGCAGGCCATTTGCAACATTACTTCCGATAACAATATCAGCGCCCATCTCTTTTACATCCCGTACCGGAAAATTTCTTACAACTCCTCCGTCAACAAGTTTTTTATCATTGTACGGCACTGCAGTAAACAGAGAAGGAATGGCCATACTGGCACGCACAGCCGAAACGATCTCCCCGCTATCCATTACAACTGCTTCTCCGCTCGATATATCCGTTGCGATGCATTTAAACGGGATGCTAAACTTGTTGAAATCTTTTATATTGTAAACAGGAAACAGTAATTCTGAAAATTTCAACCATAATTCCTGCGCTTCCAATACGCCGGTCGACAAACGAAACCAGTGATTGACCCACGGCAATTCAAGATCATATCTTCCATACTCACTTTTTTCCTCCATAATGATATTTCGCAATGAAGATTGATTGGATAATACCACATCCCAATCAATTGCGCGTGCAATTTTTTCGATAGAATCGCCGGAATATCCAACGGCATATAATGAACCGATAATGCTGCCCATGCTCGTGCCGGTAACATAATCAATTTTTAATCCTGCGGAATCGATGGCTTTGAGAATACCAATATGGGCCAATCCCTTTGCACCACCACCGCTTAAAGTGACGCCGATTTTTGGCCGGCGGGTCAATGAATTATTTTGTGGAAACGCAGTAGCCGAAAGTAGCAAAAAAGAAATCCAAACCGATAAACATTTCATGTATTTATTTCACAATTATTCCTCTACAATTTACTGATAATTGAGCAAGGCAGCTTTTCCAAAGTTTTAAACTTTGGAAAAACTGCCTTGCTGCCTCAAATCTCTTTCTCCAGCTTAACAATTTTTTCAAACAATGACTCATATTGTTCATTAGCCGTAGCCAATTCTTCATTCGTTTTTTTATAATCGGATTCAGTCTGGACAAATTTATTTTTATCTGAATAGGTTTCGGGAGCCGAAAGCAACAGTTCCAATGTGCCGAGTTTTTTTTTCAGATCATTTACTTTTTCTTCCATTTGTTGAAATAAGCGTTGCTGCTTCTGGAGTTCTTTTTTAAGTTCTTTGTTGATGGGTGCATTCACAACTGGTCCTGCTGACGAATTTATTGCCTGCTGATTGGTTATCTCATTTGCAGCAGCTGGCTTAACATTATTATTTTGCTTTTTATTTTTGTCGGCTTTCCGGTAATCATTTTGTTTAATCGTTGAATTACCCGATTCGCGTTCTGCAGCCGCCTGCTTTCTTTCTTTCCACTCAACCCATTCCGTGTAACTGCCTTTGAATTCTTTTATTTGCAAACCATCTATTTCCCAGATTTTGTTGGCAGTTTTTGAAATGAAATAACGGTCATGGCTAACCAATATATAGCTCCCTTCATATTTATTCAGGGCATCAATGAGCAATTCGCAGGAATGTATATCAAGATGATTCGTTGGTTCATCAAGCAATAGAAAATTGGCCTTGCTGACAATCGTTTTCGCCAATGCCAGCCTTGCTTTTTCGCCACCACTCAATATGCGGATTCTTTTGTCCACATCTTCTCCGCTGAAAAGAAAACACCCGAGCAATGTTCTCAATTCCAAATCATTTTTCTGGCTGCCGCAGAGTTGCATTTCTTCCAGCACCGTGTTGGAAGTATTCAATGCTTCCAGTTGATGCTGCGCATAAAAACTCTCGTCAACATTATGCCCGCCGGTTCTTTCACCGGTAAATGTTTCGGTTCCTGCAATCATACGTAATAAGGTAGATTTCCCTTTGCCATTGGCACCTATCAAAGCAATTTTATCGCCCCTGTCAATTTCTGCCGAAGTATTTTTGACGATATCTATATCTCCAAAACTTTTACTGACATTTCTGAGGGTTACTAAAATTCTCCCTGGAATTTTATCTATCCTGAAATTGATACGCAGGCTGGGACGTTCCATCTCTGCGTTTTCAACCCTGTCCAGTTTTTCTAATTTTTTTATTGCAGTTTGTGCCGCTGCAGCTTTTGAAGCTTTTGCACGAAACCGTTCAATAAAGCGTTCCTGCTGCCGGATATATTCCTGCTGATTTTCGTACGCCCGCTGCTGCAATTCTATGCGTTGCTCTTTTTCTCTTTCGTAAAAAGAATAATTGCCAATATAGAAATGAAGTGATTGCTGATACAGTTCCACGATTTTATTTACCATGCGGTCGAGAAAATATTTATCATGACTCACGATTACTACGGATCCCTGGTAATTTTGAAGATATCTTTCCAGCCATTCAATAGAAGGAAGGTCAAGATGGTTGGTTGGTTCATCCAGCAATAACAGGTCGGGCTTTTGCAAAATCATTTTTGCGAGCAATACCCTCATCCGCCATCCACCACTGAACTCACGGAAAGCTCTTTCAAGGTCAGCAGGAGCAAATCCAAGACCCTGTAATACTTCTTTTGTTTTGTGTTCGATATTATAGCCTCCGAGGATTTCCATTTCGTGAAGCTTGTCCGTGTATTGGTGTAACAAAGCCTCCCCACGTCCTCCTCCTGAGGAGTGGGAGTTGGGATCGTTGAGATGTTCTTGTTCGATTTGTTTTCCCAGTGCTTCAATTTCTTTTTCGAGTTGAAATATTTTTTCGAATGCGCTCATCGCGACTGCCAGAATAGAATCATTCGTATCGAAGCTCAACAGATCCTGGTGAAGATATCCAATGGTAGTTGTGCGGCTTCGTTCAATAGTGCCTGCTGATGGCAGAAATTCTCCGACAAGCAATTTAAGTAATGTGGATTTCCCGGTTCCATTATAACCAATCAAGCCGATATGTTCGTTGGGTTGTATATGCCATGTTGCATCCTTGATGATCGCCCTGGCCCCGAATTCAAATGTTACATTTTGCAGTCCCGCCAACATATTTTCAGAAAAATTTTTTGTTAAATAAAACCGCAAAGCTACTGCAAACTATTCGGATTGTTTTAACACTTATCTTTGATCAAATTTTTTTCATGAAGAAGCTGCTTATGCTGGTTGTTATAGTAGGGCTGGCTGCTTTTACAGCATATAAATTACTCTCAAAAAAAGAAATAAAAACCGGAGAAAAACCACAGGGCCCATTGACGATCAGTAAAAATTCCGATGCGTTCAATGCTTCTTTTGCCAAACTGCTGAATGATTATTACGCATTGAAAGATGCTTTTGTGGACTGGGATACACTTAAAGTGAACCAGCATGCCCGATCTTTGAAGCAAAGTTCAGACAGTTTGCTGATAAAAGAAATAAAAGCGGACTCCAGTGTGATACAAACTGCGCAAAGCTATGTGATGAGCATCGATGGTGAAGTAGCAGGACTTGTCGGCGAAAATACCATCGAACAAAAAAGAAGAGCATTCAATATGCTTACCAACGATATTTACGATCTCGTGCGCGTTGTAAAATATGACCGTGAAATTCTGTATCATATCAAATGCCCCATGGCATTCAATGATTCTGAAGAAGCATATTGGTTAAGCAATACGAGCAAGGTCGTCAATCCTTACCTGGGCCGAAAGCATCCAACTTATAAGGATAAAATGCTCGGCTGCGGAGAAGTGACAGACTCGCTGAATTTTGCAACGAAATAATAATACTGATGTGCGAATGTGCGAATGTGCAAATGTGCGAATTCGTTAAATCAATTTGCTTGAGAGCATTTGCACATTTGCACATTTGCACATTCGCATATTTGAATCTACTTTTCTGCCTGGTAGCTACAACAGGATTTTCACAAAATAAATTTACCATAACCGGTTATGTGAAAGATTCTCTTTCGGTCGAAACACTGATAGGAGCAACGATTACGATCAACGGTAAAGCGGGTGGAGTAAGTAGCAATCAATATGGATTCTATTCAATCACATTGCCCGCAGGGC
>Ga0137407_10001008_pt1 | contig 18584 bp, 6 predicted proteins | sample CZOMad2_2_16fung_FD_108410 | JGI IMG/M metagenome (GOLD analysis project Ga0137407, IMG submission 108410) | Vadose zone soil fungal communities from Angelo Coast Range Reserve, California, USA - CZOMad2_2_16fungal (Illumina Assembly) | ecosystem: Environmental > Terrestrial > Soil > Vadose zone... | reverse complement strand
TGCAGATACTCCAGGACATTCGGTGAAGATTTTTCCAATGGCCAGTGCAGAACCTGTGAATCAATCCCGCCGGCCTTCAGGAAATCAGCTGTTCCCCTGGTGGCATACAGAGTCAAGCCCATTAGAGAGAGAATCCTGGCGCTCCTGGTGAAAACAGCTTTGACTTCGATGGGTCCGGTAGAGAGCAACACGCCGCGGATGGGCAAACGATAGCCGACGGAAAGGAGTGCCTTGAGGAACGCTTCTTCGAAGTCTTCTCCCAAGCACCCGACTTCTCCGGTCGAAGCCATTTCGACGCCCAGCATCGGGTCCGCACCATCCAGCCGCATGAATGAAAACTGTGGCGCCTTGACTCCCACGTAGCCAAGATCCAGTACCGAGTCGTTCTCTTTGGCCACCGGCCTCCCGAGGATCACTCGCGTCGCGATGTCGACGAAATTCTTCCCGCATATTTTTGAGACGAACGGGAAGCTTCGCGACGCACGGAGATTGCATTCAATGACCTTGATCTCGTTGCCCTTTGCGATGAACTGAATATTGAATGGACCGCTGATCGACAGACCTCTCGCAATCTGGCTGGTGACCTTCTTGATTCTCCGGATCGTTTCCAGATACGTCCGCTGCGGTGGCAGAACCAGTGTCGCATCTCCCGAATGGACGCCCGCATTCTCGACATGTTCCGATATTGCGGAAACGACGACCTCACCACGGCTCGCCACGGCATCAATCTCGAGTTCCTTCGCGTTTTCCACGAACTTGCTCATCACGACAGGATGTTCTCGAGATACGTGGTTGGCCTTGTTCAGGAACCTCTCGAGTTCCACGTCGTTCGAAGCAACAGCCATTGCGGCGCCGCTAAGGACATAGGAAGGCCGCACAAGGACCGGGTAGCCGACACGTCTTGCAAACGTCCTGGCGTCGTCAACGTTGATCAGTTCTCTCCACTCCGGCTGTTCGATTCGCAATTCGTCCAACAGCGCTGAAAACTTATGGCGGTCTTCAGCAGTATCGATACTTTTTGCGGAGGTCCCGAGAATCGGAATGCCTGCGGAGTGAAGCTGGAGAGCCAGGTTGTTCGGAATCTGTCCACCCATGGAAATAACGATGCCGATGGGTTTTTCTTTCTTCCAGACGGCCAGGATCGTTTCCAGACGCAGTTCTTCGAAATACAGGGTGTCGCACTCGTTGTAGTCGGTACTGACCGTTTCAGGGTTACAGTTGACCACAACGGTTCGATAGTTCAACTCACGCAGCGTGCGGACGGTATTGACGCAACACCAGTCAAATTCCACCGAACTCCCAATTCGATACGCACCCGAGCCCAGGACTATGACCGTTTTGCGGCCGTCGCTGGGCGGTTCACCATCATCTTCCTGCCCGTTGTAGGTGACATAAAGATAGTTTGTCTGGGCCGGGTACTCGGCTGCCAGTGTATCGATCTGCTTGATGAAAGGCGTAATTGCCAATCGGGTTCGAGTGAATCGGACTTCTTGTTCCTCAATTCCCTTCAACGATGCAATCTGACGGTCGGCAAAGCCCAGCTGCTTTGCCTCGAGAAGCAACTCGCGATCCCAGGGCCACTCGGCTGTTCTCAGCCGGGCTTCCATCTCGATGATGTTTTTCATTCCCGACAGGAACCAATTGTCGATGAGAGAAAGAGAGTGGATTTGTTCGATCGAGAAGCCTTCACGCAAGGCCTGTGCGACTGCGAAGATTCGTTCGTGAGTCGGCTCACGGAGTTCCTTCGCCAGATCGTCAAAGCGGAAATGTTCTTCGCATGCGAAACCGGACACCCCGATCTCGATCATCCGCAGCGCTTTCTGGAGCGCCTCCTCGAAATTTCTGCCAATCGCCATCACTTCGCCGACCGATTTCATCCCCGAACCGATAGTTCGAGAAATCCTTCGGAACTTCTGCAGATCCCAACGTGGCATCTTGACAACCACGTAGTCCAAAGCAGGCTCAAAGCATGCCGTCGTCACCCCGGTAATCGAGTTCCTGAGATCGGTGAGAGCGTAGCCCAGCGAGAGTTTTGCTGCGATGTGCGCCAGTGGATACCCTGTGGCTTTTGACGCCAGCGCCGAGCTTCGGCTGAGGCGCGCATTGACTTCAATGACCCGGTAATCGAGCTTGAACGGAGAAAGCGCGAATTGAATGTTGCATTCGCCGACAATGCCGAGGTCTCTGACGACTCGGATCGCAACTTCCCGCAGCATGTGATACTCGGTGTTTGTGAGTGTCTGGCTGGGAGCGACGACGATGCTTTCTCCCGTGTGAATACCCATGGGATCGATGTTCTCCATGTTGCACACGGTGACACAGTTATCAAATCGGTCGCGGACGACCTCGTATTCCACTTCCTTCCAACCGGTCAGATATTCCTCGATCAGGACTTGTGGACTGTGGGCAAGCGCCCGGGCAGCGCGTTCCAGAACATCTTGATCGTTCGAGCACAGACCGGAACCCAGTCCGCCCAGCGCATAGGCGGCGCGCAACATGACGGGATAGCCCACCTCTCGAGCCACTGCAACGGCTGCCGCGGGCGTCACGGCAGCTGCACTTCGCGGCGCACGAACATTAATGTTGGTTAATCGTTTACTGAACAATTCGCGATCTTCAGTGTCGCGAATGGCCTGAATTGGTGTGCCGAGAATCTCCACGCCACAATTCCGGAGCACACCTCTGTCGTGCAACTCCAGACCGCAATTCAAAGCCGTTTGGCCGCCGAACGCGATCATGATTCCATCGGGTTTTTCTTTTTCGATCACCCGTGTGACGAAATAGGGATCGACCGGCAGAAAGTAGATCTCATCGGCGAGATGATCCGAAGTCTGAATCGTTGCGATGTTAGGATTTACGAGAATGGTCGCAATTCCCTCTTCCTTGAGCGCCTTGATTGCCTGACTGCCGGAATAATCGAACTCTCCAGCTTCACCGATCTTCAAGGCGCCGCTTCCGAGAACCAGCACTTTGCGGGAGTGTTCTTGCATTTTCATTCAGGATTGCCAGACGTCTCGAACAAAGTCGTTGAATATGAAGTTCGCGTCGACCGGGCCGGGTGCGGCCTCAGGGTGGAATTGGACGCCATACAGCGGTTTATGCCGATGTCGAATGCCCTCATTCGTTCCATCATTTGCGTTCACAAACCATTCATCCCAGTCGGAACCTAGAGTTGAGGCATTCACGGCGTATCCGTGATTTTGTGCAGTGATGTAGCAGCGGCGCGTTTCTACGGCAAGACACGGTTGGTTTTGTCCGCGATGACCGTACTTCAACTTGAACGTGTCTCCACCGGCTGCCAGAGCGAGAATCTGCGACCCGAGGCAGATTCCGAACACGGGTATATTTCGAGCCATCACCGACTGGACTGCAGCTATGGTCTTTGCGCACATTTTCGGATCGCCGGGTCCATTGGAGATGAGTACGCCGTCGAAGTTTTCGTGGGAGAAGTCGTAATCGTAAGGAACGCGGCGGACCGTCAGGTTCCTGTCTAGAAGATTCCGGACGATGCTCTCCTTGCATCCGCAATCCACCAGAATAACTTGTTTCTCGCCTCGCCAATAGGTGATCGGGTGCGGCACGGTTACATGCGATATGAGATCTTCGGAAGACGTTAACGGAACGTGTTCGTTTGCCGACTCCGTGCCCATCGATCCCAGCATCGTGCCGCATTCCCGGAGACGCTTTGCCAGTGAACGAGTATCCACCGCGGCCAGAGCAGGAACTCCATCGTGCTCCAGCCATTCGGCAAGACTGATGAGAGCGTTCCAATGCGCCGGCCGCCGGCAATTCTCGGAAACGATCAAGCCGGCAACCTGAATGCGCTTCGACTCGAACTCTGCTGCACAGCGATCTCTGTCAGGCACTCCGTAGTTTCCGATGAGGGGATATGTCAAGACGAGTATCTGCCCTCTGTATGAAGGATCGGTGAGCGCTTCTGTGTATCCCACCATGCCGGTGTTGAAGACGACTTCGCCAATCGCCGATTTGGATGCGCCGAAATATCGACCTGTAAGCCTGTGGCCGTCTTCGAGCACCAATGTTCCTTTTTGCAGCGAGTGAGTCATGTCGAAGGGTTAGAACAACGTGTAAATGGAAGGCGACTTGATGTTATTTGGGCTGAGCTAACAAGTAAGGTACCTTGAAGCTCCACTCGTCAGGCAAGCCCGTTTTTTCCATGTATTCTTCAACGACAAAGTTTTTTCGGTGGCTTGCTTCGAAAGTCCCGCCGGCTGCCGTTTCCGCAACGAGCAAGAAGTCCTTCCATCGTTCATTTTGGGAAATATAGGAAAGCACGTCGGAAGCGATTGTCAACTCTTGATACTCACAATCAATCTTGATGAGCGCCCTGTGACGAGCGACGTTCAGTCGTGCAAGTTCTTCTGTGATACGATCGAAAAGTCTTTTCACGCCGATCGTTTCAACATTGACCCCCACCATCGTCGTGGACACGTTTTTCACCAAAGTCTGAATGTACTCCGCGTACTTCTCGTTCACGACGAGGCCAGAGACCTCCGACCCGACGCGCTGATTCCAACCAGCTGGACTCCCAGCCAATATTGTGAAGTCACTGTTGTACCCAATTGAAAGGAACTGATCGTGGTCTTCCACAGTGGGAACGATAGCGCGATTGACGTGATATACGTTGATGGGACCGCCGACCGGGTACGTTACTTGAATGGGCTGTGGTTCAACTCGGAAATAACAAACGTTCTTAACCTGACTGCCGATTTCGACCTTCTCTTCGAGCAAATGCAAAAACCAGTTTTTGTTGGCGCCCAGGTCAATGATAACCGTGGCATCCGGAGCCGGGTCCTTAAGAACATGTCGTTTGATTTGCTCGATCCGATAAACGTCGTTTACAAATAATTCCGTGTAAACTTGAAAGTCTTCGCCCCCAGGAAACGGGCGAAACCCAAGCCTGCGGAGTTCTGTTTGAATCGACAACACTGATGTGCTCATGCTTTACTCCAATGGTTTAGTGTCTCGGGAACACGAATTGTCACAGGCGAATGATCTCTATGCGAGTACCGCCTCTTCCCTGCGTATTTTTCTGGTTGCCAGCTGATATTTAGGATCTTTGACGAAGACCGTGTTCTCAATGACCAGCAGATCCAGGCCACTGGTTTGAAAGACCCCCACCGCATCTTCGACGCTATGGATGATCGGTTTCCCCATCACATTGAAGCTGGTATTCAGAACGACGGGAACTCCGGTGATGTCGTGGAATGCTTTGATCAGGTTGTAGTACCGCGGGTTGATTTTCCTTGTGACGCTTTGCAGGCGCCCTGTTCCGTCCACGTGCACCACCCCGGGTACTTTGGCCTTGACCGACTCTTTGAACCTGAGTGTGCGCTCCATGTAGGGACTGAACTGATAGTGCTCGAAATACTCGTCTCCGTACTCGTGCAGTATCGAAGGAGCAAAAGGCCTGAACTCTTCTCTGAATTTGACCTCCGCATTGATTCTTTCTTTTACGCCCATGCTGCGCGGATCAGCGAGAATAGAGCGATTCCCCAGTGCTCGAGGGCCAAACTCTGATCGACCTTGTACCCAACCGACGATCTTTCCTTCAGACAGCGCGGTAGCGACTGCGGTAAATAATGTCTCGTCATCGAGCTCCTGGGATTGAAATCCACAATACTTCCGCAGCCTGGCCAACGACGAACTCCTTATGCTGCTCCCAAGAAATGGCGAAAGTACGCCGTCATGACGTTTGACATAGGGATTGTATTCATAGAATGCCTGGTACGCGGCACCGATGGAATTGCCGTCGTCGGCTGGCGCGGAAGCTACGAACAATTCTTTGAACGGCGTATTCTCCAGGATCGTGCCATTGGCGGATGAATTGAGCGCACAGCCCCCGGACAAAATCAAATTATCCGATATGTGCAGGTCATATATATTCTTCAGCCATTCATGCACGATCTCGGTAAAGACATACTGCGCGGTGGCGGCAAAATCCGCGTACTCCATCGCCGGAACGTTCGGCTTACGGCGCATTTCGTGTAGAGCTTCATAATTGTTTGAGGTGTTGCGTCCCGACTTTAGTGTCACACCACGCACTTTGATCAGCGGTCGGATCAGATCGTACAGTTTCTGGTCGAACTTCCCGTACGCGGCTAACCCCATCACCTTCCACTCTTCTCCTTTCAGAGCATCGAAACCGCAAATTTCGCACATCAATGCATAGAACACCCCGAGGCTGGCCGGGAAGGCTCTTACTCCCTCGACTTGCTCAAGCTGCCCGTTACGGTATTCAAATGCTGCTATAGAGCTTGTTTCGCCTAAACCGTCCATGACTACACAGACGCCCTCGTCGTATGGACTGGCAAAGGCTGCAGCGGATGCATGTGTCCAATGGTGTTTGAAATACCATCGTTCAATTTTCGATTTGCTGTTGGCAAAGGCCAGTTCTAATCCAGTCGTCCCAAAATTCAGCACCGACTTGTGACAAAGTAACCCGAGTTTAAGTGCCGTTAGCAATCTTCTCCCGTTCTGGTTCGCCCTACGAATTTTGGAACTCAAAATCGGCAAAGCGATTGATAGACCCCAGGCTATATGCTTTGGCCAGGTCAAGCCTACGACGGTATCAGCATCCGGATCGCAATACTGAGAAACAAGCTCCTCGATATAGTTCACATGATCTGGTGGATTTCCCCACGCCCGCTTGGATTGCAATCGCCTTTCAGCTCCCTCCGCATACACCAGCTCTCCATTCTTATCAACAATCGCTATGCTGGGATCGTGCGCACTGATCGCCAAACCAATGTAATTTTTCATAATGGCCATCTTCTGAAATTAAGTCGGACTCAGGAATGAGAAATTTGGTGAATTATCCCCAGCGTCGGGAAGGTCGTGTTTGAAGAGATCGGCTTTATAAGTCAAGCAGGCTGCCGCCATCTTGGCATTTTCGCCAAGTGCATCACTGGGGAGAGCAAGGTTCGGACTTCTGTCTGCGCCCCGCAGTTGTTGGGCACCACGGTGCACGTTCCACTCCAGATCCGGGACGCCGTAAATGCTTCGTAGCGTCACATGAGACGACGTGCCTCACTGCTAATTGCCTAACCAATCGGATAGGCGGCTAACAAATCGGGTGGTATCCGGGGCGGGCGGGATCGGATCAGATTTTGATTTTCTTCCATCTGCCCTGGGCCCAGATCGCGGTGATCAAAGAGGCGGCAAGGGCACCGTAGGCCGCTTGAATGAAAGAAATCTGTAAGAGGCCGTAATGTAAATAGGGGCCGACAATCCACACCGCAGGCAAAAACAAGAGCCATTGGGTACCGAACGAAATCATCACCACTCGGCTCCCATCGCCGACGCTGACCAAAGTATAGGCAAATATATAAATCAGACTGCCCAGTCCAGCCAGCGCCGTCACCAGTTGCCAGGGTCTGACGGCAATCGATATCGCGTGTGGATCAGAAAGAAAAATCGATAGAAAAAATCTTGGAAAGAGAACAAGAGGAAGCGCCAGCAAAGTAATGCTGATAACTCCCAGTTTTCCTGAATCCCACCCCCACTGAGCAGCCCCTGCAGGGTCGCCCTCCCCTACGGTTTTGGAGACCAGGGTAGCGGAGGCGCTTCCTAGAGACATCGACAGGATCGCGAACACCATCGAGATTCGAACCTGAACGTTTGTGGCGGCTAACTCTGCCGTTCCGACCTGTCCGATCATCCAATAAAAGACGATATAGCCGGCTGAAAAGAAGAACTCCTGCATGGTACCAGGCAGCCCCACCTTAAAGATGCGCACCAAAAGAGACCTCTCCGGCTTTACGGTCAAAAAGCCATCCTTTCGGAAATAAAGGTAAGTAATCGCGAAATTGATAATGACGCCTGCGTACAGAGATATTGCCGTGCCGATTGCAGCTCCCGTCGCTCCCAGGGCAGGAGCGCCGAAACGTCCTGAAATCAGCACATAGTTCAGGCAGAAGTTCAGGAAACTCATGAAAAGGACGATCGCCATATACACGTTCGGCTTTTCCATGCCGGTCCAAAAGCCTTTGAAGGCGGAGCCCATTCCTGCAGCGACAATGGCCGTGTAGAGAACCCGGAGGAATGGAACGCCTATCTTTGTGACTTCAGGGTCAGAGGAAATCAAAGAGAAGAAGAAGGGAGCGAAGAAGTAGCCAAAAATCGTCAAAGGTGTCCCCACGATCAGGGCGGTCAATAGACCTCCATTGAGAGGCATGCATTTTGGTTGTGTGGAACCCTCGCCCCTTCTGCGGGCGACCAGCCCCTGAACTGCCGGCGCAATCCCCACCACGAAAGCCAAAACAAGCGTCTGGCTGAAGACCGACAATCCCACGGCTGCTGTAGCCTGGCTTCCCAGTGGTGCAACCATGGCAAGATCGATCAACGACATTACTAAACTCGAACTTAAAGCGATGCTGACGGGAAACGCCAACTTGAATATGGTCGCAACTCGCTCTCTACTGGGCATGAAGACTCCTCTCAATAGGCAGGTTTTCCAATATTGAAAAATGGTCCGCCTCGACGTCGAAGGTCCGAATGGGGCTCTGAAGCAGCTGATCCCAGCCGTAGTCGCGAGGCAAGTTCAGTGGATCCGGACGCCCTCGTGTTGCGCGGTACAACAACACATCGATCTTGCGTGACAGCAACGACGGCGTATAGGTGCGATAGCAAAGCAGATTGGCTCGATAAACGCGATAAAACGCGGCGAGTTGGTCGCTGTTGATCTCCAGACCACGATCGTTCAGCAGACCGGCGAGATAGTGAACGTGCTCCTGATTGGACAATTGTCGCAACCGTTCAATATCGATCTCCAGGTTTGCTCCATATACATTGGCTACGGCCACACAGGCGTCGACGAGTTCGGCAACCTCGTCGGAAGCGACATTCCTCTGCACGATCGACGGAGCGATTGAGTCCAGCAATATAAGAGAGGAAATTTCCTCTCCCCGCTCCAGGAGGATTCTGGCCATTTCATAGGCGACCACACCGCCGTAGGAATGTCCGATCAAGCCATAGGGGCCTCGAGGCTGTACCGTTTTCAGTGCTGCGATATTGGCGTGGGCCGTTTGCTCGACGCTGCCAAGGGGCGGTGTTTTGCCGTCAAGGCCAACAGCCTGCAGGGCGAAGAGAGGCTGTTGATCACCCAGCGCCTTGCTGAGCGGCCGCAGCGACAGCACATTACCGCCAACTCCGGGTACGGCAAAGATCGGCGGCCGGTCGCCATTGGTGTGAATCGGGACGAGGATATCGAAAGACGGCGCCTCTTCACTCGAGATCAATTTCGCGAAAGCAGCGATGTTTGGAGCACTGAAGAGTACTGCCAGAGGCAGCATTTGCTTGAAATGCCTGTTCGTTTTCGCCGTCAATTGCATCGCGGACAGCGAGTGCCCGCCAAGCTCGAAGAAGTTGTCATTGACGCCGATGGTCTCCGGCGCCAGGTTCAATACCTGCGCCCAGATTTCGACGAGTTGCTTTTCCGTGTCGTTCCGCGGCGTCACATAGGCCTGGCCCGACGCTATCGTCACGTCCATCCGTGCCAGCGCGCGCCGGTCGACCTTGCCGTTCGAGCTCAACGGAATCGCGGCCACGCTGACAAACGCGGCCGGCACCATGTAGTCCGGCAACGTGCGCAACAGATGTGTCCGGAGGTCCCCATTCGGCAGTTGCACGAGGTGATCCGCAGTCGTCTCTTTCGTCCGATAGAAGCCCATGAGCTGCTTGTCCGCGTCCTGGCCCTTCGCGATGACGGCGCTGTCTTGTACCTGCGGGTGTTGATTGAGCCGGGCTTCGATCTCGCCGATCTCCACGCGGAAGCCACGGATTTTGACTTGCGTGTCGATCCGGCCCAGATACTGAATGTTGCCATCGTCCAACCAACAGGCCAGGTCACCGGTTTTGTACATGCGCGTGCCCGGCCGGAACGGATTGGCAACGAATTTTTCCTGTGTTAATTCAGGACGATTCAGATACCCCCTGGCAAGACCATCGCCCGCGATATGCAGCTCACCCGGCACCCCGATCGGCTGAGGATGGTTGTGTTGATCAAGAATATAGAGTTGGATGTTGTCGATGGGAGTACCGATCGGCACAAAGGGGTAGGTCAATTGCGAGCAATCAAATGACGTTACATCGATCGCGGCCTCTGTCGGACCATACAAGTTATGCAATACCGCGTTCGGGAATTTCGTTTTGTAACGATCTACAGACTTTTTGTCTAACGCCTCTCCACTCGCAAATATCTGTCGCACGCTATTACAGCCGGCCTGGGCATTGTCCAGAAAGGCGCGCAGCATCGACGGAACGAAATGCAGTGTCGTCACCTTCGCCTTGTCGATGAGACTTTCCAGATACTGAACGTCTTTATGCCCATCCGGCACTGCAAACACGACCGACGCGCCAGCCATCATGGGCCAGAAGAACTCCCACACAGAAACATCGAAGCTGTACGGTGTTTTCTGCAGGACGACATCGCCCCCATCCAGCGGATAGCGTTTCTGCATCCAGTGAATTCGATTCACCAACGCCCGATGTTCGACCAGTGCGCCCTTGGGTTTGCCGGTAGAACCGGACGTGTAGATCACGTAACAAACATTGTGAGGCTTCACGTCTCGACGCAATTCGACGCCCTGAGTCTCCAGCGCAACCACACGCCTGCTGATTTCCGGCCACTCCCTGTCCAGGCTGACTACCGTGACGCCTTGTGTCGCGAGCGAACTTATCCTGTCTCTGAATTTCTCCTGAGTAAGAACAATCGCTGCAGCACTGTCCTGCAGCATATAGGTCAGTCTGTCATCGGGATAATCAGGATCCAGTGGTAAATACGCTCCACCTGCGTGTACCGTTCCCATGATCCCCTGCATCATCTCGAGAGATCGTTCCATACAGAGCCCAACCACGCTGTCGGGCCTGACGCCCAGGGACTGCAAATACAGGGCGAGATCACAGCTCTTCTGATAGAGCTTCTGATAGCTCAGCGCTTGCTCGCCAGAGACGGCAGCTGTATGGCCGGGGTCGAGTACCACCCGCTCGGCAAACAAATCATGAATACATTTGTCCTCCGGGTAGTCCGCGCGGGTGTCGTTGAACTCTACCAGCAGCCTGTGTTTTTCCTGTTCCGGCAGGATGGAGTATTCATGCAGCAGCCGGTCTCCATCTTCGCCGAGGCTCTTCAGCAAGGCCGCGTAATGTTCGCAAAAGCGCTTGATCGCGTGTTCCTGATATAGATCCGGGTTATATCGGACATGCACGCTGAATAACGCGTCTTTGTCGAATATCTCCAGCCCCAGATCGGAATAGCCCTCCGGACCAATTTCCGGCACGTTTTGAACATCGATTGCTTGTTGTGGCGATAACGACGCGAAACTCGCGTCGCTTATGAAATTCTGATACGCATAATTGACCTGAAACACCTGGTTCTTTGTTCCCGGTTTGGTCCGCAGCTTGTCCAGCATGAGCTCGAACGGATAGCTGGAGTGAGAGATCGCATCCAGCATCGTGCCTTGCACCTCACGCAGGAACTCACTGAGCTTGAGCCGGCCTCCGACACGCGTGCGCAGCGGAACCATGTTGATGAAATAGCCGACTTCCGCCGAAAACTTTTGCCCCGGCCGCACGATCACGGGCATGCCGACGATGATGTCGTCCAGGTTGGTATATCGATGCAATAGAATTTTGAATGCCGCCAGGAAAACAACCGAAGGAAGGATCGAATGTGCCTTCGCAAAATCACGAACTCCGCGCGACACGTCCGCCGGCAGGGTCTCGGCCAGTGATGCTCCTTCGAAACTTGGTGACGCCAGGCGCGGCAGATCAGGAAACAGTTCGATGCTTGATAGTTCACCGCCGAGTCGTTGCTGCCAATAGTCGGCGTGCGACCGGCCTTCCGCCGATGCCAGCATCGCCTCTTCCCAGGCGACGAACTCCTGGTAACCCGATCGCTCACGTGACAGGGAGACCGGCTTGCCCTTGCTTAGTGCTTGATAGTTGGCGATCACAGACCGCAGCAAAACCACTGCGGAAACGCCGTCGAAAATAATGTGGTGAATGGTGAGCAGGAGAATACGCTCCTGATCATTGAGCGTAAATAATTCGATTCTGGCTAAGGGACCTCGATCCAGGTCGAAAGGCTGTTTTACCCGCCGGCGCAGAAACGCGACCAGACGCTGCCGGTCCGTGAACGCAACTGCCTGCTGTTGAATCGATGTTCTGCACCGATCATCAAGGGAGTGACACAACGTACCTTCGTCTGCCACTATTCTCGCAGTGAGAATGGGATACTGATTCAATGCACAACTCCAGGCTTCCTCCAGTAGTTTCACATCGATTTCGCCGTTGAGTTTTATGCACAGGGGCAGGTTGTATGCGGTCATTTGGGGGTGGACTTTTTGCAGAATGTACAGTCCCTTTTGTCCCGCCGACAGCGGAAATCCCTTCGATTGTCGCGAAGAACTTTTCTCGGCCTGCGCCTGTTGCCTCTTTTCGCGGCCTTCCAATAACGCGATAATCTCGGACTTATATCGGATGATGCCTTTCCTGATGTCACTGGTGAGCGTTCCGTTCTGCGCGTAGCAATTCAACTGGCCCGCCTCGGCGGACAACTTGACGCCTTTGGTGGCTAATGTCTTGAGAAACTCGGTTACTGTTTCCATGGGGACCCTCTATCAGAACGTCACTTTCTCGTAGCTGCCATCAAGTGACGCTTTTTGCCACGAGATCTCTTCCAGGAGCTGTTCGCCACTCATTTCGGACTCAGACGATCGCGCCAACCTGTCCGAAAAAAATGTCTTTCTGGGCAGGGGAACTAAAGTCGTCATGGGTCGACGCGGCCCCATTGAATACACCTGACCCTGTCTGGTCGGCGCTAGAGCATGGATCTTATCTGGATAAGTCGCCACCAGATATGCGGCCAGGCTTCGAATATCCCTGTGGTCGAAAAGCACACTGGGCGATAGATTTTCGTTGAGTAGCCTATTGATCGCCTGGATGAAGTTCGAAATGGCAGGCGAAGAGAATCCCAGATCGAAATAACTTCGATCCGCAGGAATTTCATCCAACGGTCTCTGTAATTGAGCTGAGGCTTCCTGTCTTAAAAAGAGCTCGATCGTTTCTTCTGCGCCTATTGCCGCGTTGTCGAATTGAAACGATAGACAACGCATTTGCACACACACGTTTCCTTTGGTGTCGATCAGGTCGATATCCACCTTGATCAGTTCGTCTTGTGGCAGCGCCTCGACAGAGTAGCGCGCCCAGGCGAACATTTCTTCCTTGCAGGGAGATAGCACGCGTAAACATTCCAGGGCATGTGCCGACAATGTTATGGCGGGACGATCAGTCGCGTCGGCGACCAGCCGCATGCCGGCTTGAATGGCCCCGGTCATCAAACTCGGGTGTAACGAATGGCCGCGGTGCCAGGCGCCGGCGTCGGTCGCCGCGACAACTGCCGGTAAAGACAACCGCGCCAGTAGCTGTTCATCTCCTTGATGTACAGTTGTTATGGCTTGATGAGCGGGTCCATAGTGAACGCCCATCTTCGCGAATGCCGCATACACGCTGTCCGGGCCCAGTTTGCCCTGGTGCATCTGCCCTTGTAGTGCATCAACGTCCAACGACGTGGGAACGGGTTGATCACTAATGGTGACTCGGCCCTGACAGTGAACGATTTCTTGCTCCGCTTCGTCGCTGTAGATCTCAAAATGTATTTGCTCTTTGTCGTTTGCCAACAAGGCGATTGTCACTTGTCTGCTTCCGTCAACGACCATCGGATGACCCCAGACCGTATGCTGCAGCTCTATAACCGAGGATCCCTGGGGAATGCGCGCAGCCGTCTCTATCGCAGCCCGCGCCATTTCCAGATAGGCGGCCTCAGGCAACACTGTTTGCCCTGCGTGACCGTCAGTGGCCAACCGGTGGTCCTTCAGGAAGAATTCCGCTCCTGTCAAGGTAGCGCTGTAGCTCTGCTGGCCGAGAGTGGACGTATTAGTGTGAAGTAAGGGGTGAAACCGGGCTACGGAATCAGCACTGGCCTTTGTCGTGTAATGACGCTCTGCGCTTGCGCCACCCGCCAGTCCCTCCGAAATCTGTTGTTGCCAGTTCTTCAGTATGTATTCGGTCAGTTGGTTGACTGTGCGGTATTCAAACAGGCTTGCAGCTTCCAGTTGAATCTGCAGCGCCTCACTTATGCTGCGGACAAGATTGACACCAACGATGGAATCGACGCCGTAGTCCGTCAATGGCGCATCATTGCCGATTACTGCAGCATCCATTCTGAGTTCATCGGACAGCGTCCCGGTGATGATCTTTCGTATATAGCCCGCGACGTCTGTGCCCTTTACATCCGCGTGTTCAACACCCACAGAACGTTGGGGTAGGACGTGCTTTACATTGAACGTCTTGAGCGTCTTAATAAGGGCGACCTGACGCATCTCGGAATTCACCAAAACTTGCAGAGATGCCATTCCTTCGTCTGGCTCGATGGATCCCAGACCGATCCGCGCCATGTTTTGCCTGTGGGATTCATTAGCTGCGACGCCGACATTACCCCAGTACCCCCAGTTCATGATCTTTACTGGATAAGCGCGCTGTTGCTGCAGCATGTGCGCAAAGCTGTCCTTGAAGGTACAGCCGGCGGAGTAATTGGACTGGCCGGCTGACTTGACGAAGGATACGATCGAGGAGAAGAAGAGCATGAAATCCAGTTCCTCGTTGCCGAACACCCGATCCAAATTCACACTGACGTCAACTTTGGCAGATAAGCCGGCTCTGAATCCCGATTCGTCCATGCGGGCAATGCTCTGATCATGCAAGACCAACGCTGAGTGGACGACTCCATGAATGGCGGGATACGTTTTCAAAATTGTGCTGCGTGCCTGCTCCAACGCACCCCGGTTCGCTGCATCGGCCGAAATATATAGAGGAGCATGCCCCAGCCGAGAGAACGAATTGATCTTTTCTTCAATGGCGGCGTTGTATGGACGCCGGCCGATCCAGACCAGGTTGGCCTGGTAGTGTTCGATCATGAACCGGCTCCACACTTCACCGATCCCACCGGCGCCGCCGATCACGACATACACGCCGTTTTGCCGATACACGGGGGTCGCCTGGGGCAGGGTCGTTATGGGCGCCATTCCCTGCTGGAACCATTCGGTCCGACGATGTGCCAGGGCGTTGCCTTGCTTGTCCCAGGGCAGCGACAAGCATTCGCGAGCCGCCACTGATGCGAGGGAATCCACGTCCAGGAGCCTTAGATCCCAGTGGGGATATTCCTTTGCCAGACTGCCGATCAGGCCGGCGATTCCGGCGTGGGCGGGCTGAATCGGCTCACCTTCTGTTACCCGCTGAGTCCTGCCGGTGACGATTGTCCATTGAAGGTTCTTGTTCGCATAGCCCGAATGCAAAAGGGCCTTGATGATGCGGAAGACAGCCAGAACGCCTTCTTCTTGCTGTTCGATGATGAGCTCATCGACCGCGCTCTCCCGACCAGCGCCGGTATTCACGTCGGGCGCAACCCAGAGTAGCTGGTCGAAGGAGCAGCCGACGCTGGAGGGCGAGACGATCTCCAGAAGCTCCGCCCGCGGGTAGGACTTCCGTACCCAATCCAGTTGACCTCGGTCGCTTCCCAGCAGAACTATTCTGGTTGACTCCGGAAGAACGATCCGTTTGCTCTCTTCCAGGCGCACGGGATTCCACACCGGAACGAAAGTCTCCAAACGTGCTTTGACTTCTTCCTGGCCCGTAGCGCCCCTGCGCTGATCCACTCCCTCTTGTGGAATCGCCCTGGTTGCCGCGCGATCGATTTTTCCATTTGCGCCGGGGATCCAATAACGCTCCCTCGCAAAAGGATACGTAGGAACGGAGATACGCCGCGCAGCACCCGGCTTGTGCAGCAAGCGCCAGTCGATCTTCGCTCCGGATACCCAAAGCTCCGCCAGCCTGGAAAGCTCTTTCCGTTCGATGAGAGCTTGGACGAAGGTTTCCCCCGTGCGGGCTTCTTTGTTTACTACGTGATTGCGGTAGCTGCCTTGCGGCTCGCCTGCGCCGAGAATCTCCCCGAATTTTTGTTTCAGCTCTTCCGTGCTCGAGACGACCAACGCCAGTCGTTCGGGCATCTCATCTCTTCCGACCTGCAGCGTGTAGGCGAAGTCAATCAGTTCGACGTCATGCGTCTCGAGGTACGCCTGCATTGACTGAATGTATGCTCGTAGCCGATCTTCATTTTTCGCGGACAGAACGATCACTTGCGGCTCGCCCGCTGCAGCCGGCGTCGGACGTGCCGGAGCGATGTACTCCTCCAGCACGGCGTGGGCATTGGCGCCGCCAAAACCAAAGGAGCTGACACCTGCCCTGCGAGGAATCGGCAACCCGTCATCGCCCCTCACGGCCTCCCATGGCGTGAGCTTATCGACGACATAGAACGGCGTTCCCTCGAGAGTGATGTACGGATTCAGCTCTTCGAAGTGGACGTTCGCCGGAATCTGTTTGTGCTTCAAGGCCAGCAGGACCTTGAGCACGCCCGCGATGCCGGCGGCGGTCTCCAGGTGGCCGATATTGGTCTTTACCGTGCCCAAACCGCAGTGAGGCGTACCGGCGGGAACTCTATTGCGTCGCTTGTACAGATCAGAAAACGCCTTCCTCAGCCCCTGAATCTCGATTGGATCTCCGAGGCTCGTTCCAGTGCCGTGGCATTCGATGTACCCAACGGTTGCGGGATCGATTTGCGCTTTTTCGTAGGCCTCGATGAGGAGAGCAGCCTGTGCGGCCGAATTCGGCGCGATCATCGTCGTCACGCGCCCACCATGATTTTCCGACGTCGCCTTGATGACCGCGTAAATGTGATTCCCGTCCGCCACGGCCGCCGACAGAGGCTTGAGAAGCATTGCTCCGCAACCCTCTCCTCTCACATAACCATTCGCGCCCTTGTCGAACGTTTTGCATTTCCCGTCGCTGCTTAACATTCCGGCCATGCCGAACGAAATGTACCCGCCAGGGCTCAGAATGACCTGCACGCCGCCGACGATCGCCATATCACAGCTTCTGGCCTGGATCGATTCGATGGCTCTGTGCAGAGCGACCAATGAACTGGAACAGGCAGTGTCGATGGGTGCGCTGGGTCCGCGCAGATTGAGCAGGAATGAAACCCGATTGGCCAGGACGGAGTGAGCATTCCCCGAGGCCGTATAGCCGTCCAGGGTAATGGGGAGGGTCCTCATAATGTCGAGGTAATCATTCGAGCCGACGCCCACAAACACGCCGGTTCTCGTGCCGGACAGATCGGAGACCTTTTGCCCGGAATCCTCGATCGCCTTCCATACGGTTTCCAGGAAGATCCGCTGCTGCGGGTCCATCATCTGCGCTTCTCTCGGGGAGATTCCGAAGAACAGCGGGTCGAACTTATCGATCTCCTTCATGAAACCGCCCCACCTGGAGTTCGACTTGTTCACTTCCTTGAGAGGATCGCCATAGTAATCCTCCCAATTCCAGCGATCCTCCGGGATGACGGTAACCAGATCCTTCGAGTTCTTTAAATTCCCCCACAACACGTCCAGATCTTCGGATTGCGGCATGACGCCGGCGATGCCGACGATTGCGATCGGCTCGTTTACAAACCGCGTTTGAGGAGACATCTTTTGCACGACCGGCGCTGTATTCGCCGTCCGCTGCGGCGCTGACGGCCGGGCAACGGCCTGGATGAGGGTTGCGGACCTTCGGTAGAATCGACGAATCTCGCTTTCCCGCTCCGCGGACAGATACTTCGCGATCTCGCCCACCGACGGATAATCGAAGAAGAGAACCGGTGTGAGGTCCAGTTCGAACTTCTTGTTGATCGCGTTCGCAAAATTCGTCAGGCCGATTGAATCGAATCCCAGATCCACCAATACCCTGTCCGGCGCAACATCGCGCTCCTGGAGGTTCAGGAACTCCATGACCATCTGCGACAGTTCGTTCTGGAGCCACCCGCGAAGGTCGTCATATGCGCCGGTGAAGGTAGAGCTGTAGCTCGGCTGCTCGAGATTCGGCGTATTGGTCGGAAGTGAAAGGTGAAGTGACGTCACAGCTGCCGCCGGTCTCGGCACGGTAGCGACACCGTCGAGCCAGTAACGTTCCCGGGCAAATGGGTACGTCGGTAGCGGGATCCTCAGCGTATCTCCGGAAAACAGGGTTTGAAAGTCGAGCGAATATCCCTGGACATAAAGCTCGGCGATGGCCGACAGATTCTCCAGATAGACGGCGGCATTCGCCGCGTTCCTGCATTTCTGGATGCAGTAGTTTCCGAATTTCCTCAGCGACACCTGCTCCCGAACTTTGCCTTCCTGAATCGCACTCGCATGAATCTGGCTCGCCGCTCCCGTTTCGACCCATTGCTGTAGAAGACGAATCAGCTCGCTTTGGTTGCGCGCAACACAGGAGAGGCGATGCGTGAAATGCATACGGCCCACGAATAGGGTGAAGCTCAAGTTGGTCATCGACAGGCCGGACGTACGTTTGAGATGCCCGAGGAGATTGTGTGCCTGCTGCTTCAACTGTTCGGCGGTTCGGGCCGAGAGCACCACCATATAGGCCGGCGACTCGTCGACCGCTCGCTCGATCGAAGGCGCCTCTTCAAGGAT
>Ga0137407_10001006_pt1 | contig 18595 bp, 14 predicted proteins | sample CZOMad2_2_16fung_FD_108410 | JGI IMG/M metagenome (GOLD analysis project Ga0137407, IMG submission 108410) | Vadose zone soil fungal communities from Angelo Coast Range Reserve, California, USA - CZOMad2_2_16fungal (Illumina Assembly) | ecosystem: Environmental > Terrestrial > Soil > Vadose... | reverse complement strand
CGTTGTAGCGTCGGAAGCGTCTAGGAACCCGGTGGGCCTCCCGGACTTCAAATCCGGTGGACCGTTCTAGACAAACGGTCGATGGGTTCGACTCCCATACGCTTCCGCCAAAGGAGCGACATGGCCAAGGGCGAAAGGCGCACACGGGCACCCCGACGGGCGACGCGGCGCCAGCGAACCGTCATTCTCGTCGCGGTCACCGTGTTGGTGGCGATCGTCGTCGGATACTTTGCCTACCGGGCGCAGGCGAACTTGCCTGGCGTCGTGTTCCCGGACCAGGGCAATCTTCATGTCGCCAGCGCCGATACCCCGCATGTACAGTACAACTCGGATCCGCCGACCTCGGGACCCCACCTTCCGTACATCGCGCCGTGGGGCGTGCACACGCGTCCGATCGTTCGCGAGCTCCAGGTGCACAACCTGGAGGACGGCGGCGTGGTCGTGCAGTACAACTGCGAGTGCCCGGATCTCGCCGCGAAACTCAAGGCCATCGTGGAGCGGTACGACCGGCACGTCATCCTGGCGCCGTATCCCGGGATGAAGCACAAGATCGCGCTGACGGCGTGGACCCGGCTCGACACGCTGGAGGAGCTCGACGAGGGGCGCGTCACACGCTTCATCGAGGCCTACCGTGGTATCGACCATCACAAATAGCCGGACGGTGCCGCCGCGCCGGCGCGGTTCGACCGCGGCGGTCTGCGCCCGCCTCACCGCCCTCGCCGGGGTGACCGTCTTGCTCGGCGCCTGTTCCGGGCTCTATGTGTCGCCGTTGGCTCCGCCGGCGTACCAGGCCGAGATCGCCGCGCGCTACGACGCGACCTGGGCCGCCCTGGTGCGAGCGCTGGCGCGGGAAAACGTGCCGATCCGGGCGATCGCGCGGGACTCCGGTGTCATCGCGTCCGACGACTTCATCGCGCCGATCGGCGTCTACGCCGACTGCGGCCGCGTGGGAGGCGATCTGGTGGAGGGCGAGGCGCTGGTCGCCTTCACGCTCTTCACCGAGCCGAACGGCACCTGGACCCGGGTACTGGTGAACTCGAAAATGCGGACCCACATGCAGCGCAAGGGCTCGAGCGGTAAGCTGCGCCCGACGCCCGTCTACCAGTGCGCATCGACGGGCCGGTTCGAGGCGAATCTGCTCGACGCCGTGCGCGAGCTGGTAAAGGAGTAAACGGTGCCCTCGCGACTGGCCGATCTCATCCGGAAGGCGCGTCGTCTCGCGGCCGAGCGGGACCGCCTCATCGAGGACCTCGCCGGCGAGTGGACGCACGCGCTGCGCGGCCAGGGCCTGTCGACGGCGGATCTTGAGGAGCTCTGGGCCGGGCTCGTGGAGGACGCCGTGCGCCGCGGGCGGCAGTCGGGTGAGGCGAAATGGACGGCCCAGTCATGGCGCCACGAGGCCCAGGAGGTGGTCGCCCGCGTCCGGCAGAAGGTCGAGGCCGCGCTCGGTGAGCGCTGAACGCGCGACGGCACTGCGCGGCCTGCCGTCGGTCGATCAGCTCCTGCGCCGGCTCGCGGGGCAAGCCGAAATCCGCGGCATCACCCGGGCCCGCCTGACCTCGCTCGTCCGCGATGCGCTCGATCAGGAGCGGCTCCGCGTCATCGGCGAGCGGACCGCTCCGGCGACGGTCGAGCTCCTGGCCGAGCGCGTCGTCGAGCGGGCGCGGCGTACGGGGCCGTTCTCCTTGCGCCCCGTCATCAACGCGCAGGGCGTCGTGCTCCACACCAACCTCGGCCGGGCGCTCCTGAGCCCGCTCGCGCTCGAGCGGCTCCAGGCGGTCGCGACCGCGTATTCGAATCTCGAGCTCGACCTCGCCCGGAAGGAACGCGGCTCTCGCTACAGCCACGTGGAGGCGGTGTTGCGCCGGCTGACCGGCGCCGAGGACGCCCTCGTGGTCAACAACAACGCGGCCGCCGTGCTCCTGGCGCTCGAGACGCTCGCCCACGGTCGCGAGGTCATCGTCTCGCGCGGGGAGCTGATCGAGATCGGCGGGGAGTTCCGCATCCCCGACATCATGCTGCGGAGCGGCGCAGTGCTCCGTGAGGTCGGGGCCACGAACCGAACCCATCTGCGCGACTATGCCGATGCGATCACCCCCGAGACGGCCCTCCTGTTGAAGGTCCACACCTCGAACTATCGCGTGGTCGGCTTTACCGCCGAGGTGTCGTCCCGCGAGCTGGTAGAGCTCGGGCGCGAGCGGGGCATTCCGGTGATGGAGGATCTCGGCTCAGGATCGCTGGTCGATCTGCGGCCGTGGGGTTTTCCCTACGAGCCGACCGTCCAGGAGACCGTGTCCGCGGGCGTCGACCTCGTGTCGTTCTCCGGCGACAAGCTGCTCGGCGGGCCTCAGGCCGGCATCGTCGTGGGCCGGAGCGGCATCGTCTCGCGGCTCAAAAAGAATCCGTGGAATCGGGCGCTCCGTATCGACAAGTTCACCATCGCCGCGCTCGAGGCAACACTCTATGCCTACGAGGCGGGGACGGCGCTTCAGACGGTTCCGACGCTCGCCATGTTGACCGAGCCGCTCGCCGCCGTGCGGAGCCGCGCGCGCCGCGTCCTGCGGCGCCTCGCCCCGGATGTCCGGCAGCGTCTCGCCGCAAGCGTCGTCGACGACCACGGCAAGGTGGGCGGTGGCGCCTTGCCGACGGTGGAGCTGCCGACCGCGGCCCTCGCCGTCGGGTCGAGCGCGGACGCGACGATGCGGCTCGACGAGGCGCTGCGCGTCGGCGATCCGCCGGTCGTGGGCCGGATCGCGCACGATCGCCTCTTCCTCGACTGCCGGACCGTGCTGCCCGCGCAGGTGAGCCTTCTCGCCGAGGCGCTGACCGCCGCGGCCGCGCGCCTATGAGCGCGACGATTCCGACTCACGTCGTCGTCGGCACGGCCGGTCATATCGACCACGGCAAGACCTCGCTCGTGAAGGCGCTGACCGGCACGGACACCGATCGTCTTCCCGAGGAAAAGGCCCGCGGCATCACGATCGATCTCGGATTCGCGTTCCTCGAGGAGCCGGGAGGGCTCACGATCGAGATCGTCGACGTCCCCGGCCACGAGCGCTTCGTCAGGAACATGCTCGCCGGCGTCGGGGGGATCGACCTGGCGATGCTGGTGATCGCGGCGGACGAGGGCGTCATGCCGCAAACGCGGGAGCATCTCGCGATCTGCTCGCTGCTCAAGATCAAGGCGGGGCTCATCGCGCTGACCAAGGCCGATCTGGTCGAGCCCGACTGGCTCGAGCTCGTCCGCGAGGACGTGGCCGGCGCCGTTCGCGGAACGTTCCTCGAGGGCGCACCGATCCTGCCGGTGTCCGCGAAGACGGGCCAGGGGCTCGACCATCTTCGCGCCGCGCTTCGCTCCCTCGCCGCGTCGGTGCCGCCGCGCGGCACTGATCAGCTCCCGCGGCTGCCCATCGATCGCGTGTTCACGGTCAGAGGATTCGGCACCGTCGTCACCGGCACGCTCACCGCGGGCACCCTGGCGGCCGACGATCGTGTCGAGGTCTATCCGAGAGGGGTCGAGGCCAAGATCCGAGGTCTACAAGCCCACGGCCACTCGGTGGGCTCCGCGCGCGCGGGGCAGCGCACCGCGATCAACCTGCAGGGACTCGAGCGGGCCGCGCTCGCGCGCGGCGACGTGGTCGGCCTGCCGGGGACGCTCGTTCCCTCGACGCTCGTCGACGGGACGCTCGAGCTCTTGCCGGATGCGCCGCGCCCCGTGAAGACGCGCGCGCGCGTGCGCTTCCACGTCGGAACGAGCGAGATCATGGCGCGCACGCTCCTGCTCGACCGGGCCGAGCTGGCGCCCGGCGACACGGCCTTCGCGCGGTTCCGTCTCGAGGCGCCGCTGGTCGCGCGACCCGGCGATCGGTTCGTCGTGCGCTCGTACTCACCGGTCGTGACGATCGGCGGCGGGACCTTGCTCGACGTCGACCCGCCGCGCTTCAAGCGCAAGGGCCCGGCGCTCGTCGACCATCTTTCGCTGCTCCAGACGGGCAGCCCGGAAGTCGTGCTCGAGGAGCACATCCGTCACGTCGGCGCCGGTGGCGTGCGCCTGACGACTCTCGCGGGACGCGTGCCATTCGGCCCCGAGCGACTTCGCGCCCTTCTCGGAGGTCTCCAGGCTTCCGGGCGGGTGATCAGCTTCGATCGCGACTGGTTCATCCATCCCGACAGCTTCGCCCGGCTGCGTGGGCTCGCCCTCGCGGAGCTGACGACGTTTCACCGCGCGAGCCCGCTCAAGCCCGGGATGTCCCGCGAGGAGCTTCGCGGCCGAGCCGGGGCCGCCGACGAGCGCGTCTTCGGCTTTCTCCTCGCCTCGCTCGACGCCGAGGGAGCCGTCAAGACCGATCGCGACAAAGTGCGGCTCGCCGCCCACGAGGTGCGCCTGTCGCCGGAGCAGCAGCGAATCGTCGATCTGCTCGAGAGGGAGTTCAACCGAGCGGAGGCCGCCCCGCCGAGCGCCGAGGAGGCCCTGGGTCGGGCCGGGGTCACCGGCGACGAGGAGCACGAGCTCTTCCAGGTTCTCGTCCAGTCCGGGAAGCTCGTGCGCGTCAAGGACTCCCTCTTCTTCCACGCCCAGGCGCTCGACGCGATCCAGACGAAGCTCGTCGCGATGCTGCGCGAGCGAAAGGAGATCGGTCCGAGCGACATCAAGGACCTGCTCGGGATTTCGCGGAAGTACGCCATTCCGCTCCTGGAATTCTTCGACCAGCGCCGGGTGACCGCGCGCGTCGGAGAAAGGCGCATCTTGCGCGCGGGGTAGGGGGGGAGTAAGGTATGGCGTCGTTGGAAAGGAGTTCCCTATGTTTGGGCTGGGCTACCAGGAACTGCTGATCATCCTCGTGATCGTGCTGATTCTCTTCGGCGCGAACCGACTGCCGGAGCTCGCGCGCTCACTCGGCTCGAGCGTCAAGGAGTTCAAGAAGGGCGTCAACGAAGTCAAGGCCGAGGACACTACCGCCGCCGCGAAGAAGCCAGAGGAGAACAAGACGTAAGCTCGCGCTCGGATTTCTTCTTCGCCGCCGCGCTCTCGCTCCTGACGATCGCCTCGCGCCTCCCATACCGCGCGCGCCTGCTCTACAACTGGGACGCGGTGCAGTTCGCTCTGGCGCTCCACGAGTACGACGTCCTCAAGCACCAGCCGCACCCGCCGGGCTACATCCTCTACGTCGTGCTGGGCCGCATCGTCAACCTGTGGCTCCACGATCCGACGGCGTCCTATGTCGCGCTCGCGGTCGCGTTCAGCGGCCTGACGACGTTCGTGGTGTACTACCTGGCGCGGGTGGTCTACGACCGGACGACCGCGCTCGCCGCCGCCGCGCTCCTCGCGGTGAGCCCGCTCTTCTGGTTCTATGGCTCGGTCGGACTCACGTACGCCGGCGAAGCCCTCTTCGCGTCGACGGTCGCGTACTTCGGCTTTCGCGCGCTCAACGGCAGCCGCAGCGACGCGTACCTCGCCGCCTGGTACCTCGGCATCGCGGGCGGCATGCGCCAGTCACTGCTCGTGTTGCTCTTCCCGCTCTGGCTCGGGTGCGTGGCGGTCGGCGTGCGGCGCGTGCGCGTCGTCCTGGTGGGTCTCGGCATCCTCACCGCGTCGGTCCTGACGTGGTTCCTGCCGATGATCTGGCTCACCGGTGGCCTCGAGCGTTACATCGCCGCATCGGTGGAGCTGGCGGACTCGGTCGTCAAGCCGACGTCGATCGTCGGCGGCCCCTTCGAGGTCACCCTGCGTGTGTCACGCTACCTGCTGGAATCGGTCCTCGTGGCGCTGGGCCCGCTCGCGGCCGCGAGCCTCCTGGCCGTCTGGTACGTGCGGCGCTGGGGCTGGACCTTCCGGGAGTCGTTCCTGCTCGGATGGACGATCCCGCCGGTGCTCGTCTACACGCTCGTCCACTTCGGGCAGGCGGGCTACGTGCTGACGTTCCTGCCGGCGCTGGTGATCTTCCTTTCGCGCGTGCTCGTGAGCGCGCTCGGGCACGCGGCGGAGTCGCTGTCGTACCCCCGGGCTCGCGTGGCTCTCACGGCCGCGGTGGTCATGCTCGTCGTGCTCGTCAACGGGTCGTTCTTCGTCTCGGCGCGCCCGGCGCCCCGCGACTTCGACACGCCGCGGTCGCCGTGGGTCCGCCAGGTGCAGGACGAAGCCTTCGACTGGATCTTCAGCCGGACCGCGGCGGCGCTGCGCGAGCACGAGGACGTCGTGAGCGGGTTCGTCGACTCGATCCGTGGGCTCTATCCCGACGAGACGACCGTCATCATCACGGAGCAGGGGAACTCTCGCTCGTATCCGTGGTTCCGGCACGCGATGTTCTATCTACAGGAATACCCGGTCTACGAGCTCCAGGTGGGCGGGCTGGTGCCCGGCTTCCGCGCGTCGCGGCTGTCGTCGACGATGTCGACGATCCCCGACGTGGAGATCAATCTGCCGTCCACCGTCGAGCGGCTGGTCTGGTTCGTCGACCACTGGAGCCCGATCACCGTGCGGCCCGAAGGGCTCGTCGAGATCGAGATCCCACACGGCCGCTATCTGTACGTGCTCGCGCTCGGCAAGAAGGCGATCGACTACGAGGACTACACGTTCGTCCGCGCGCAGCCTCCGCGCCGCGCCGTCGGCGCCGCGCGTGCCCGACCGCGGTGAGCGCCTCGCGGCCTTTGCCCGACGGTGGCGCGATGATCTCCTCGTCGTCGCCGCCGCGCTGGTTCCGCTCGCGCTCTTCGTCGTGCGCGAGCGACAGATCGCCGGCGCTCCAGGGTTCCCGCTCGACGATTCGTGGATCCATCTGCACTTCGCGCGCAACCTCGCCGCCGGCGCCGGCTTCGCCTACAACCCGGGCATCCCGATGGCCGGCTCGACGGCGCCGCTGTGGACGCTCCTGCTCGGCGTGGGCGCCGTGGTGGCTTCGGCCTCGCTCGCGATGGCCAAGGTCGTGGGGGTCCTCGCGACCTTGGGCGCGGCGCTGGTCACGCGCCGGGCGGTCCTGGCCTGGGGAGCGCGGAGCGACGCCGCCCTCGTCGCGGCGATCGCGCTCCTGTGGATGGGACCGATCGCCTGGGGAGCCCTGTCCGGCATGGAGGTCTCGCTCGCCGCACTCCTGGTGGCCGCCGCGCTCCTCGCGCACGCCCACGATCGCCCGCTCGCTTCCGCCGCCTGCGCGGCGCTGGCGGTGCTGGCGCGGCCCGAAGCCTTGCTGCTCGTCCCGTTCCTCACCGCGGCGCGCCCGCTGACGCTCCGCCGGGTCGCGCTGTTCGCCGTCATGACGACGGTCGTCGTGGCGCCGGCAATCCTGTTCAGCCTCTCGACCGCCGGCACGCCGTACCCGGCGACCGCGGCCGCGAAGGTCGAGGGAGGTCTCGTCGGCTGGCTCGGCGGTGTCCGCGAGCCCGCGGTGCTCACGTGGATCGGGCGGCCTCTCGCGTTCTCCACGGAATGGATCGTCTGGCTGGCGACGACTCACTGGCTTCTGCCCCTCGCGCTCGTCCCGGGTCTCGTGCTTGCGTGGCGTCACGCGGGACGCGCCCTGGGTCTCGTCGCGCTCGCGCTCCTCGCGCATCCGCTCGGCATGGCGCTCCTCGCGCCGTACCGCGGCCCGGCCTTTCAGGAGGGACGCTACTCGATCCACCTTCTTCCGCTCGTGGTCGTCACCGTCGCGGTCGCGTTGGGGCGCCGAGGGCGCGCGGTTCCCGCTCCGCTGGTCGCGGACCCGACCCTCCTCGGGCCCCCGGCCGCGCCACGACGGGTGCGGGTCGGTGCGCTCGCGGGCGTCGTGTGGCTCGCGCTCGCGATCGGCGCGCTGGTGCCGGCGGCGACACGCTATGGGTGGGCCGTGCAGAACATCAACGCGATGCAGGTCCACCTCGGACGGTGGGTGGACGCGCAGCTGCCGAAGAACGCGAGGATCGCGCTGAACGACATCGGCGCGATCGCGTTTTTCTCGCGCCGTGAGGTCATCGACCTGATGGGGCTCGTGACACCGGAGATCATTCCGTACCGGCGCCGCGGAGAGACGGGCGTGATGGAGTACGTGTCCGAGACGTGCCCCGAGTACGTGATCATCTTTCCGACGTGGTTCCCGCGGCTGGCCGCGAGCACGGAGACGCTCCAGCCGATCTACTGGGTGCGGCTCGAGCGCAACGAGGTCGCGGGCGCGCCTGAAATGGTCGTGTATCGCCTGTTGCGCTGTGCGGTATGATTCCGTCATGCGACGGACGGCCCTCCTCGTCGTAGCCTTTTTCCTCGTGCTCTGTTGGCCGGCGCCGGCCCGCGCTCAGATCTACCGCTGGGTCGACGACAACGGCATCCCGCATTTCGCCGATGGGATCGACAGCGTTCCGGACCGCTATCGCTCGAAGGCGGTGCCGCTCGGCATCAAGAATGCGCCGCCGGGCCCGTCGGCGGCACCCGGAGCCGCCAAGGCATCGGGCGAGACGGCGATTCGATTCACTCCCGGGCAGCGGATCATGGTGGACGCGAGGATCAACGGAAACGCCACTGCACGGCTGATGCTCGACACCGGCGCCGACCGGACGCTGATCAGCCCGCGCGCGCTGCAAGCGGCCGGTGTGCGTCTCTCCGGCCCGTCGACGACGGCTGAAGTCACCGGCGCGATGGGAAGCGGCCAGATGCAGTTTCTCGTCATCGAGAGCCTCGAGGTCGGGGAGGCCCGCGTCGGACGCATGCAGGTGGGCTCGGGGATCTTGCCGCCGGATGTGGGCGACGGTCTTCTCGGGCGCGACTTCCTCGATCAGTTCAACGTCAACATCGATTCCGGGAAGGGTGTGGTGACGCTCACGCCCAAGTAGTTCCCCACCCGCGCTGTGGTACGATGACGCTTCGGGTCATGGACTACAAGGCCACGCTAAATCTGCCGAAAACCGCCTTCCCGATGAAGGCGAACCTGCCGAAGAGCGAGCCCGAGATGCTCGCGTGGTGGGAATCGTTCGGAATCTACAAGCGCGTTCGTCAGGCCGCGGCCAATCGCCCCCTCTGGATCCTGCACGACGGACCTCCGTACGCCAACGGCCACCTCCATCTCGGGACGATGCTGAACAAGGTCCTGAAGGACGTGATCGTCAAGTCTCGCTCGATGTCCGGCTTCAACGCAGTCTACGTGCCGGGCTGGGACTGTCACGGGCTGCCGATCGAGCACCAGGTCGACAAGGAGCTCGGCCTCGACAAGCCCGGCATCGACGTGCGCAACGCGATGGATCCGGTCGAGAAGCGCCGCAAATGCCGGGAGTACGCGCTCCGCTTCATCGACATCCAGCGCGGCGAGTTCAAGCGCCTGGGCGTGTTCGGCGACTGGGACAATCCCTACATCACGATGGAGCCGGCGTACCAGGCGGTCATCGCGCGCGAGTTCGGGCGCTTCGTCGGACGCGGCCTGGTCTACAAGGGTCTGAAGCCCGTCCACTGGTGCATGCACTGCCGGACTGCGCTCGCGCAGGCCGAGGTCGAGTACGAGGACCAGAAGACGCCGTCGGTGTGGGTCAAGTTCCCGATGACGTCCGTCCCGTCAGAGCTCCAGTCGGCGCTCGGCGGGCGTCGCGCCTTCGCGGTGATCTGGACCACGACGCCGTGGACCCTGCCGGCGAATCTCGCGATCGCGGTGCATCCCGCGCAGGGGTACGTCGCGCTCGCGAAGGGCGACGAGGTCTACGTGATCGCCCGCGCCCTCATGGACGACTTCCTCCGCCTGTTCGCGGACCGCGAGCACACCATCCTGGCGAGCGTCTCCGGCGACAAGCTCGTCGGGCATGGGTTCCGTCATCCGTGGCTCGCGCGCGAGGGCAAGATCGCGGCCGCGGACTTCGTCGGGGTGGACCAGGGGACCGGTCTGGTCCACATCGCGCCGGGACACGGCGAGGAAGACTACGAGCTCGGCAAATCGCTCGGCCTCAAGATCTACAACCCGGTGGACGACGCCGGGCGCTTCGTCGCCGACGTGGAGCACTTCGCGGGCCTCACCGTGTGGGAGGCGAATCCCAAGATCATCGAGCACCTCAAGAGCGTGGGCATGCTGATCGCGCAGCGGCCGCTCGATCACACGTACCCGCACTGCTGGCGCTGCAAGAACCCGACGCTCTTCCGCGCGACCGAGCAGTGGTTCATCGATCTCAACAAGCGAGACTTCCGCGCCCACGCGCTCGAGGCGATCAAGCGGGACGTCCAGTGGATCCCGTCCTGGGGCGAGGACCGGATCTACAACATGGTGGCGCACCGCCTCGAATGGGTCATCTCGCGGCAGCGCGTCTGGGGCGTGCCGATCGTCGCCTTCTACTGCACCGGCTGCGAGACGCTCCTGCTCGAGGAGCGCATCGTCGAGCACGTCGCGGCGATCTTCCGCCAGGGCGAGGGCGCCGACGAGTGGTACGCGCGCTCGGTCCGCGAGCTCCTACCGCCCGGCACGCGATGCGTGAAGTGCGGCGGCGAGAGCTTCCGAAAAGAGATGGACATCCTCGACGTGTGGTTCGACTCGGGCTGCAGCCACGCGGCCGTGCTCGAGAGCCGTCCCGAGCTCCACTGGCCGGCCGAGCTCTACCTCGAGGGCTCGGACCAGCACCGGGGCTGGTTCCAGTCCTCGCTGCTCGAATCGATGGGGACGCGGGAGGCGCCGCCCTACAAGAGCGTCGTGACCCACGGGTTCTTCGTCGACGGCGAGGGACGGAAGATGTCGAAGTCTCTCGGCAACGTCATCTCGCTCGACGAGCTCCTTCCCAAGTACGGCGCCGAGATCCTGCGCCTGTGGGTGGCGGCCGAGGACTACACGCAGGACATCCGGGTTTCGCTGGAGATCCTGGACCGTCTCGCCGATGCCTACCGACGCATGCGCAACACGTTCCGGTTCTTGCTCGGCAATCTCGGCGATTTCGATCCGGCGCGAGACCGCCAGTCCTACGCGCGCCTGGACGAGGTCGACCGTTGGGTCCTCGACCGCCTGGCGCGCCTGATCGGCCGCGTCCGGCGCGCCTATGACGAGTACGAGTTCCACTCCGTCTTCCACGGCGTGCACAACTTCTGCGCGGTGGACCTGTCGGCCCTCTATCTCGACATCATCAAGGACCGGCTCTACACCTCGCTGCCCGACGACCCGCGGCGGCGCGCGGCGCAGACCGTCTGCTACGACGTTTTCAGCGCGCTGGCGCGGCTCCTGGCGCCGATCCTCACGTTCACGTGCGAAGAGGCCTGGCGCCACCTGCCCGGCGTTCACGGTGAGAGCGTGCACCTCGAGCGCTTCCCGGAGGCGCCGCGCGAATGGCTCGACGACACGCTCAAGCGCGACTGGGACCGGCTGCTCGAGGTGCGTCGCGAAGTCGCGAAGGCGCTCGAGACCGCGCGGGCCGAGAAGCTGATCGGGAGCGGGCTCGAGGCCGCGGTGCGCATCGCGCGGGCCCCGGAGGACCTGCCGGCGCTCCTCTCCGCCAAGCGCGGGCTTCTGCCGACGGCCTTCATCGTGTCGCGCGTGGACCTCGAGCGCTCCGGCGCGAGCGCGAGCGTCACGTACGAGAGCCAGGAGATCCCCGGGCTGGTCATCGGCGTCGATCGCGCCCGCGGTGAGAAGTGCGAGCGCTGCTGGACGCGCAGCGAGCACGTCGGCGAGAACCGCGCGCACCCCACGCTCTGCGAGCGCTGCGTCCCGATCGTCACGCGGTTGAGTGGTTCCGGCGATCCGCGCTGACCGGTCCCGGATCGCCCGGGTCGTCACGATCGCGGCCGTCGTCGTCGTGCTGGACCAGATCACCAAGCTGGTCGTGCTCAACCGCCTGACGCCGGGCGTCCCCGTGGTCCTGATCGAGAGTTTCATCGCCCTCACGCTCGTCATGAATCCCGGGCTCGCGTTCGGCCTTCTCGCCGGGATCCCGGCGAGCTGGCGTTGGGTCGTCGGCCTCCTCTCGTTGGTGGCCCTGGTGGTCCTTCTGCGGATGGCGCTGCGGATCCTCCCGAGCGGCGGGTGGCGTGAGCAGTCGGCCATCGGCCTCATCTTCGGCGGCGCCGTGGGCAACCTGATCGATCGGACGCGCTTCGGCGCCGTGGTCGATTTCGTCGACGTCTATTACCGAGACTGGCACTGGCCGGCCTTCAACGTCGCCGACTCGGCGATCACGGTGGGCGTCGCGGTCCTGGCGCTGGTGGTCCTGCTCGAGCGGTCGCCCTCCGCTGCCTCGCCTGAACGGTGACGGTGCTCACGGTCGAGCCCGTGTCGGCCGGCGCCAGGCTCGACCGCTGGCTCAGCGACCGGCTGCCCGATCTCTCGCGCGCGCGCCTTCAGGCGCTGATCCGCGGCGGGCTCGTCCGCGTGGATGGCGTCGTGCTCAAGGCCGCTCATCGGCTCCGCGGCGGCGAGCGGATCGAGATCGAGATCCCGCCTCCGCCCGACGAGACCCTGGTGCCCGAGTCGGTCCCGCTTTCGGTCGTGTACGAGGACGACCACGTGCTCGTGGTCGACAAACCCGCGGGGATGGTCGTCCACCCGGGTGCCGGGCGCTCCAGCGGGACCCTGGCGGCGGCGATTCTCGCCCACGCCCCGAGCACCGCCGGTGTCGGAGGGCCGCGCCGTCCCGGCATCGTCCATCGGCTCGACAAGGACACCTCGGGGCTGCTCGTCGTCGCCAAAACGGGGGCGGCCTACGACGATCTGGTGGAGCAGCTGGCCGCCCGGACCGTGATGCGCCGCTACCTCGCGGTGGTTCACGGGCGCGTCCGCGCCAACGAATCGGTCGTCGACGCCCCGATCGGACGCCACCCGAGCGATCGGGTGAGGATGGCGATCCGCCCGGTGGGCCGCGGCAAGCGAGCGGTCACCCGCTATCGGGTGCTCGAGCGCTTCGCCCACTTCACCCTGCTCGAGGTTCGCCTGGAGACTGGACGGACCCACCAGATTCGGGTCCATCTGGCATCGCTGGCCCACCCGGTCGTCGGCGACGACGTGTACGGCAAGCCCCGCTCACGCGCGCCCATTCCGCTCGACGGCTACGCGCTGCACGCGGCGGCGCTCGCCTTCGTGCATCCGGCTTTCCAGAAAGTGATCGAATGCACCGCACCGGTTCCGGAGCGGATCGAGCGCCTGCTGTCGCATCTTCGACAGGGCGAATAGGGGCCGGCGATGACGGATTTCGGGGGAAACCCTGATTGTGGCTCGGGGGTCCGGGGTAGAATAATTCATACCCGATGGACCAAGTGACCGCGGTCATTCTCGCTGCGGGCGAAGGCAAGCGCATGCGCTCGCGGCAGCCCAAAGTGCTTCACCCGCTGTGCGGCCGTCCGCTGATCGCCTATCCCCTGCGGACCGCGCGGATCCTCGCCGATCGGCTCGTTCTGGTCGTGGGCCCGAACGCCGACGAGGTCGTGGCGATGGCCGGATCCGACGTCCGCTCGGTCGTCCAGAAGGAGCGCCTCGGAAGCGGGCACGCCGTCCAGCAGGCCCAGGCCGAATGCGGTGAGGGAACCATCCTCGTGCTGCCGGGGGACATGCCCCTCCTGTCCGTCGAGACGATCGGGCGCCTGGTCGATCACCATCGAAAGAGCCGCGCCGCCGCGACGGTGCTGACTGCCGTCGTCGCCGAGCCCCAGGGCTACGGCCGGGTCGTCCGCCAGGGTGGGCGGGTCAAGAAGATCGTCGAAGACCGCGACGCGACGGCGGCCGAGAAGAAGATCGCCGAGATCAACACCTCGGTGTATTGCTTCGCCGCGGCGCGGCTCTGGCAGGGCCTCGGCAAGGTGCGCCCCAACAACGATCAGGGTGAATACTACCTGACCGACGTGATCGGGATCCTCGCCCGGGCCGGTGCCAAGGTCGACGCGGTCGTGATACGAGATCCCGGCGAAGCGGCCGGCGTGAACGACCGAAAGCAGCTCGCGGCGGTGGCGGCCGTCCAGCGCCGCCGGATTCTCGACCGCCTGATGGAAGGCGGGGTCACCATCCTCGATCCGGCCAGCACGTACATCGAGGACGCCGTCACGATCGGCGCGGACACGACGATCTATCCCCAGGTCACGATCGAGGGGCAGTCGGCGATCGGGAGCGACTGCGTCATCGGAGTCGGCTGCCACGTGAGCGCGTCGCGCATCGCCGACCGCGTCACGTTGCTGCCGTACTGCGTGGTGCGGGAGTCGGCGGTCGAGGAGGCGGCGACCCTCGGCCCCTTCTGCCACCTGCGGCCGCTGTCCCACGTGGGAGCCAAGGCGAAGGTCGGCAACTTCGTCGAGCTGAAAAAGTCCACGATCGGCCGCGGCTCGAAGGTGCCGCATCTCTCGTACGTCGGCGACGCCACCGTCGGCGAGGGCGTCAACGTCGGCGCTGGAACGATCACCTGCAACTACGACGGTGTCGCCAAGCACGAGACCAAGATCGGCGATCGGGCGTTCATCGGCACGAACACGAGCCTCGTCGCCCCCGTCACCGTCGGCGAGGGCGCCTACATCGGAGCAGGCTCCACGATTACCAAAGATGTCCCACCGGGAGCCCTCGCGGTGGGACGCGCTCAGCAGACCGTCAAGGAAGGCTGGGCGGCCCGCAAGGCCAAGAAGCGCGAGGAGCACTGAGGTCAGCCATGTGTGGAATCGTCGGCTACGTCGGGGACAAGGGCGCGGTCAGCATCATCGTCGAAGGGCTGAAGCGACTCGAGTATCGCGGCTACGACTCCGCGGGGATCGCGGTCCTCAACGACGGCACGCTCCACGTGCGCCGCGCCGCCGGCCGGCTCAAGATGCTCGAAGGCGTCCTCGGTGAGCGACCGCTGGCGGGCTCACTCGGCATCGGCCACACGCGCTGGGCGACCCACGGCCGGCCGTCCGAGGAGAACGCCCACCCGCACACCGACTGCGACGGCAACCTGGTCGTCGTCCACAACGGGATCATCGAGAACTATCTCGAGATCAAGGATCACCTCCTGGCCGAGGGCCACCGGTTCAAGTCGGAGACCGATACCGAGGTCATCGCCCACCTGATCGAGCACCACCTGAAGAGCTCCGGGCGACTCGACCGGGCGGTGAAGGCCGCGTTGAAAGAGGTCAGGGGCTCGTACGCACTCGGCGTCCTCTCCGCCGCGGCGCCCGATCGGCTGATTGCCGCCAAGCAGGGTGCCGGCAGCGTCGTCGTGGGGCTCGGACAGGGCGAGATGTTCGTCGCGTCCGACATTCCCGCGATCCTGTCCCACACGCGCGACATCGTCGTGCTCGAGGACGAGGAGGTGGCGGTCGTCACGGCCGATTCGGTCGAGCTGTCGACCCTCGACGGTGAGCCGATTCGTCGGGCGTCCGTGAGGATCTCGTGGGATCCGATCATGGCCGAGAAGGGCGGCTACCGGCACTTCATGCTGAAGGAGATGCACGAGCAGCCACGGGCGATCACCGACACCTTCCGCGGCCGGATCGCTCCCGAGACCGGCAACGTGGTCCTGCCCGACGTCAACCTGGCGCCCGACACCGTGCGCGGCATCGAGCGGGTGATCCTCGTCGCCTGCGGGACGGCGTTCCACGCCGCGATGCTCGGCCGCACGATGATGGAGAAGCTCGCCGGCATCCCGGCCGAGGTCGATCTCGGCAGCGAGTTCCGGTACCGCGACGCGCTGGTCGGCCCCGAGACCCTGGTGGTCGCGGTCTCCCAGTCGGGCGAGACCGCCGACACCCTGGGCGCGGTCAAGGCGGCCCGGCTCAAGGGCTGCCCGATCCTGGCGATCACCAACGTCGTGGGATCGGCGCTCGCGCGCGACGCGACGGGCGTCCTCTACATGCACGCGGGCCCGGAGATCGGCGTGGCGTCCACCAAGGCGTTCTCCACGATGATCGTCGCGGTCTACCTCCTCGGCCTCTGGCTCGGCCGCCAGCGCGGGGCGATCACCGCCGAGGACGTGAAAAAGCGGATTCACGACCTCGTCGAGATCCCACGGCTCGTGGAGAAGACACTCGAGCTCGACGGTCAGATCGCGGCGATGGCCCGCGATCTGGTCGGTGCGCGCGATTTCCTCTATCTCGGCCGCGGGCTGCAGTTCCCGATCGCGCTGGAAGGGGCGCTCAAGCTCAAGGAGCTGTCCTACATCCACGCCGAGGGCTACGCCGGCGGCGAGATGAAGCACGGTCCGATCGCGCTCATCGCCGACCGCCTGCCGGTGGTCGCGCTGGCTCCACGCGACGGCTCCTACGAGCGCATGCTCGGCAACATCGAAGAGGTGCGGGCGCGCGACGGACAGGTGATCGCGATCGTCCACGCCGGCGACCGTGCGGTCGCCGGCAAGGCGCAGCACGTCATCGAGGTACCCGCCTGCGCCGACCTGCTGGCGCCGCTGATCACGGTGATCCCGCTGCAGCTCCTCGCGTACCACATCGCGGTGCGGCTGGGCTGCGACGTGGACCAGCCCCGGAACCTCGCGAAGAGCGTCACGGTCGAGTAGCCCGAGCTCGCGGCCGGGCGGCGGAGTCGGTCGCCGCCCGGCTTCGTATTGGCGTGGCCCCGATCGCTCTGTACAATCGACCGGTGCCTCCGGAGCTCACGCGCCTCCTCGACGATCTGAATCCTCCGCAGCGCGAGGCCGTCACCGCGGGTGACGGACCGCTGCTCGTCCTGGCCGGCGCCGGAAGCGGCAAGACGCGCGTCATCGCCTACCGGATCGCCTGGCTCACCGGCGAGCGCGGGGTCTCGCCGCGAAACCTCCTGGCCGTCACGTTTACCAACAAAGCCGCCGGGGAAATGGCCCGCCGTGTCGAGTCGCTCCTGATGCCGGTGGGCCTCAAGGCGCCACTCATCGCCACGTTCCACTCGGCGTGTGTCCGGATCCTGCGCCAGCATGGGCGGCACATTGGGCTTCCGGCCCACTTCGTGATCTACGACGAGGACGACCGCGAGAGCCTCGTCAAAGAGTGCATGAAGGAGCTGGACCTGGCCGACCGGGCCACGACGCCGGGCACCGTCACCCAGCGCATCAGCTACTGGAAGAACCACATGATGGGCGTCGACGCGGCCCGGCAGAAGGCGCGCGGGCCGTGGGAGGAGAAGATCGCGCTCGTCTTCGGCCGGTACGAGGATCGTCTCCGCGCGGTCGGCGCCGTGGACTTCGACGACCTGCTCCTGAAGACCGTGAAGCTCTACGAAGATGTCCCCGAAGCGGTCGCCTGGTACCGGGGGCTCTGGCGTCACGTCCTCGTCGACGAGTATCAAGACACGAACCGCGCCCAATATCGGATCATCCGTCTCTTGACCGGCGAGCACCGCAACGTCTGCGTCGTCGGAGATCCCGACCAGAGTGTGTACCGCTGGCGCGGGGCCGACATCCGGAACATCCTCGATTTCGAGCAGGACTACCCGGGCACGCGAGTCGTGAAGCTCGAGCAGAACTATCGCTCGACCCAGCGCATCCTCTCGCTGGCCTCGGCCGTCATCGATCACAACCGGCAGCGCAAGGACAAGACGCTCTGGACCGAGAACGCCGAGGGCGATCCGCCGAAGGTGTACCGCGCCTGGGACGAGCACGAGGAGGCGAACTTCGTCGCCCAGACGGTCCTCGGCCTGCGCGGCGAGGGCGTGGCGTGGAACGGGATCGCCGTCTTCTACCGGACGAACGCGCAGTCCCGCGTGCTCGAGGACGCGCTGCGTCGCGCGCGGGTTCCCTACGGGATCGTCGGCGGCGTCCGCTTCTACGAGCGCAAGGAGATCAAGGACGCCCTCGCGTACGTGCGCCTCGCGGTAAACCCGACGGACGACGTCGCCTTCCGGCGCGCCATCCAGACGCCCGTTCGCGGCATCGGGCCGGCGACGCTCGCGCGGCTCGACGAGGCACGCGCCGGGCGGGGCTTGCTCGCGGTGGCCGGGGAGCCACCGGCCGCGATCACGGGCAAGGCGCGCCGGTCGCTCGAGGATTTCGCAACGCTGATCCGAGGGCTGGCCGGCCGACGGGGCGAGATGACGCCGCCGGCCTTCATCGATCATTTGCTGGACGCGACGGGGTATCGTGAGGCGCTGCGCGTCGAGCGCTCGCCCGAGGCCGAGGCGCGCCTGGAGAACCTCGAGGAGCTGATCGCGGCCGCCGAGGACTACATGCGCGCCGAGTCGAGCCCGACGCTCGAGGGGTTCCTGGATGGGATCGCGCTGGTGGCCGACATCGACGAGCTGAAGGACGAGGGCGCGCGGGTGACCCTGATGACGCTCCACTCGGCCAAGGGGCTCGAGTTCCCGACCGTGTTCCTGACCGGCATGGAGGAGGGCGTCTTCCCGCACGCCAGATCGATGAACGACGAGGACGAGATCGAGGAGGAGCGCCGCCTCTGCTACGTGGGCGTGACACGCGCGCGCGAGCGGCTCTACCTCTCGTACGCGCTCCATCGCCGGATTCACGGCTACGGCGTCGGCGAGCCCTCGCGGTTCCTCCGCGAGATGCCCGAGAGCCAGCTCGTCTCGCTGAACGCACGGCGTGAAGCGCCGCCCGGCTGGGCCGACGACGCGGCGGCTTACGCCGCGGCGGCCGACACGGTCGGCGAGGACCTCCCGTTCCGTGTCGGCTCCCGGGTGCGCCATGCGCGGTTCGGCGAGGGCCTGGTGGTGGGGATCGAGCGGGATGGGTCCGACTTCGTCGTGACGGTCGGGTTCGCGAGCGTCGGCCGTAAGCGGCT
>Ga0137407_10001004_pt1 | contig 18600 bp, 19 predicted proteins | sample CZOMad2_2_16fung_FD_108410 | JGI IMG/M metagenome (GOLD analysis project Ga0137407, IMG submission 108410) | Vadose zone soil fungal communities from Angelo Coast Range Reserve, California, USA - CZOMad2_2_16fungal (Illumina Assembly) | ecosystem: Environmental > Terrestrial > Soil > Vadose... | reverse complement strand
TGCCCCGCCGAACGCAAAGCCCTAACGTTAGCGGCAAGCAGTTCATCACTTCATTATAATTAAAGTTTAAAAAATAAAAAAGAAAGAAATGATTGCAAGAATTTGGCATGGTTATACAACTAAAGAAAATGCTGATACTTATGAAAATTTACTTAAACATGAAATCTTTGAAGGCATTGAAAACAAAAAGATTGAAGGATATAAAGGCATTCAGCTTTTGAAACGAGAATTTGGGAATGAATTAGAATTTACAACAATAATGTGGTTTGAAAGTATAGCTTCTGTAAAACAATTTATGGGTGAGAACTATGAAACAGCCTACGTTTTACCAGAAGCCCAAAAACTTTTATTGAGGTATGACCAAAAATCTATTCATTGCGAACTTAGACATGAATTGAAATATAATTTGTAGATAAGGTGAGCCAGCCGCTAACAAAAAGTTTTGCGACAAGTGTGGCTGAACGGAATTTCAATCAGTAGTGGCTGAGGCTGAACGAATAAACCTAAACAAAAGAATTTAACTTCAACACAATGAATCTGGAAATAATTAATAAAAATCTCAGCTTAAACATTTACGGATTTTCCGGTACTGCAATGAATAAAGATTATGTAGGAACTGCCTTTAAATTAATGGACAAAATGTGGCAGATAGTTAAGTCGACCGGCTTAAAAAATAAAGGACTCAACATTTGGGTTTATGAACAAAATGAAAAAGTTTTTGCCGGAGTGGAACTTGATGATACTCCCAAACATGACACTGGCCTGGAGCAAAAAAGTATTAGCCTTACAAAATATGCATATTACAAACACATCGGTCCTTATAATCTAATAAAACAAATAGGGCAAAATATGAACAATGAATTAAAGGATAGAGGTTTTGAGACAACTCTTCCATACATTGAAATTTACGGACATTGGACAAATGACGAAACTAAATTAGAGACAGAACTTTTAATGTGTTTAAAGTAGATTATCGGCAAACACTAGCATTGAGACAGTGTGCTATGGATTGTTTATTTGGTTCAATCTAAAATAAATGATATAAAAAATGATTCGAAATGCAACGGAAAAGGATTTTGATGAAATTTATAATGTTATCAATGATGCTGCAATAGCCTATAAAGGAATTATTCCGGCAGACAGATGGCATGAGCCATATATGACTAAGGGCGAACTAAAAACTCAAATCAAAGATGGGGTTAGGTTTTCCTGTTATCTTGATGACAATAAAATCGTTGGAGTAATGGGAATACAGGATAAGAAAGACGTAGAATTAATTCGGCATGCGTATGTAATTTCCAGGCAAAGAAAAAAAGGAATAGGAACAATATTAATTCATGAATTATTAAAAGATTCAAAAAAACCAATATTAATCGGCACATGGAAAGTGGCACACTGGGCGATAAGTTTTTATGAAAGACACGGTTTTTTTGTTATTTCAGAAGAAGAAAAAAATATTTTACTTAGAAAATATTGGAACATTCCAGATCGGCAAGTTGAAACTTCGGTTGTTTTGGCCGACACAAAATATAAAAACTATAAAAATAACTTTACTTAATCTTATAACCCCTGAGAAAAAAGTAACAGGCACAATTTAAGAACATCAATAGAATAATAAAATGAATATTTCAAAAACAGACAAACCAGCATTACTATTAGTTGATATCCAAAAGGGATTTGACAATTTGCAATATTGGGGTGGACAAAGAAACAATCCAAACGCAGAGAAAAACGCAAGTGAGCTCTTGAAACTTTGGAGAGAAAATAATCTTCCGGTTTTTCACATTAAACATTGTTCATCAAACCAGAAATCTTTATTGAACGAAACAAATGAAGGAAATGAATTTAAAGACCTCGTTATGCCGATTGACGGAGAACCAATAATTAAAAAAAATGTAAATAGTGCTTTCATCGGAACAAATCTAAAAGAGCAACTGGACAATGCTAAAATTTCCAAACTTGTTATTGTTGGTTTGACAACGGACCATTGTATTTCCACAACCACAAGAATGGCAGGAAATTTTGGTTATGATACATTTCTTGTTTCTGACGCAACAGCAACATTTAACAAAAAAGGACTTGAAGGGCAAAATTTTCCGGCTGAATTAATTCATGAAACTGCACTTGCAAGTTTGAATGAAGAGTTTGCAACAATCGTAACAACCGACTTTATAAAACAAAACATTTAAATGTTGGCATCACCTTTTACAACTTCAACGAGTGGATTATTAATTTGAAAACTTTCTGGATTTCTCAGAAGAATTTTGAAGTGAAAACCTTGTCTTATTAATTCTTTCACAAGGTATTTTCCTGATTTGCCTGTGCCGCCAATGACAGCGACTTTTATTATTTGTTTCATTTTACTCTTTATAAAATTTGAATATAAATTTGCTTTTCGTTTATCTTAATAGACAAACCGACTGGACAAAAGCCATTAGACTTTTGTAAACCAAAAAATCAATATTTTATAAAGAGATTTTAATGTCGCAAATTTATACGATTATCCGACTATAAGCAAACACTGGGCTTCTCAACAAACCATAATTGGACTTTTCAACAAAACAGACCAAGATTTTTATCGTGAACTTTGTTCCATAAAATCTTAGTAAAATGACAAATTCAGAAAAAGGTAAATTGGTTCTTGTTACAGGAGGGACGGGTTTTGTTGGCGTGCATTGCATTTTGCAATTATTGCAAAAGAACTACAGGGTAAAGACCACAGTCCGGTCTCTAAAAAGAAAAAATGAAGTTTTGGAAATGCTTAAAGTGGGTGGAATAAATTCGTTTGATAACCTTGAATTTATTGAAGCCGACCTGACGAAAGACAACAATTGGGATAAAGCTGTAAAAGATTGTGATTTTGTTTTGCATGTCGCTTCTCCTATTTTTTTAAAAGTGCCTAAAGATGAAAATGAGATGATCATTCCTGCGGTACAAGGAACGCTTCGTGTACTAAAAGCAGCAAGAGATGCGGGTGTAAAAAGGGTGGTGATAACTTCTTCTTTTGGAGCGGTAGGATATAGCCACCAGGACGCAAGCACCATTATTACAGAAAAAGAATGGACAAACCCTAATGACAAACATCTTTCTGCTTATCTGAAATCAAAAACTTTAGCCGAGAAGGCAGCATGGGATTTCATGGAAAAAGAAGGCGGTAGTTTAGAACTTTCTGTTATTAATCCTGTTGGTATTTTCGGACCTTCTCTTGGTGCAGATATGTCGAGTGGTTTTGAGTTGTTAAAAAGAATTTTGGATGGTTCCATGAAAGCCATTCCCCAAATTACGCTTGGCATTGTGGATGTACGCGATGTAGCGGACCTGCATATCCTTGCCATGTTAAATCCTGCAGCAAAAGGGCAACGGTTCCTGGCTTTGGCGGGTGGCATTTTATCATTACCTCAAATTGCATTGCTCTTAAAAAAGAGGTTGGGTGATAAAGCTAAAAATGTATCTACTAAAATATTAGCCAACTGGAAAGTTCGTATCGCAGCATTATTTAATCCAATGGCAAAAAATATTGTTCCCCAGTTAGGAAGGAATAAAAATGCAAGTAACGAAAAGGCAAAAAGCATGTTGGGCTGGCAGCCACGAACCAATGAAGAAGCAATTTTAGCATCTGCTGAAAGTTTGTTTAAATTTAATCTTTCAAACAAATGATGAAAGCTACTGAAATAAGATCCTGTTATATCGGTCCGCAAATTTCTCCTGAGCAGTTTATTACTGAACACTTCTTTCTTTACCTGATTACAGGATCAATAACGGCTTATGATGGTGATAAAGAATATAAAATACGTGCAGGCGACTATGGTATTGTAAGAAGAAATCATCTGGTAAAATACAATAAGAAGCCAAACGATGATAAAAAATTTGAAAAGGTTGTCATCATCTTTGACCAGGAATTTTTAAAAACATTTAACAGGCAATACAAGTATGAGACAGTAAATCCAAAATCTAAAAATGCCATTATCAGATTAAATAATAATTACCTGGTAGAAAATTTCATTCAATCACTTAACCCTTATTTTAATAACAATGGAACCATCAACCCGGATTTTTCGAATATAAAACGAAGTGAACTGCTCCTGATATTGCTGAACAATAATCCGGAACTTGCCAATATATTTTTTGATTTTGGCATCCCTGAAAAAATAGATATAGAAGCATTTATGAACAAGAACTATAAGTTCAATACCAGCATAGAACGGTTTGCTTATTTGACGGGTCGTAGTCTTTCAGCTTTTAAAAGGGATTTTGAAAAAGTATTTAATGATACGCCAAGTCATTGGCTGGTGCAAAAACGACTTCAGGAAGCCCATTTCCTTATTGAAAAGAAAGATAAAAAACCATCTGATATTTATCTTGACTTAGGTTTTGAAGATCTATCACATTTTTCGTTTGCATTTAAAAAATTGTTTGGGCATACACCAAAAGACCTGACGGAACGAAAGAAGAAGATCAGCAGCTAATATTGCGGAATAGTGAAAACATCATTGCAAAGATTTTTTTGATAAAAAATTCTTTAATTTCATCCGGGAAAGCAATTCATCATAATTTTCATATCAGGCATTGAACAATATCAACCATGAATAAAACGAAGTCCATATTTACAGTTGCTTTATTAATGTGTATCTCTTTCGCATTCGCGCAAAAAAAGATCGGGAATGAAACACCCGCACAAAAACAGCAACGCGTGGCATGGTGGAAGGAAGACAGGTTTGGTATGTTTATTCATTGGGGACTTTACTCCCTGGCCGCGCGCCACGAATGGGTGAAAAATCATGAACACATCACCAATGAGCAATATCAAAAATATTTTGACTTATATAACCCGGATCTTTTCGATCCTGCAACCTGGGCCAAACAGGCAAAGGCAGCAGGAATGAAATATGCAGTGCTCACTACAAAACATCATGAAGGCTTCTGTCTTTTTGATTCCAAATACACGGATTATAAAGCAACCAATACAACAGCGCGGCGGGATCTCGTGCGTGAATATGTGAATGCATTCAGAGCACAGGGACTTAAAGTAGGATTTTATTATTCACTGCTGGACTGGCACCATCCCGATTATACAATCGACGAACATCATCCTCAATCACCCACTAACAAATCTGATTCAGCTTATGCGCGCCTGAATAAGGGAAGAGATATGGCAAAGTACAGGCAATATTTACGCAATCAAATCACAGAGCTGCTTACGAACTATGGTAAAATAGATATTATCTGGTTAGATTTTTCTTTTCCTCAAAAGGATGGACATGGAAAAGGAAAAGACGATTGGGGATCCGTCGAATTGTTGAAACTGATCAGAAAATTGCAGCCGGGAATTATTGTTGATAACAGGCTCGATTTACATGAATATGAAGACGGCCAGGACTTTGATACTCCTGAACAGGTATCCACTGAGGAACTGGCAAAATTCAGGGGAAAGACCTGGGAAACCTGCCAGACATTTTCCGGTTCGTGGGGGTATTACCGTGATGAAAATACCTGGAAGACGCATAGAGAATTATTGGATCTGTTGATCACTTCTGTAAGCAATGGGGGAAATCTTATATTGAATGTTGGTCCAACGGCCCGTGGAGAATTCGATTACAGGGCAAAGAATGCACTCGACAGTATTTCCATGTGGATGCATGCAAATAGTAAAGCGATCTATGGGTGCACTTATGCCCCGGAAGAATATAAAGTAACTGAGCATATCAAACTCACTTATAATCCAAAAATAAAACGTTTATATGTACATGTATACGATTATCCTTCGGACGGAAAACTGCTGCTGCCGGGTTATGTAGGCAAAATTAAATATGCCCAGTTTTTAAATGATTTTTCGGAACTGAAATATTCGCAAGCTGATAATAATACAACAGATCTTGTGTTAACACTACCTGTACAAAAACCAAACTTTGAGATACCGGTGGTGGAATTGGTGCTTCGATGATTATAATGCAGGGGCAATTGAGCAGGTGAGCACAAATATCTTTTTGAAAAAAAAATAATCGTACTTATAGCCGTTGTCATTTTTCCATGCTATCAGTAAAACCAGGTTCTTTTCTAAAAAACGCTTTTTACGGTTAAGCTAATATCTTACTCAGGTAGTTATAACTATTCGTTACATTTTGTATCGGTTGCGGGGCTCCATCCTGCTCTACAAAAAAGTATTTCATGCCTGATTCATTAGCATTATCAAAAATGCGTTTGAAATCAATAACCCCTGATCCTACTTCTGCAGGATTCATCGTGTTTTTGTCAAGGTCTTTTACATGCCATAAGGGATAACGACCAGGATGTAGTTTAAATAATTCAACAGGATCTTGTTTTGCCTTAGTTGCCCATGCAAGATCGAGTTCCATTTTAACAGCATCCTTATCAGTATTATTTAAAACGTAATCGAAAGGACGATTACCTTCTATTACATCAAATTCTGTTTGATGATTATGATAGGCAAATTGAACACCATTCTTTTTACACGCTTCACCTGCTTTGCTGAAAACATCCACAGCGATTTTTATTTCATCCATGGTACTTACAGGAATACTTGAACAAACTAAATAGCTTAATCCACCCTCGGCAGCTTCATCAGCAAGCTGCTGATAGTTGTCTTTTAAATTTGGCATCTTGGCCATGTTTTTAATCATGGGCGCCATTTTTTGTATTCTCGCAGAGTCCTCGGCGGTTTTAGCCATTTTCATGATTTGATCCATCGTAAAAGGCGCTCCTCCGACATGTGCAGAACGCCAATTCATACCAGCATCTTTTACCAAAGAAGCAAATTCTTTTGGCTTATATCCATACCAAGTTCCTTTTTGCGATCCTGCACTTTCCAATTCCTTATATCCGATGGCTGCTAATTTTTGTAATGTTCCTTTTGCATCGGTAGTCATTAAATTACCGAGCGTATATAGTTGAAGACCGATTGACTGCTTTGCATTCGTTCCAAAAAAATAATTAGAACGACCAAGTTGTGGCAATAACACACTTGCTAAAGCGAATGTGCCTGATTGTTGTAAGAATTTTCTTCTGTTTGTCATATTGAGTGTTTTTAATTAATGTTATCGAAATTAATAATTCTCTACATCTGTTTCCGGTAAAAAAAATATTTCAAAGCACCTGTTGACCATAATGCCCATAATACTAAAACAGGTTGAAAGAACAACCGGATTAACCTGGCTTTATCGCTATTAAGTCCAAAGGCGTTAATACCGTTAGTGTATTGGGCAATATTTCCGGGAAAAACCAGCAGGTAAAATAAAGCCAATGCAATTCCAATTCTTATTCTTTCTTTTTTCCAAAAAATCATACTCAATCCTAATACTAATTCAACGACACCGGATAAAATAACAACCAGGTCTTTACTAACCGGTATCCAATTCGGAACCTGGGCTTGAAATTCCAATCGCTGAAAAGTACAATGCCCGATGCCAGCCATTATCATAAACACACCCAACAGTATTCTCAGCAAGTTTTGCAGTTTTGTCGTTTGTATTGCATACATCATATTGTTGGATTGTTTACGCTAACAAGAGAAAGTAAACAAGTTAAAACAATTGGTTCTGAGTATTCCTGGATCATTTGGTTGCCTTGACACGGTCACCCACTGCATCAAACATTCCCATCAGGCTTCCGGTTATATGATCGTCATCTTTTTTATTCATCACCAGGTTTACATCATAGTTTTGCGCCGTGAAATAAACAGTTGCGGTAGTGTCCTTCAACTCTATCTTGTCGATCTTTGCTATTTCCTTACCCGTGGAATCCTGGACCGCACCGGCCATGGTAGTGTCTTTCTTTTCGAGCACAAAAAACATTTTTGTATCGCCATCAGGCAATCCTTTTACCAGTACGTTCCATTTGCCCGCAAAGTAATCGGCGCCCGTTTTTGACTGCCCGTGAACGTTAGATGACAAGAACAGTAGAAATAATCCTGCAACTAATTGACTTATTTTTTTCATGTTGAATGTTTGTTTTATTTTATTAAATGTTTGTGATCAATATTGATTAATCGGTGATCGATAACTTAGGCCATAACCAAACTCATACAACGGGTCCTTGGAATCATATGGAACATCTTCTTTTTGATTACAAACAGCATCCAATGACGATGGCAGTTCAATGAGAAGATGACCATACTCAAAATCGCTTTGTAAATTTTCATGCGATATTATTTGATAGTTAGAACTAAAAATTAAGTGCGTCTATCCCGGGCAAGAGGACATTTACTAAAATTTAGAAAATGAAGGTAGCTGAATTATATATACATTTACTAAATTTTAGTAAATAATTTTTATTATTTAAAATCGAATGGAAAGCCTGAAGGAGTTACAAGACTTTTTAGAGAGAGGTTATTTGGAATATCGACCGAACTTAACCGTAGACTGCGCCATTTTCGGATATCATGATGGTAAGCTCAAGCTATTGCTGGTAAAAAATAAAATAGTTACTAAGTGGTGCCTGCCGGGTGGCTATGTAAAAAAAGATGAAAATTTAGATCAGGCTGCTGCAAGAGTCACGGCCGAGCGCACCGGTATTGCAAACCTTTTTTTGAAACAATTCAAGACATTTGGTGATCCCGAAAGAAATGACAACGAAGCTGTTGATTCGGAACAGCTTTTTGAACTCACCGGAGTTAAAATAAATGATGATAGTTGGCTGACAGGCAAAACTGTTTCGGTAGGATTTTATGCAATATCAGATATTATAAATACAAAGCCCAATGCAGATTTCTTATCCAGCGAGTGCCATTGGTTTGCGGTGGACAAATTGCCTGAACTGGGCTTTGATCATGGTGAGATGACAAAGGAGGCACTTGCTACGATGAGAATACATCTGTATCATTTCCCGATTGGTAAAAACCTGTTGCCGCCCAAGTTTACATTGAAAGAAATAAAGCTTTTCTATGAAGTGATGTCAGGTAAAACATTACATGTCTCCAATTTTCCCAGCAAATTAATTTCTATAGGACTCATTGTAAAAACAAAAGAAAAAAAAAGTATCGGCGCACACCGCTCGCCCACTTATTACAAATTCAATGAAAAAGTTTATAAGAAGGCGTTACAGGAAGGCCTGGTATTGGTATAGTGTGTTCCTGGTGCTACAGATTTTTTTCTGTGGAGAATATCAGAGTCGAATCACTATCCAATTCGTGCTCGAAGGATCGTTCACCAACTCTGTGAATCATTAATTAAAGAATATTCATGTATTCAAAAAGTCTATTTTGTAATAATCAGGATTTGATCTTATAGATAATGTCTTTATCTGTAAGTTCAAATCCTGGTTATACTTTAATTCATTTGAGTTCAGAAAAAAAATAAACGGTCCCATTCAAAGTCACATGCAATATCATCGTTTTGCTGTCTCTTTCGAGTTCAACAAAATAACTATCCTCGTCTTCAAATTCCTTATCGTATAGATTCATGTTGGTGTCGTTAGCCTCATTATCATCAAAAAACCGGACTGCTTTTACAGAATAGTAGTTATAGTGTCTGTTAATATACTCTTGCGCGTCTTTAGGCAAATCTTCAAATGCTTTATCCGCCATCGTCCCAACAAGGTTTGAGGCGTCATCATAAAAAGCCATTTGCGCGGTCCCGTCTTTAAGAAAAGTTATTTCATCAAAGTATGATGTTCTTTCCGATTTGACAATAGGGAGATTTCCAAAATCCTCGTAAAAATGTTGTGTCGTCTGGTAGGCTATTTCCTTTTTCTCCAATTCTCTTTTTTCCAGCTGTTGCTCTTTTCTTTCTTTTTTACCCAACGCATCCTTCCGATTCAATGTAGCCACATCGTTATTATTAGATATGTCGTTGCTTTGTGCTTTGATAGCCGAAATAAAACAGAACGCTGCCGCGGATAATACTAATATCTTTTTCATTTTTTTAAATTTTCAAATGTTTTTAAATTTTATTTTTCGTATTTTTTATGTGCTGACACAAACTAGAAATGTTCCATGGGCATAATATTTAAATGAATAAATTTTAATCATTTTATCAATTCGCAAAGCAGCAGTGTTGGAAAGGAAAAATAATCAGGCCGTTTTCATAGCATCTTACCGTATATCCGGAGATGTTCTATGAAAACAACTGACCAAAGATTTTGCTCGGGGTTTAGAAAAATTTTGAGTAGGTTAACAAACGCGCAACAATAGATTATCCGACAGTTAACAATTAGAGTATTGTATAAAAAAAATTCACCTCTTCGATTGACGCATTGCATATTAACTTCAGAGACGTGAATTTGCTCCTGAAAGTTTCTTCGGTAAGCTCTTCATATTCCATAGTGTCTAAGTATGGTTGAAGCAATTCATTCAAACCAATTACGGATACTGTCGTTTTTATGTTATGCGCCAATTGCCACATATCGTTGATATGATTGTTCTGCCATGCTTTTTCCAGCAAGTATAAATCCTTTGATATGGCTTCCGTAAACTGATCAGTTATCGTTTTCTCGTACTCAATATTTCCCCTGCGAACTTCCCTCATGTAGTCAAGATTAAACTGCTCAATGAGCACCTAACTTATTTACTAAATTTAATTGCGTCTCATATCGCCCAAATAAAAGAGGCTGATCATGATTTATGACGGTCTCCACTTTTTCGTTTTGTAATATATCGTTTATTATTGCCCTACAGGTTCTCGTAAAATAGTTTTCAGATGTTCCTGTGAGCCACCTGTTGTAAAATCTACCAAATAAATTTCATGGTGGATACCTCTTTTACTTAAACTGTTTTCTTCAGCAAATTGCTCTAATTGCCCTAACGTTTCAAATTCATAAATGAATGGGCCTTTATGTAACATCTGGATACATTTTCCTTCCTTGTATTCAAAAAACGCTATTCCTTCGGATAGATTTTTATGGATGGGTTCTAAAGTATCTTTAGCTGTGGCTATATGCTGCAGTGTAACATACTCCGGCAAACGGATCATTAAACGATAATTCAGTTCGCTCAAAGGGCCTGTATCAAAAACGTGAGAAATGGAATGCTGTCCATATTTTTCATCGTTCCAATAAAGCCCCTCTAAAACAGACAATTCAAAACCCTTTCCGGAATCTTGAAAAAGGCCGATTACCGCCTGGGCGGCCTGTTTTAATAAGGCAATCCGCTGATAAAATATTTCTTCCGTGAAACTTCCTTTAGCAGGTATGGAAATGAAATTGGCGTTTTCGACATCAATTATTTCGGGATGATCTGTTGCCGCATAATAGTGTGGGTAGTGTTCCGGAATGTTTAATTTTTTCATTGATCTGAAGTTACGTTTTTAATCTGTTTAGCAATTACCCTTGTGATTTATAAACGGTGGCAAAATTCCTGAGGGAAAGAAAGGAGGATATTTTGTTATTGGCTAATTTTTTCATAACCAAGTTCGCCGACCTTGAAAGAAAAATTATCTCTGGTTTTTCTGCGGAGGTGATTCGGGCGATGGAGAATTATCAATGGCCCGGGAACGTGCGGGAGTTAGAAAATCTGATGCACCGGTCTGTCCTTCTTACAAAGGGCCCGATTATCTCAGAATTATCACAAAGTAGAACCTCTGAAATTAAGTGTTTCAGAAAAAAAACCGAAGAGTATTGCAGAAAATGAAAGAGATCATATCATCGCCACATTACAAAGCTGCAATTGGAAAGTTTATGGTCCGGGCGGAGCCGCTGAATTACTGGCGATAAACGTTTCGACTCTCAATTCGAGAATTAAAAAACTAGGGATAGAAAAAGTCAGGGATAATTTGAAGAAATTAAAATAATGCATTTGGAAAGTAATACTCATTGATTAAGTTTTTGTTTTAAAGTTTTGATTTCTCCCTCCTTGGTATCCACTTTTGCATAAGTTGAAATTGTTCTATTTTAAAATTCTCCTGCCAATAATTTAGTTCAAAACCACATACGGCTGCAATTATTTGTAAAGTCGTTTGTTGTATTGACATTAACACAGTTTTTATTGATGCACATGCCCGTAATAAAATGCAGGAACAATAAAAGAAGGAGAGGCTCAGCGTTTCTAACTATCTTGCCAACACTTCCATCAATGAAAGCCGCAATCAGAAACATATTGCTGTTCTCCATTCTCATTTTGTATTCATCCACTGCATGCACACAAACGGCATGGATTGATTCGGTTAAAACAGTGTTAGCGACACGACAGACAGATAGCGCTAAAGTTTTTACACTTATTGGTTTAAGTGACGCTTATAAGCTATACTATCCTGACTCAAGTTTAGTCTATGCACAACGTGCTCTAACCTTATCAGAAAAATTAAAAGACGACCGTTGGATTTTTTGGTCTGAAGTTGAGGTTAGCGATGCTTTAATATTTCTTGGAAATTATCTCCTGGAACTTGAATATTGTTTCAAAGCAGCTGCCCTGGCTAAAAAAATAAACGACCCGTATATATCGGGTTTTTCAGATGGCATGCTGAGTAATTATTACGAAAACGTTGGCGAATATAATACGAGCCTGCAATATTACCGCAAGGTTGTAAGTGTTGCAGAACAATCGTTTCCTGATGAAGTTTATATTGTTTATGCTAATTTCTCACGCATATTTGAAAACATGCATCAACCCGATTCCGCATTACTGTATGCTAAAAAAGCGTATGAAAGAACCAGGCGCAATAATTATCCAAAAAATGATCAGTATAAATTCGAAAAAGCTTACACTTCACTCGCTTTAGCAAATGCATTTGCCGGCAAGGCTGAGTATGATTCAGCTTTGCATTATTACAGAGTAAGCCTGCCCGTTTCTAAAAATAGAAATTTGGCGATAAATATTGTTGAAGATTATAATGGCATTGCATCGGTATATAAGGCAACAGGTAAAGCTGATTCTGCTGTTTGGTATGCAAAAAAAGCAATAGCGGAAAGAATAGGAAAGTCTTATCCCACCGGCCTGCTTTTGGCAGCAAATATTCTTGCTGAAATCTATGAATCGCAGCAAAAAAATGACAGCGCCTTGAAATACATAAAATTGGCTGCGGGTTTAAAGGATAGTTTATTCAATCGCGAAAAGATGATTGCGATTAAAAATCTTACCTCAAAGGAACAGGAAAAACAAAATGAGATCGAAGCGGCCAAAACAAAATTGCAAAATCAATTCACTACCTATTTTCTGTTGGCAGGATTTCTTATGTTGTTGGTGATTGCAGGCATCATTATCAGAAATAAAAGACAGAAGCAATTGCAAAATATACGCAACAGTATCGCCGCCGACCTGCACGATGATATTGGCTCAACGCTTACAAATATCAGCATACTTTCAGAGCTAAGTAGGCAAAGCATTAACACTGAAAACAATGCCGGTAAATTTCTTACACGCATAAATGAAGAAGTAAACACAACGAGCCAGGCATTAGACGATATAATCTGGAGCGTGAATGTGCATAATGATACGATGGATGAAATAGTGCTTCGAATGCGCAGGTATTCAGGTGAGTTGTTTGATGCAGATGGCATAAATTATAAACTTGATTTTGATGAAAAGCTCTCAGGAATGAAAATAAGCATGGAGCAGCGCCGTGATTTCTATCTCATATTTAAAGAAGCAGTGAATAATATTTATAAACATGCAAATGCTTCCTTTGTAAGCGTAAGACTTTACAGGAACAACCATACTATCATGATGCATATTGAAGATAATGGTAAAGGTATTGAAGTGCAAAATCCATATCGCAACGGGTTGAAGAATATGCAAAGCCGTGCCGAAAAATGGGGAGGCAACTTACAGATCGAATCCGGAAAAAATAAAGGAACAGTTTTGCTGCTGCTTCTGCCTGCAAAAAAATAAATCACTCAAAAGTGGGATGGATGCCCGCCAACAATCGTTTATATTTACACGTGCAAACAGGCATAATTATATTTGAAGACAATGACCATCTCCGCGAATCATTGGTATATCTTCTTAACAACTATGAACACTATAAAGTAATTGCAGATTATAATAACTGCATGAAGGCTGCTTCGGTTATAAAAATGCATCAGCCCGATGTCGTTTTAATGGATATTGATATGCCAGGCATGAACGGCATTGAAGGTGTAAAAAAAGTGAAAGAAGCACGACCCGAAACTGCTGTTATCATGTACACCGTTTTTGAAAATGATGAAAAATTATTTGCCTGTCTTTGTGCAGGCGCAAACGGTTATCTCTTAAAAAAAACTCCGCCTGCCCGTTTGTTCGATGCTATTGAGGAAGTAATTAATGGAGGCGCACCTATGAGCCCGAGCATTGCCAAAAAAGTAATTGAATCATTTAATAAAAATACTGCACAGCACAAATACAATCTCTCATCAAGAGAACTTGAAGTATTGCAGTTACTGGTAAAAGGTCACAGTACAAAGATTATTGCCGCTATATTATTTATTTCATTTGAAACAGTTCGTTCTCATCTAAAGAATATCTACAACAAACTGCATGTAAACTGCGGCAAAGAAGCCATTGCAAAAGTGCTGACGGAAAGAATACTATAATTTTTTGTCTCCTCATCGTTTAAATATTTCACTCAAAAATGGGATTGCATCTTGCTGTTTTCATTTCAATATTTGCATTGCAGAAGTATTGGTGTTGACTACTGCATACTATCAACACTCATTCAGAAAAATACTAACCAATGTTTTTCGCAACAGAAATGACGATTAAAAGATTAGTATGCTACTGCAATTTTTTAAAAATATTTATTTAGCTAATACTTTCTGATATGCCAACATCTAACATTTCAAAAGCTTTACTATTAATGATTGCGCTTGTTAGCATTGCTGTTGTTAGCTGGGAATTGTACCTGCGCAAAAGTAGTGTTACTATAGCGTATGATGACGGTCCACCGTTTTGGTCTTACAAAAGAGCATTGGTTTACCAACCAAAAGAAAAAGCAACTGTATTTACCGGTACATCGCGCATGAGTTACGACCTGGATATTGAAACATGGAAAAAGATTACCGGTGGCGAACCTATACAACTTGCGATCGTAGCAACCAGTCCTTTGACAGTATTGGATAACCTGGCTGCAGACAAAAATTTTAAAGGCAACCTCATTATAGATGCAATGGAAGAAGGGCTTTTTTTTGGAGATGGCAATATACCGCAGCAATACATTAATTTTTACAACGGTGTTACCCCTGCACAAAAAGCAAGTTTTCAAATCAACCATTTGGCGGAGTCAGCATTTGTTTTTTTGGATAAAGACAACTTTTCATTAAGTGCTGAGCTAAGCAAACTGCAAATACCCAGTCGGCAAGGCGTATGGACACCTCCTGTTTTCCCCATGGAGTTTACAAGGGCAAATTTTGACAGGCAACATTTTATGACAAGCAAATTTGCAGCGGATACCGGTTTGCAAAATAAGGTGAGAACTATCTGGAACATTCATCACAACTTCTTCAGGGATATATTACGAATCGATGACCATACATCAGATTCCATTATGCATTTCATTAAAACGGCAGTAGGTAAGATCAGGGCCAGAGGTGGTGAAGTGCTCTTTGTGAAACTACCTTCCAGCGGCGCATATCTCATAGGAGAAACGCGGGATTTTCCAAGAGAAAAATACTGGAACAGGTTATTGGAAATAACAGGTTGCCCGGGGATTCATTTTATGGATTATCCGGCCATTAATCATTTTAACTGCCCGGAGTGGTCGCATCTTTCACAGCCTGATGCAGTTGTTTTTACCAAAGAATTCATCAGGATATTACATGAAGAAAAAAAATGGTCATTCCCTGAACTTCCTGTTAACTAATTTTTTTTAACTAATAAAATTACGGCCCGTGGTTTTTAACTCTTACACCTTCATTGTCTTTTTTATTATCATCCTCATCCTCCACAACCTGCCGTTTAGCTGGAAAGTGAAAAAGATAAACCTGTTGCTGGCCAGTTATATTTTTTATGCCGCCTGGAACCCGCCATTTATTTTACTGCTGTGGCTTTCAACTGTGGTTGATTTTTTTGTAGGCCGTGCATTATACACTCAGCAAAATGTTTATAAAAAAAGATTGCTGCTGGTAATAAGTTTAATAGGCAACCTGGGTATGCTTTGCTTTTTTAAATACGGCAGCTTTTTATTGGAAAATTTTACTTTACTGCTAAATGCCATTGGAGTTCATTTTCATCCTGCGAAGCCTGATATTATTTTACCGGCAGGTATTTCCTTTTACACATTTACAACTCTATGTTATACTATTGATATGTACCACAAAAAAAGCAAGTCTGTAAAAAACATGCTTGATTTCTCTTTGTTTGTTACATTTTTCCCGCATCTGGTGGCGGGCCCCATCGTTCGCCCGTTGCAGTTAGTACCGCAATTTGAAACTGAACATAGTGCAACAGGAAAACAAATGCTGGATGGTTTGCTTTTGCTGTCGTTGGGTTTGTTTATGAAAGTTGTGCTGGCCGATAGTATGCTGGCGGCTCCTGCTAATGCAATGTTTGGTATATCAGAAGTCGATGCACCATTTCTTGCTGCATTGGATGCCTGGACAGGTGTACTGGCTTTTTGCGGACAAATATTTTTTGATTTTGCAGGCTATTCTACCTGTGCCATCGGCGTAGCGCTTTGTCTCGGCTTTGTGCTGCCTCAAAATTTTAATTATCCTTATGCCTCTATTGGCTTTTCAGATTTTTGGCGGCGATGGCATATTACTTTATCTGCATGGCTTAGAGACTATTTATACATTCCTTTAGGAGGCAATAGAAATGGAAAAATAAAAACGTATATCAACATCATGCTTACGATGTTGATCGGGGGCCTATGGCATGGCGCCAACTGGACTTTTGTCGTCTGGGGCGGACTGCATGGCTTTTATTTATGGGTAGAAAAATTTGTAGATGATAAAACAGGAAAAATTTCGGCGTTGACATCTTCTTCAAAAAAAACGATTACTGGTTTTTCGTATGCGCTGTTTACTTTTTTTCTGGTCAATATTACATGGGTTTTTTTCCGGGCCGGTAGTTTTGTCAAAGCTTCTGAAATTTTGAAATCAATGTTTGGCCTGCACAAAACAGTTTATCCAATCTTTACGTCTATTGATATCATTAAAGTAGTTACAATAATAATGGTCATGCTTACAGTCCATTGGATAATGCGCAACAAAAGTGTATTAGAAGTTGCTTACAAGATTTCCTGGTGGCGCCTTGGTACTCTATGGGCAATAATGTTGCTGTTATTGATATGGAGCCAGGAAAGCAGCAGCGGGTTTATTTATTTTCAGTTTTAATGTTAATTAAACCGGTAAAACAAAAATTTAGTTTTTATATTCGGGTGCATCGTTATATTGGCGAAAAGCAAACCCTATTCAAATCCTTAGCTATGCAAAAAACAATCGCCAAAACCAAATAAGGTCATGAATCCAGGAAATGATGCCTTAATAGATGCTTCAAGAAAATCCATATCCTGCCCAATAACTGAAGTTGATCTGGAAAAGCAGGATGCAATCACAAGATAATGCAGAAAAAATTCGCAACTGCAGACACATACTTATCTTGAGGAAATGGATGATAATATTGTGGCTGCGAGTATTAAAAAGGCTTTACAATAAATATGTAAGTTGATTGCATGTATATAGTGATAGTAATAGCTAAGAGGTTGCCTGGTTATTTATTCAATTTTACGTTCACAGGGCGCTATGAGTGCGCACTAAATAACCCAATAAAAAGTTTTGTTTAGGAAGCTAACTTGAAAAGTTCATTTAATTTTATTTACACCTGAATCAATTTCCTTTCGCTTATTACGAAATATAAACTTCATACGTAAAGGCCATTTGGTACCTAAATGTATATTAAGAAGTCTATTTAGTTTTTTGCAACTAATCAATTCAATACTCGGGTTCTCGTCAGCTTCCTCATCAAACTGGAAAAGACTTGCATAAAACATCTTATTCAGTTGTCCAGGGTGTAGTTAGACTGGGGGATACTTTGTTTCTGAGAGTTTCTGTTTGTTAGAGGGAAGACTGTCCTTGTGTACAGACTGTCGATCGCGATGTTGCCGTTCCAAACTTCTATGCGGTCCTCAACAAGTGGTTACTCAAAATACTTCGCGGCCAAATCTGTTTGAAGAAATATCCCTGCTTACACCCACTCCTCCGCCGCGTCTACCAGAGCCTTCCACAAGTGCAAAGCGAAAGAGCTTCGGACCATGACACGGTAATGAAACGGAGCAATATGGCAGACGATCACCGGTGCCTTCGCCATGAGTCCCTGGGAAACACTTGCGATAGGAAAACTTTTTTCCCGGAGATCCTGATCCCAAAGGTGGGCGAGCACTTCACGAACCTTAGGCCCTTCAAGTTCAATGGTAGTTCGCTGACCGCTGACATCAACTACGCCGAAATGATAGTGGTTCTTCAACAACAGCGGTGCGAGCTTCTGCTCGGCTTCCTGGAATCCTACAATAAGCCACCAGTCCGGTGCAAGGCACAGGGCATGGGCTTCACCTCCACCGGATATTGATTTCCCTTGGGTATGGCCTGGCTTCCCCGGCAGATCCATGCCCAGCGCTTCAGCGACTGCGGCTAGCGTTAAGGTCCCGGGCGCCACACGAAGATCACTGGTATGCAATCCTGGCAATTCGCGAATCGCCACCGTAGCGACGGTTCCTATGTTCATTCCTTCCAGCGGACTTTCTT
>Ga0137407_10001003_pt1 | contig 18603 bp, 16 predicted proteins | sample CZOMad2_2_16fung_FD_108410 | JGI IMG/M metagenome (GOLD analysis project Ga0137407, IMG submission 108410) | Vadose zone soil fungal communities from Angelo Coast Range Reserve, California, USA - CZOMad2_2_16fungal (Illumina Assembly) | ecosystem: Environmental > Terrestrial > Soil > Vadose... | reverse complement strand
TGCTCAAGCCGACGCTGCTCGAGGATTCGTCCGTGGTGGGGCGGTTCGAGCGCGAGGCGCTGGCAGCGAGCCGCCTCAACCACCCGAACAGCATCCAGGTGCTCGACTTCGGGCGCAACGATACCGACGGCTCGCTCTACATCGTGATGGAGTACGTGCAGGGAAAGGATTTGCGCCTGGTGCTTCGCGACGAGTGGCCCGTCCCGGAAGAGCGCCTCTGCAACATCATGGCGCAGGTGCTGGCGGCGCTGGGCGAGGCCCACGCGCACAACGTCATCCACCGCGACCTCAAGCCCGAGAACGTCATGGTGGAGCAGCGGCGCGATCACCCTGACTGCGTCAAGGTGCTCGATTTCGGGATCGCGAAGATGCTCGACAGCGAACTGCCCGCGCTCACTCGCTCCGACGCGGTCTGTGGGACCCCGCAATACATGGCGCCGGAGCAAGCCACCGGAGCGCCGCTCGATGGGCGCTGCGACCTGTACGCCGTCGGGATCATGCTCTACCAGATGGTGACGGGACAGCTGCCCTTCGACGGCCCGAACTCGATGGACGTGCTCACCCGTCAGGTCAACGAGGCTCCGGTTCCGCCTCGCCGCAAGCAGCCGAACGCGCCGATCTCGGCGGCCATGGAGGCGCTGATCCTGCGCGTGCTCTCGAAGGATCCGGCGCTGCGGCCGCAGTCGGCGGAGGAGTTCCGCCAGCTCTTGCTCGCGATCCCCCGCCGCAACCCGGCGCGGGGCAGCGAGGAGCAGAGCGCGACCCCGGCTCGAGGCACGCTGCCGCGCACCTCCGCACATTCGGGCGCCCCGGCACCCGCTGGTCCGGTGGCGAGGGCCGCGTCGCACTGGTTCGGGAAATTCGCGGCAGTCTGCGCCATCGTCGCGCTCGCGACCGCGGTGGCAATCTTGCGCCCGCGGAACGGCCCGAGGCCGCCAGCGATGGCGGCCTCGACCGCAGGCGCTCCGGCGAAGGCGGTGGCCGCGGCCCGCGCGAACGAACTGGTCCGCCGCGCGGCACAGTCCGCCGATCAAGACCTGGCGCGCGATCTTCTTGCGCAGGCGATCGCGATCGACTCCGACAACGCCGAGGCGCACTTCCGGCTCGGCGGCTTGCTCCTCGGGTCAGACCCAGCGGGGGCCAGGATCGAGTACCAGGCTGCAAGGCGCCTCGACCCGGCCAGATATGGCGATGAGGTCGGCGCGATCCTGAAGGAACCCTAGCCGCTGCCGCACGAAGTGCGGCTTTGCGGCTATGTTTTTGGACTGCACAGGGCCCGCTACCCCACTTCGACGCGGAGGTGCTGGTCCCCGACCCGGACCACGTCTCCCGCCTGCAGCTCGACGGGCTGCTGCGCGCGGACGCGCAGGAACACGCCGGAGGGTCCCTGGCCGAGGTCGACCAGCGCGGCGGTCCCATCCTCCCCGATCCGGATCTCCGCGTGCTTTGCCGCGAGCACAGAGTCGCCAGCGAAGTTCATGTCGCAGCCCGCCCTGCCGATGGAGATCGAGGGCCCTCCGCGATGACAGGTGCGACCCGTCTTCAATCCCAGGAGGACCTCTGTCACGCGATACAGCGGTCCCTGGGCGGGCCGGGGCGCGCCGAGCAGGGGAAGGCCGCCCTCCGCGGGCCGCGAGATCTCGACCGGTCCGTCGTAGCGCAGCAGGCGCTCGCCCGCGACGAACAGATCGCCGGCCTCGAGTGCGGCCGACTCGCGCACCCGGACGTACACGCCGTTCGCGCTGCCTTCGTCGCGGAGCACGAGCCGTTCGTCGACGAAGGCGAGGGTTGCCGCGTGGGGCGCGATGAACGGGTCCTCGCCGAGGCCGATGTGCGCCGCCGAGCCGCCGAGGCTGTTCTCGAGGTGGCCCAAGGCGAACTCGGTGCCCTCCGCCCCGCCGTTCTGCAGCACGAGCTTCGCCGCGAACGGCGGTGGCTGCTCCTCCGGAATCGGTTCGGCCACCGATTCGGCGGGCACGGCCTCGGCGATAGCGACCGGCGAGCTCTCCATCGTCGCGTCTTCGAAGGTCTCCGCCGGCAGCTCGGCGGCCACTTCGATCGAGGGCGGGCGCGGAGCGGTCGGGGCGGCCTTCCTGGCGAATGGAGTCCCGCACTCGAAGCAGAACTTGGCGGCCGGCGGATTCAGTGCGCCACACTTCGGGCAGGCCTTTCCGGCGGGCAGGGCGGCCGCCAGCACCGACTCGGGCGGCAGCACGCGCGGCGGAGCCGGAGGAGGCCTGCGCGCAGGCGCTGCGCCGGAGGTGGCTGCCGAGGGGATGCCTTCGCCGATGCGGGCCCGGCCGCTGGATTGCGCCAGGCCGGGCGGAGCGAACGCCGCCGGCGGAGTCGTCTCGGTGGCGACGCCACTGCGGGCAGCCATGGTCAGACCCGCCTCGGCGGCCTCCTCGTCGGAGATGGCGAGCGCGCGCAACTCCTCCGAGAGCGTTTCCGGAACCTGCGAGGGCGGAGTGAAGGCGTCCGGAGGCGTCTTGTCGAGCGGAGGCTGCTCGGGCCCGGTCGCGGCGAAGAGCTGGAGTCCGCAATTGGTGCAGACGCCCACCCCCGGCTCGTTGTAAGCCTCGCACCGGCGGCAGACCTCGCCCAGCGACTGGGGCAGCGCCACCGCATCCGCGGCGGCCTCCTCCTCGCGCAGCGGCGCCCGGCACCGCTTGCACTCGGAGGCGACGTCTTCGTTCTCCTTGCCGCACGCCGGACAGATGAGCATTGGGTGCGCGAGCATACGAGTGGCCCCGCGCATGGGTCAATCCGCGGACAACAGAGGCCGAATCCCGTTGTGGCACAGCGCGTCGAGGCGCGTTAGTGGAGGTTTGCTGGCATTTTCGTGACGCGATACGCTGTCGGCTGCGAGTGATGATCCGTCTCAATGACATCCTGGAAAAGGTCAGCGCGTACCATGGGGACGCGGACCTCGACCTCGTGAAGAAAGCGTACGTCTATTCCGCGAAGGTGCACCAGGGGCAGATCCGCAAATCAGGCGAGCCCTACCTCGTCCACCCGCTGGAAGTGGCCGGCCTCCTCGCGGACCTGAAGCTCGACGAAGCGAGCATCGTCGCCGGGCTCCTCCACGACACCATCGAGGACACGCTCGCCAAGCCCGAGGAGATCCGGGAGCTGTTCGGGCAGGAGGTGCTCGACCTCGTCGAGGGCGTCACCAAGCTCGGCACCTTCCAGTCGTCCGAGGCCGTCAGCGTCGAGGAGAAGCAGGCGGAGAACTTCCGCAAGATGCTGGTGGCGATGGCCAAGGACATCCGGGTCATCCTGGTCAAGCTGGCCGACCGCACGCACAACATGCGCACCTTGGAGCACATGCGGCCCGACGCGCAGCAACGCATTGCGCAGGAGACGCTGGACATCTACGCCCCGCTGGCGAACCGCCTGGGAATCCAGTGGATCAAGATCGAGCTCGAGGATCTCGCCTTCAAGTACCTGAAGCCGGGCGAATACGCCGACGTCGAGACGCAGCTCGCGCAGAGCCAGAAGGACCGGCAGAAGTTCATCGCCGACGTGGTCGACCTCCTGCAGACCAAGTTGAAGGAGGCCGGCCTCGAGGCCGAAGTGCACGGCCGGCCCAAGCACGTCTACAGCATCTGGAAGAAGATGCGGAAGAACGGGCTCTCATCGGTGACCCAGCTGCACGACGTGGTCGCCTTCCGGCTCATCCTCAAGACGGTCCCCGCCTGCTACGAGGCGCTCGGGCTCATCCACTCCCTCTGGAAGCCGGTGCCGGGACGGTTCAAGGATTACATCGCCATCCCCAAGCCGAACATGTACCAGTCGCTGCACACCACGGTGATCGGCCCCACCGGCGAGCGCATCGAGATCCAGATGCGCACCGAGGAGATGCACCGGATCGCCGAGGAGGGCATCGCGGCGCACTGGGCGTACAAGGAAGGCAAGACCGGCGGCAAGGACGAGCAGAAGTTCGCCTGGCTGCGGCAGCTGATGGAGTGGCAGCAGGACCTGAAGGATCCGCGGGAGTTCCTGGAGACGGTCAAGGTGGACCTGTTCCAGGACGAGGTGTTCGTCTTTACTCCCAGGGGCGACGTGAAGAGCCTCCCGCTCGGGTCCACTCCGGTCGACCTGGCCTACGCGGTCCACTCCGAGGTGGGCGCCCACTGCGTCGGAGCCAAGGTGAACGGCAAGATCGTTCCGCTGCGCTACAAGCTGAAGAACGGCGACAGCGTCGAGATCCTCACCAGCCCGAACGCCCGGCCGAACAAGGACTGGCTCAGCTTCGTCAAGACCAGCCGGGCGCAGGCGAAGATCCGCAACTTCATCAAGGCGCAACAGCGGGAGCGCAGCATCGACATCGGCCGCGACCTGCTGGAGCGGGAGTTCAAGCGCTTCGATCTGAACTTCACCAAGATCGCGAAGACGCACGAGTTCCTCAAGGCGGCGAACGACATGGGGCATTCGCGCGCCGACGATCTGGTCAGCGCGGTAGGGTACGGGAAGCTCTCCGCGGCGAACGTGCTGCACAAGCTCTATCCGCAGGAGAAGCTGAAGCCGGCGGAGAAGATCGACGGCGACGCGAACGGGACGACCAGCGCCCTGACCCAGCTCTTCCGGCGCGTGGCGCAGCGGTCGCGCACCTCCGGCGGGGTGCGCATCGGCGGCGTCGACGACGTGCTGGTGCGCTACGGGAAGTGCTGCGCTCCGGTGCCGGGCGACCCCATCGTCGGGTTCATCACCCGCGGGCGCGGCGTCACCGTCCACGTCCAGGGATGCCGCAAGGCCATGGAGACGGACCCCGAGCGCCGGGTCGACGTCGCCTGGGACGTGCACGCGGACTTCAAGCGGGTGGTCAACCTCCGGGTGATGAGCGACGACCGCAAGGGCCTGCTCGCCCGGATGAGCGAGACGTTCGCCGAAGTCGGCGTCAACATCGTGCAGGCGAACGCGCGCGCGAACGGCGATGGCGCGGTGAGCACCTTCGAAGTCGAGATCGCGGACGTGAAGCAGCTCAACGACGTGTTGCGCGCCATCGGCCAGATCCCGGGCGTGCACTCCGTGGAGCGGGTATGAAGCGAGCCGCTCTTCTTCTGCTGTTGGCCGCCGCCGGATGCGCGCATGCCATCAAGGACGTCTCCGACTGCGACCGGGTTGCGGGCGAGAAGCGGGTCGAGTGCGGCGCTTGCACGCTGCAGAACAAGGCCCAGGGATGGATCGGCGAGTACGAGTACCGGCCCGACAACAAGGACGGGGAGCGCTGCGTCCGGGTCAATTGACCTGACCGCGCTTGACGCGCGCGGCGCGCGGGCGTAGTTGCGCGCGGCATGCCGGACCGAACGGTATCGACGGAGAAGGCGCCCAAGGCGATCGGCCCGTACTCGCAGGCGGTGGTCGCGGGCGACCTGATCTTCACCAGCGGGCAGATCGCGCTCGATCCGAAGACGCAGCAGATGGTGGAGGGTGACGTCCGCGCGCAGACCGAGCGGGTGATGGAGAACCTCTCCGCGGTGCTCGAGGGCGCGGGCACGGGATTCGAGAACGTGGTGAAAGCGACCATCTTCGTCGTCGATCTCAAAGACTTCGCCACCGTGAACGAGATCTACGGCAAGCGGTTCCCGCGCGACCCTCCAGCGCGAAGCACGGTCCAGGTGGCGGCGCTGCCCAGGGGGGCGCGCGTGGAGATCGAGCTGATCGCGCGCCAGTAGCGCCCGCCGAAGGCGGACTAGCGACTGTTTCTTTGCTCGCTACGGTCGGGCTCGCGGATCGAGCCGCCGCCCGCGTCGACGAGCTGTTAGGAGGGCAGCAGCAGCGCGTCGCCCTCGCCCGCGTGCTGGTGCAGGATCCCCCGGTCGTGCTCGCCGACGAGCCCTTTGCCTCGCTCGATCCCGGCCTCACCGGGCAACTCGCCGATCTGCTTTTGCGGGTCTGCGAAGGGCGCACGTTGGTCGCGCTGCTGCACGACGTCGGGCTGGCTCTCGAACGGTTCCCGCGCATCGTCGGGCTGCGGGGCGGTCGGGTGCTCTTCGATCTTCCCGCCGGCGAAGTGACCTCCGTCCGGCTCAAGGAGCTGTACGGGGGGGGGTCGGGTGAAGCGCCTGGCCCTCGGCGGCGCGGTCGGCGCTGCGTTCATCCTCTGCTGGGTGGGGGCGGGGTTGGAGCCTTCGTCGCTCCTCGATCCCGCGAACCTGCGCGCCGTCGCAGCATTCGTCCGCGGCCTCTTTCCGCCGGATCTCTCGCCGGGATTCCTCCGCGTCGCCGCGGGCGCGACGGTCCGGACGCTCGCCATCTCCGTCGTCGGCACGGCGCTCTCCGCCATTCTCGGGCTCTGCCTGGGAGTCCTCGCCACCGCGAGCCGTGTGGAGGCGTGGTCCGCTCCTCGATGGCCGCGCAGCCGGGCCGCTGGCGCTGCTGAGCCTGGCGGCGCGGTGCCGGCGACGGCCTCGATCATGTTCGATCCGGAGGCGCGCCTGCGGCCGTTGCGCGCTCTGGCGTACGCCGTCGCCCGCGCGACGCTCGCCCTGTTGCGCTCGATCCCCGAGCTCGTCTGGGTGCTCCTCTGCATTCTGGCCGTGGGCCTCGGACCATTCGCTGGCGTGCTCGCGCTCGGGCTGCACACCGCTGGCGTCCTGGGAAAACTGTACGCCGAGACGCTCGAGGAGGTCCCCTGCCCTCGCGGATCGGTTGCGGCGCAAGCCGGCAGCGCAGAGGGCGCCCGAGAGCGGAATGGCTCTCGTGGCGGAGGCCGGGTAGCCGAGGCGGCCCTCGTATAGTCCAAAAACGTAGCCGCAAAGCCGCACTTCGTGCGGCAGCGGCTAATGAATCAGGTCCCCGACGAAGTCGCCGTCGTCGGGCAGCGGGCGGCGACCCGCGAAGCCGGCGTCCAGCTCGTGGAAGAACGCGACGCGCTCCTCGCCATACTTCCAGCAGAGCAGCACCGTCCGACCATGCAACTTGCTGCGGAAGTCGACGAGGCCGTCGGCAGCCTTCACCTCTACGCCCAGCTCCGCCACGTCGCGCAAGATCTCCCTCAGCTTCCCGATGATCCGCACCGCCCGGGCCTGGAGCCGCTGGACCGGCAGTGGAGCCTCGGGATCGATGTTGACCTCGGGACCCTCGAGGCCGCTCCCCGCCTCCTGCAGCTTCTGCTGTACTCCCATCAGCTCGTCGCGCAGCTCGCGGGCGCGGCCGAACTCTTCCTGCAGCGTGGCGAGCAGTGCGTTTGCCTCCCGCAGAGAGAAGAACCGGGTTGGCAGCGGGACGTCCACGTCCGCACCCTACCGAATGGAGACCCGAACGGGAAGTCGCCCGCGTGGTAGCGTCCGTCCGTGTTGCGCGACCTGACCGGCGAGGAGCGGGCCGCCTACTTCCGGGGCATCCAGCCGATCTGGGGAGGCGGTCTCTCCGAGGATCGCTTCCAGCTGTTCCAGCGCCGCCTGGCGGATGCGCCGGAAGCGAGGGAACGCTACCGGCTGCTGGGCTGGTTCGTGAAGGGGACCCTGACCGCGGCCATGAAGGCGTACGATCTGCGCGCCACCTGTGCCGCGCGGCCCCTGCGCGTCCTCGGCGTGGGAGCCGTCTTCACGCCGCCGGAGCTGCGCCGCCGGGGGCACGCGGCGGCGATGCTGCGGGCCGTGATGGACGACTACGCCTCGCGCGGAGGGCAGGCGGCGGTGCTCTTCTCCGACATCGGCGTCCGCTATTACGAGCGGCTCGGGTTCCGCGTGCTGGAGAGCCGGGAATGCACGGTGGGCGTCTCCGAGCTTCCCCGCCTGCCCGGAAGCACCCGCCCGGCGCTCGCCGGCGACGAGCCGCTGATGACGCGCCTGTTCGCGGCGTCGCGCGGCGACCGCACCTTCGCCCTGGCGCGCGACGGATGGACGCTGCGCTTCCAGCTGCGCCGCCTGCGGGAGCTGGCGCGGGCGCGGGGCACCGGCGAGCCGGAATGGGGCCTGATCGCGGAAGGCCGGTCCGGCGAGGGCGCGGCGATGCTGCGGTTGGGCCGCGACGGCGTCGACGTGCTGGACGCGGCCTGGACGACGGATGCGGCCCGGGACTGCGTGTTGAGCGGCATCCGCGATTGCCTCCAGCGCGCCGGCCGGATCCACCTCCGGCTCTGGCCCGCCGGGCAGATGCGGGACTTGTTCGCAGCGGAGGACCGCAATGCGGCGGTGGCGATGATCGCGCCGCTCGACGGAAAGAGCGCGCTCCCCGAGCGCGGCGCCGAGACCGAGCTGACGCTGCTGGATCATATCTAAGAGCGGCCGTGGACGCGGCTTATGCCGCCCCTTTCGCCACCTGCTCGCGCCACCAGCGCTGGCCGGACTCGGGCAACAGGTAGACCGGGTCGTAGTACTCGTACTTGCGCGTGAGCGGGTCGGGATCGTCCTGCTCGATCCCGGTGCGATAGTTCTTCGTCCAGTAGGAGATCCCCTTCTCCCGGTCGTACTCCGCTACCTGGTGCACCCAGCGCTTCCCCACGTACGGGACGTCGCACACGATGCGCGGAGTGGCGAAGCCGGGCAGGTACCCCATGATGTCGTGCTGCAGGTCCTGCGCCTCGGCCACGCTGGTGCGCCAGTGCTCCGAGTTCGGGATCATGTCGCACATGTAGAAGTAGTAGGGCAGCACGCGCGCGTGGTCCTGGAGCATGAAGCAGAGGTCGAGGAGCGCCTTCTGCGAGTCGTTCACTCCCCTCAAGAGCACTCCCTGGTTGCGGACGTCCCGGAATCCCATCGAGAGAAGCGCTCCCGCCGCCTTGCCCAGGAGCGGGGTGACCTGGTTCGCGTGGTTCACGTGCGTGTGCAGCGACAGGTTCACGCCCCGCGAGAACGCCTTCTTCGCCAGGCGATCCATTCCCTGCAGCACCTCGTCCTGCAGGAAGTGCTGCGGGATGCCCATCAATCCCTTGGAAGCGAGCCGCACGTCCTTGATGTTCGGCAGATCGAGCAGGGCGGCGACGAAGGGCTCGAGCTGCTGGATGGGCATGTTGGCGATGTCGCCGCCCGAGACCACCACGTCGCGCACGGCGGGCGTCGCACGCAGGTAATCGAGCATCTGCTGGTGCCTGTCCTTCTGGGGCACCGCGAACTTCAGCTTCTTGACCTGTGGGACCGAGTTTCCCACCAGGTCCATCCGGGTGCAGTGGCCGCAGTACTGCGGACAGGTGGAGAGCATCTCCGCCAGCACCTTGGTGGGATACCGGTGCGTGAGGCCCTCCACCTTCCACATCTCCGCCTCGTGCAGGCTGTCGCGCGACGCCTTCGGGTGGCTGGGCCAGTCGGCGCGCCGGTCGCTGAACGCCGGCAACATGTAACGGCGGAGCGGGTCCTCGTAGAGGTTCCGCTCGTCCATGGTGTTGATCATGTGGGGCGTGATCAACATGGACATGGTCGCCCGTTCGCGGATGTCGCGCTCGAGGTCCTGGGCCAGGGCGTCGGTGAGAAATTCCCCGAGCGCCTCTTTCAGCTCCAGCAGGTTCTTGACCGTATTCTTCCGCTGCCAGGTGGCGTCTTCCCACTCGGCCCGGGTCGCGCCGCGGTACCCCGGCAGCCGCGTCCAGTCCGGCTCCTCGTAAGCGCGCTCGAGCGGGTACTGGAAGGGTTGTTCCGCTTTCTTTCTCGGGACCTGCCGCGCTGCCGACGAGCTCAAGGATGCCTCCGCAGTGCGTGAGTACCCGCGGCACCGGGGCGGGTCAAGGACGCTGCACACTTTCCTCGCGACCGCTACACTCCTGCGCCGTGCTCCGCTTCAAGGTCGGGCCTTTCCCCGTCTTCGTCTATCCCTGGTTCTTCCTCAGCGCCATCCTGCTCGGGGCGGGCTACGGGTTCGGCTGGAGGATGGCCGCCTGGATCTTCGTCGTCTTCGTCAGCGTGCTCGTGCACGAGCTCGGACATGCGCTGGTCGGCCGCGCGTTCGGCGGCCGCCCGGAGATCCGCCTCGAGGCGTTCGGCGGGGTCACCTTTCCCCAGTTCCGCACCCGGCCTCGTCCCGGGCGGCAGTTCATCCTCTCGTTCGCGGGCCCCATCGCCGGGCTCCTGCTCGGCACGCTCTCGTACGGGATCGTTCGCACGCTTCCCCCGGAGCAGGGGTCCATCAGCGCATTCATCATGGGCCAGTTCATCTGGGTGAGCATCGTCTGGGCGGTGTTCAACCTGCTGCCCATCCTGCCGCTGGACGGCGGCAACATGATGCTCGCCTTCATCGAAGGCGTGCGCCGCAAGCCCTCGCTCGCCGTGGGGTCATGGATCTCCGTGTTCGTGGCGCTCGCCGTCGCTGGCGTCGTGACCTGGCTGTTCGGTCCGGATCCGTTCGCGCTGCTCTGGCTCGGCCTCTTCGCGCTGCAGAACGTCCAGCGTGCGCGCGCGGCCGCCGCGCACGATCGCGCCCCGGAAGCCGCCGCGGCGCCGCAGGAGGATGCGCTCGAGCGGGCCGACGTCGCCGCCGCGATGGAAGACGCTCGCAGCGCGCTCCAGCGGCGCGACTTCGACTCCGCTCTCGCCGCCTCCGCCCGCCTGGAGACCGGAGGCGGCCCTTTCCGGCAAGCAGCCGCGCTCCGGCTGCGCGCCGGCATCGAGCTGGCGCGCGGGGACAACGAGTCCGCCGCGATGCTCGCCGGCCAGAGCTACACGATCTGGCAGAGCGCCGATGCGGCGGTGGTGGCGGCCCGCGCCAATCTGCGCGCCGGCGCCGAGGACCGGGCGCGCAACTGGCTGCGCCGCGCGCTCGAGGCCGGCGCTCCGCCGGCGGCGGTGCGAGCGGATCCCGAGTTGGGATCGATCGCCTGACCTGCACCGCCAAACGCCCACATTCCGCAGCGCGGGAAAAATTGCGCGGGTCTCCGCGCGCCCCGATAACGATCGCGTCGCGCGATCGCGCGCGGCGGAGGGGAACACATCGTGAAGCTCGCTCGCAGGATCCTTGGAGGTCTCACCGCCGCGCTCTGCGCTTGCTCCGGGTCGACGACGCAACCCGCCAGCGGCACCATCGGCATGGCGGCGGACGTCTCGGCGCTGAGGAACGACGGCTCGCTCGCCCATGTCACCGCCACGGTGCTCGATGCGCAGGGACAACCCGCGAGCGGATCCGTCGCCTTCACCGCCTCCGCCGGAAACCTCAATGGCAGCGGGACGACCGCCCTCAGCGTTGCGCTCAACGCGGCAGGACAGGCCACGGTGACCTATGCGTGCGACGTCAGCATCGACCCCGCGCGTTGCGGCCCCGGAAGCGTCGCGGTCAACGCGACCTGGTCGGGAGTCACGAACGGGATGCGACTGACCTTGCAGGGATTGTCCTCCTCGACCGACGCAGGGTCGCCCGACGCAGGGTCCTCGGGCGGCACGGATGCAGGAACAGGCGGTTCCGGGTCGGCCGGCCCCGCGGCTTCGATCACCGTGGTCTCCGCGACCCCCGGCGTCCTCGGCCTGAAGGGATCCGGCATCCAGGAGACGGGTCTGACGACCTTCCTCGTGACCGACTCGAGCGGCAGGGCGGTGTCGGGCGCTACCGTATCCTTCGGGCAGAACCAGCCGGCGCTCGTCACGTTGGCGCAGACCAGCGCGGTCACCTCCGCCTCGGGCACCGTATCGGTCGGTTACGACGCGGGTCCGCTGGTCGGCATCACCGCGATCACCGCCACCGTCGCGGCTACTGGAGCGGCCGGGTCCCAACCGATCGCCGTCCGCGGCGCCAGGCCGTCGGCGTCGGGCTTCTATTTCCGCTGTTCGAAGACGAACCTGCCCGTCTACACCACGACGCTGGAGTACGAGACGACGACCTGCACGGTGCGGCTCTCCGATCGGTACGGGAACCGGGTGGGAATCGCTACCCCGGTCAACTTTGCCGCTGAAGCCGGAGCGATCAGCGCAAATGCCGTCACCAAGCCGTTCGACTTCGCCACTCCGGCGGATCCCGACGAGGGAAGCGTCACCGTCACCTTCTCCAGCGACATGGGCAGGGGTTTCGGTCCGGTGGAGACCTCCCCGATCGCCGGGGAGCCGTCCGTCGGCAACGCGAATCCGCGCGACCAGTTGGTCACCATCATCGCCATGGTGCGCGGCGAAGAAGCATTCGTGGATGCGAATCTCGATGGGCAGTACAACGCCGGCGAGCTCTTCGTCGATCAGGGCGACCCCTTCATCGACTCGAACGACAACAATGCCTACACCGGCGACGAGGCCACCGAGCCGCGCTTCTGCGGCGGCACGGACTGCTCGACCTACCACGGCCCGAATGGCCTGTGGGACAGCGATCGGACCATCTGGGTACCCACCTGGATCGCATTCACGGATGCGCCGAAGGTCACAGTGGACCCGTGGACTCCATCGAGCTGCGTCGATTACGTCGACAACAACGTCCCCAATCCCTCCAGCGCGTCGACGGGGGTATCGTTCCGCGACGGCTCGCTGAACGCGCCGGCCGCCGGAACGACGTATGACGCGAGCTTCGTGGGAGCCCCTTCAGGCCTGACCTTGAACACCCTGTTCGGATTCGATGAGCTGGAGAACGTGGGCTCGAGCGATCCGTTCTGGCAACGCGTATCCGAAGCCAACGTGAACCAGCCCTGCACCGTGGCCACCACCACCAACGGCGCCTGCCTCATGCAGACCCGGTTCGGGCCATTTGACGATGGCCATCGGCTCGTCTTGCAGGTCGACGATACGAACAAGACTCCCGCCGCGGCAGCCCCCGGGCATGTGTGTGGCGGGGCGCCGACCGCGGGGACCAACCTGGGCTCGTTCACCATCCAAGTCCAGGCGAAGGGTCCGCACAACGACGCGAGCGCATACACCAACGGAACATACGCGTACTGAGCGTTCGACTCCGGATGCTCGCCCTCGCGCGTGGGCGGTTGCGAGCCATCGTCCTTGACCGGCGCCTGCGGGCGAAGCATCTTGCGCGCCCCATGTCGTCCGGACGGAAACAGTTCTTCCCGAACGCCACCGACGCCGAATGGCGCGACTGGCGCTGGCAGCTGCGCCATGGCGTGCGCTCGCTCGCCGAGCTCGAACGGTACATCCGGCTGACCGACGACGAGCGCCGGGGCTGCGCGGAGACGAGCGGCATCTTCCGTCTGGGGATCTCGCCGTACTACCTGAGCCTGATCGATCCGGACCATCCGTACTGCCCGGTGCGGATGCAATCGATCCCGGTGGCGGAGGAAGCGCACACGCATCCGGGCGAGCTGCGCGATCCGCTGGGCGAAGATCGGCACCGGCCCGTCCGCGCCATCGTGCACAAGTATCCCGATCGCGTCCTGCTGCTCGCGGTCGACCATTGCTCCGTCTACTGCCGCCACTGCACCCGCCGCCGGATCACCTCCGGCGAGGAAGGCGGCATCTCCCGCGAGGAGCTGCAAGAGGCGATCGCGTACCTGCGCGGCCATCCCGAGGTGCGGGACGTGCTCGTCTCCGGGGGCGATCCGCTGCTCCTCTCCACGGCGCGCCTGCTCGAGCTGCTCGAGGGGATCCGGAGAGTGCCGCACGTGGAGATCGTGCGCATCGGAACGCGCATTCCCGTCTGCCTGCCGATGCGCGTCGACGACGAGCTGGCGCGGGCGCTGCGCACCTTCGCGCCGCTCTTCGTGGTGACGCACTTCAACCACGCGAAGGAGATCACGCCAGAGGCGCGCGAGGCCTGCGCCCGCCTGGTCGACTACGGCATCCCGGTCGAGAACCAGGCGGTGCTGATGCGGCGGGTGAACTCGAGCGCCCGGGCGATCAAGGACCTGATGCAGAAGTGCCTGACCATGCGCGTGCGGCCCTACTACCTGCACCAGATGGACGTCGCCGAAGGCCTCGAGCATCTGCGCACGCCGCTCTCCCGCGGCGTCGAGATCCTGCGCGAGCTGCGCGGCTGGACCAGCGGGCTCGCGGTTCCGCACCTGGCCGTCGACCTGCCCGGCGGCGGAGGCAAGGTGACGATGCAGCCCGACTACGTGCTGGAGAAGCGGGCCCGGGAGACCGTCTTTCGCAACTACCGCGGAGAGCGGTTTTCCTATCCGGAGCCTCGCGAAACGGACTGCAACGTTCCCTACGACGAAGTCTTCTACGGGGCCAGGCAAGAGGACCGCCGTCCCAGGCTGCCGGTGCTCCCCTGATCTCCCAGGTCCTCGAAGCGGTCGCCGCCTGGATCCAGGGCGTGATCTCGGCCATGGGCTATGGAGGCATCGCCGGCCTGATGGCGATCGAGAGCGCCTGCATTCCGCTGCCCTCGGAGGTGATCATGCCGTTCGCGGGCAGCTTGGTGCCTGCCGGCAGGTTCACCCTCTTCGGCTGCGGGCTGGCCGGCGCCATCGGCTGCGTGCTCGGGAGCATCCCGGCCTACTACCTCGGGGCGTACGGCGGCCGGCCGCTGATCGTGAAGTACGGACGCTACGTCCTGCTCTCGGCGGAGCACCTCGACCAGGCCGAACGTTTCTTCGCCCGGCGCGGCGACGTGACGGTGTTCGTGGCGCGGCTCCTTCCCGTCGTGCGCACGTTCATCGCCTTTCCCGCCGGGGTTGCGCGCATGCCCATGGGAAAGTTCGTCGCTTACACCTTCGCCGGATCCTTGCCCTGGTGCCTGGGCCTTGCCTGGGTGGGAATGAAGCTCGGCGAGCACATCGACGAGCTGAAGCCCTGGTTCCACCGCTTCGATGCGGTGCTGGTCGCAGCCGGACTGGTCGCGGTCGCTTGGTTCGTCCGCAAACAGCTCAAGGCGCGGCGCGCGCTCTCCTGAACCGGAGCGCTTCCGCGGGTGGGAACGGCGGTTCCCACATCTCCCCTGCCGATCCGGTCGCCACGATGGCCGCCCGCTTGCACTTCTGCCGGCCGGACGCTGGCGGGGAGGCGGCACATGGGGTCGGGCCGGGTCGGGATGGCGTGGGTGCTGGCGGCGGGCATCGGGTGCGCGCACCTCGGCGCGTCGCGTCCAGACAAACCCGTGCTCGCGGCGGGAAAGTACGCAGTGGAGTCGATCCGGTCCCGCGCGCAGCTCGATGGCGTGGACCAGCTGATCGAGATCAGCGAGACCGGCACGAAGTTGACGGACGCGAACGGCGCGGAGCACGTCCTGACCGAGCGGGGAGCGCTGATGCTGGGGGAGGACGGGCTCTGCCGCCTCGCCCTGGCCGTCTCCGTCGATGGCGAGGAGCCAGGGATCTCCGACCGCACCTGCCGCTGGAACGTCGAGGGCGACCGCTTCCTGCTGGGGGATGCGAGTGGTACCGGGACGCGCACCGTGTACCAGGTCCAGCGGAGCGGTGGACGGGTCGTGCTGGAGGGAATGTCGGATGTGGACCCGCAGGGGAAGGTGATCGGGAACGCTCGCGGAGAGCGTATCGTCCTCGTGGAGCGCGCCCCGGAGCTCGCGGGCCGATCGGTCGACCGCACTTCCGAGGAGCAGGCTGCGCGCGAGATCCAGGAGTACTTGCACGATCTGTAGCATAGACTGCGGAGCGTGAAGCTCTTCCTCACCTCCAGGCTGCTCTCTGCGGCTGGAATCGCGCACGGCTTTTCGCTGCGGTCGGGCGGCGTGTCGTCCGGGCCGTTCTCCTCCCTGAACCTGAGCGCCTCCGTCGGAGACGACGAGGCGGCCGTGCGGGAGAACCATGAGCTGCTCCGCGCGGCGGCCGGTCTGACCGGCCGGATCGCCACCGCGCACCAGGTGCACGGGGATCGCGTGGTGGACGCGCGGATGCAGGAGATCTTTCCGCCCACCGCGGCACAGGAACCGGGCGCCGACGCCGTGCTGGCGCTCGCGGACGGCGCGGTGGGAGTGCGCGTGGCGGACTGCGTCCCCATTCTCGTCCGCGCAGGAGCGGCGGCGGCAGCGGTCCATGCCGGCTGGCGCGGGACCCGGCTGCAGATCGCCGGCCGCGCCATTCGCGCGCTGCAGCATGCGGCCGGAGCGGATCCCGCGCGGATGCTGGCGGCGATCGGGCCCTGCATCGGCCGGTGCTGCTACGAGGTGTCGCAGGACCTCGCGGCGACGTTCCGCGCGCTGTTCGGACCGGAAGCGGCCGACGATCCCGCCGGCAATCCGAAGCCGCATCTCGATCTGCGCTACTGCGTCGAGCAGTCGCTGCTCCGCGCCGGCGTGCCCCGGGAGCGCATCGAGCAGGTCGAAGGGTGCACATCCTGCGACAGTGGCGCATTCTTCAGCCACCGCCGCGACAAAGGGCGCACAGGTCGGCATCTTGCCTTCATCGAAATCCGCGACCTCTGACCTCTTTCTTTGACTTGTCAGGCCCCCCACGTAGATCATCGATCGGCGCGGCGCGTGTGCCGCGCGACGGGGAATCCCCTTGCGCTTCCGCTTGCTCGCCACCGCCGCCTTGCTCGCCGCCTGCGCGGGCGCGCCCGCGCGGCCAGCGCTGGAAGCCGACGATCTGAGAGAGCTTCGCAGCCAGCTGCAAGCGCAGTCGGCGGTGATCGCGCAGCAGCAGCGGCGCATCGAGGAGTTGGAAGTGAAGCTCGCCGCGCTGGCCGCGAGGACGCAGGCCGCGCCAACGAACGCGGCGCCAGCGCGCGTCGAACCGCGGCCGCCGCTGAAGACCGTCAAGGTGGGCGGGCGCCTGCGGCGCAGCGACCGCCTCAATCCGGTCGAGCACGCGCCGCGGCTCCCCAGCACCGTGGAGCTTCGGGATCCCGACCCCGACGCGCTGGCGCGCCTGGAGACGGACTCGACGGTCGCACGCGAATTCGTAGCCGATCACACCTGGGCGGAGGCGGTGCGAAAGCTCAACGAGGGCCACCACGCCGAGGCCGAGGCCGATCTGCTGGCGTTCGCCGCCGCCTACCCCCAACACAGCGCGGCCGACAACGCGCTCTACCTCGCCGGGCTCGTGCGCGAGGTCCGCGGCGACTGCGGCGGCGCGCTGCAGCTCTTCGAGGCGGTCCCGGTGAAGTATCCGGCGGGCGACGCGGTGCCACAGGCCCAGCTGGAACGGGGTCGGTGCCTGCGCATCCTCGGCCGCAAGGGCGAGGCCAAGTCGGTTCTGAACCAGCTTTCCGAGGAGCACCCGCAGGCGCCCGAGTCGGCGCATTCGCGGCAGCTCCTGCAGGGTCTGTAGAGGGAGGGAGCGATGCGGACGCGGACGATCGCGCGGTGGCGCAGGGCAGCATTGGGCGGGGCGCTGGCGTTGCTTCTCGCGGTACCCTTGCGCGCGCAGCAGGACGCGCCGCCGCCGCCCGCTCCGCCGCAGGCCACGGAACCGCAGGCTGAGCAGCCGCAACGTCGGCAGTCGCCGCAGGTCCTGGAGGTGCCGCAGGAGGACACGCGCCGGCCGCGGGAGAAGAGCGCGCCCATCACCGAGCAGAGCCCCCGCCCACCGCCGGATGACAGCATCAAGCCGGTGGCCGGCGCGCCGGAGGAGTACACCATCCAGAAGGGCGACACGCTCTGGGACCTCTCCCAGAAGTTCCTCAGCAACCCGTGGTACTGGCCGAAGATCTGGAGCCTCAACCCCTCGATCGAGAACCCGCACTGGATCTACCCGGGCAACAAGCTGCGCATCGTGCCCGGGGAGGGGGGATCGCAGGCCCCCGCGCAGGTCCAGACGGAGATGGAGCCCGGCATCGACGCGACGGCGCTGAATGCTCCCGAGGAGCAGGAGACGCCGCCCGGAGCGTCGCCGGAAACGTCGGTGACACTGCCTGACACGGCGGATCTCGAGGTGGTCGGCAAGAACAGCCGGGAGGGCCGCGCCGCGCTCAGCACCGTCAGCGCCAGCGGGAAGCTCGCCTTCTCGCCGCCTCCGGTCCTCAGCGTGCGCGCCAGCGGCCTCGTCACGCCGGAGGAGATGCGCGGTGCGGGCACCCTCGAGGCGTCGTTCGAAGAGAAGCAGATGCTCGCCACCTACGACACGGCGTACGCGCGCTTCAGGGACGAGGTGCCCGCCCGTCCCGGCGACAAACTGCTGATCTTCCGGCCCGAGGGACCCATCGTGGACCCGATCTCGCACCGCACGCTGGCGCGCCAGACGAAGACCGTGGGCGTCGCCAAGGTGCTCTCCCTGCAGGGCAGGCAGGCCACCGTCCAGATCGAGCGGACATTCGAAGAGGTGGAGCGCGGCGACTTCGTTCGCCCGTGGGTCGCGCAAGACAAGCGCATCGCGCCGCGCGCCAATACCGCCGACGTCATCGGCAAGATCGTCCAGTCCGTGAACCCCACTCTCACCACATACGGCGAGGCGCATGAGGTCTTCATCGATCGCGGCTCCGACGATGGTGTACAGGAGGGGAACACGTTCGCGGTCGTTCGCCAGGGCGACGGGCTCAATGCCACGCTGGTGACGAAGTCATTCACCGCGGGAAGCCAAGGGGCCCGGGCCGCGAGGGCCGATGTTCCCGAGGAGAACGTCGGCCTGCTGCTGGTCATCGACACGCGCGAGCACTTGAGCACGGCGTTGGTGGTCAAGAGCGTTCGCGAGCTGCAGGCTGGCGACCTCGTCGAGATGCGCGCGTCCGGAGCAGGCGGCGGCCTTCAGTAGCTTGGAGCGCACGAGACAGAGCGACGCCGTCGCCGTGGCGGACGCCGGCCCCGACGTGCTGGCGGCCTGCGCACTTTCGTCGGTGCCCGGCGTGGGCGCCTCGACGATGGCGCGGATCGCCGACCGTTTCCACTCCCTGCGGCGGGCAGTGGCCGAGGGGC